>Ga0210396_10003582_pt1 | contig 15441 bp, 10 predicted proteins | sample IncBWH17OmetaG_FD_155466 | JGI IMG/M metagenome (GOLD analysis project Ga0210396, IMG submission 155466) | Forest soil microbial communities from Barre Woods Harvard Forest LTER site, Petersham, Massachusetts, United States - Inc-BW-H-17-O ... | reverse complement strand
GTCTTTCCGGCTGCTATCCTGGGCTTTGACACCCTGCCGGGCGGCAGAGACGAAAAGCAGTACAAGAAGCAGAACAGGGGCCTGGTGGGTCATACCATATTGTTTTTTCCGGGATAAAAGTACGATCGGGCCCAAGCCTTTAAAATCCGTTACACCAACCGTCGATTGCGAACTACAAAAACACGGATGACCGATATATTGTCGGGTTCACGGTGTCTGCCCGGAGCTAGCAGGCGGAAAGAAAGGCGATGAGGCTGGTGATGCAGATGACTTCGAGAGCGCCGCGGAGGGTTTTGCGGGCCTTGGTGAGGTGGGCTTCGACGGTTTTCTCGGAGATGTTGAGCTCGCTGGCGATCTGGCGGAGGGAGTAGCCCTGCTCATGGCGGAGTAAGAAAACGTGCCTGCATTTCTCCGGCAAGGAACCGATCACGGAGGAGAGCTGGTGCTTCAGTTCCTTATAGTCCAGGACGGGGATAACATTATTTTCGGTGCCGGGTTGGTATGCGGCGTAATCTCTGGCATTCCGGGCGGCGCGGGTCAGCGCGGCCAGGCGGTTGATCACTTTAAATTTCACCGCGGTTGTGAAATAGTTTTCCAATCCTTTTTCCAATTGAAACCCGGCTCTCCGGTTCCAGAAGTCGAGGAAGATCTCCTGCACGATCTCTTCTGCTTCGAGGGCGTCGCCGAGGCGGTTACGGGCGATGCTATACAGTCTCTTCCAGTAGCGATCGTAGATGGCGCGAAAGGCAGGCTCCTCGCCGGCTTTGAGGCGTGTCATCAGCTCGAAGTCATTCAATGGACTCTGGAAGGACATAATAAATTGGAGGAGGGATGCAGTTATTGCGGGCGAAAGTACTTTTCTATTTTCAAAAAGAAAAATGCCGCCGGATTAAGGAATCATTAAGAAAGAATTGAAGCATGGGGCAAAAAAAAGATCCATTGTGACTAAGGGATCGGTGAGCTTCGGCGGACTAGTTCTAATGGAACATAAAAATGAATACGGCATGTTGAACCCGGAACAATATGAGAAGAGGATAGTAGAACTGGCCAGGAAATGGCGGGAGGGGACGCTTACGCCGGAGGAAAAGGAGGAGTTCGACGCGTGGTACGATGCGTTCGACGATACGCGGATGCCGGAGCTGTCCGGGGAGATGCCCGGGGGGCTGCCGGAGGCTTTGGGCGAGCGGATGTATGCATCTATTTTGGAAAAGGGGAGAATGAGGGAAAGAAAGGTTATACCGGTGCTGCGGTATGCGGCGGTTGCTGCGGCGGTACTCCTGCTGGTGTGCGGATTGACATGGATATATGTCGGCCGGACTTCGCGGCCGATGGTGGCGACGAATGAGCGGCCTACGGCCGATACGGTGATCGTGCCGGGCGGGAATAAAGCGGTGCTGACGCTGGCGAACGGGCGGCGGGTCATACTGGACAGCGCCAGGAACGGATTGCTGGCCATGCAGGGGATGACGGGGGTCGTTAAAAAGGATGACGGGGCGATCAGTTATGTTCGAGGCCGGGCTGTCTCGGGAAGTGGGGGCACGGATAGCGAAGAAAATGGGGGCGGGGGGCTGTCGGCCGGTGGCCTTTTGTATAATACCGTGGCTACACCCAGGGGTGGCCAGTATGCTGTGACGCTGCCGGACGGCACGAGGGTATGGCTGAACGCGGCTTCCTCGATCCGCTTTCCTACTGCATTTACAGGCGGGGAGCGCCGGGTGGAGATCAGCGGGGAGGCTTACCTGGAGGTGGCGCCCGATAAGGCAAGACCCTTTAGAGTGGCCGTCGATTATTCCAACGCGGGAAGACAGATGGAGGTGGAGGTATTGGGTACCCAGTTCAATGTCATGGCCTATGAAGACGAAGGAGTCGTGAAGACGACGCTGCTGCAGGGGGCCGTGCGGCTGGTGCATGGGACGATGGCGAAGGTGCTGCGTCCCGGTGAGCAAGGGCAATGGAAGGATGGTGTTTTCCGGCTGACGGGTGATGCCGATACGAGCGCGGTGGTTGCCTGGAAGAACGGGCAGACGCTATTCGCCGGCGAAGACATTACCGCCATCATGCGCAAGGTGTCGCGGTGGTATGATGTGGATGTAGCCTATCGGGGGGAGCTGCCGAAAAGGAATTTTACGGGAGGTATTTCGCGGGCGGCGGATATCTCGCAACTATTGAAAATACTCGAGTTAAATCATATACACTTTCTTGTAGAAGGCAGAAAGATCACGCTTATGCCGTAGTTCAACACCTTTCAACACAGCTATTTCGATTATGAAAATTATTGCTTTCGTAACAGCAGTCATTGTCTGCTGCCAGGTTTCTTTTGCCGGTGACGGACAGAAAGTCTCTCTTTCGCTAAAAGATGCTCCGCTTGAAAAAGCGTTCAATGAGATCAAAAGACAGAGTGGATATATTTTCTGGTATGAAAATAATCTGCTGAATGATGCCGCCAGGGTAACGGTCTCCGTGAAGGATGTCCCGCTCGTAGAGGCATTGGATCTATGTTTCAAAAACCAGCCGTTGGATTATAAGATCGTCGGCCAGACCATCGTAGTCACGGGGAAGACGAAGGAGGCGAGTCCGCCGGAGACGATCACCGGCAGGATCACCGATGACAACGGGAAGCCGTTGCCGAATGTGACGGTGCGGATCAGGAATGAGAGCGCCGCCACTGTATCCGATGAGGACGGCAACTTCCACATCAGGACCGGCGGGAATGCCACGCTGATCTTTTCCCATGTGGGGTATCTGACGCAGGAGGTCAGGCCAGGTAGCCGGCAGGTCGTGAATATCGTCATGGTGACGGCGCCGAATAGCCTGGGCCAGGCGGTGGTAGTCGGCTATGGAACGCAGAGCAAGCGGGATATCACGACTTCCATCGCGAGTCTCCATGCAGACGAGATCAATAATTTCCCCGCTACCGGTCTGGATAAGGCCATGAAAGGGAAGTTAGCCGGTGTGCAGGTATTGGAGCCGAACGGGGCTCCCGGCGCCGGTATTTCGATCCATGTGCGGGGGACGGGGACGATCACGGCGGGCAGCGATCCCTTGTATGTAATAGACGGCGTTCCGCTCTCCGACAATGATATCACCGGCCCCGGTTTCAAGGTCAATCCGCTGAATGCCATCAATGTGAACGATATCGAGAGCATCGATGTGCTGAAGGATGCCTCTGCCGCGGCCATCTATGGGTCCCGGGGATCGAATGGCGTCGTGATCATCACCACCAAGCGGGGAAAGAAGGACCAGCAGTCGGTGAACTACAACAGCTATTATGGGGTGCAGCAGACATCGAAGATGATCCCCATGCTCAACGCCACGCAATATGCGCAGCTGATCTATGATGCGCATAACAATACCTATTTTGGTGACCTCGCGGCCCTGGGTCTCATCGGCAATGCCACCGATGCCAATGCCACGCGGCTTTCGAAATTGGGTGCGGCGCCGACCAATACCAGCTTGCCCTACCTGATGCCGCCCGAGATCTTTCCCTATCTCAATCATCAGCCCGGGCTGACGAATACCAATTGGCAGAAGGCCATCTTTCAGAACGCACCCATCCAGAGCCATACGCTCTCTACTTCCGGCGGATCGGATCATGTGCAGTATTATATTTCCGGCAATTACCTGGACCAGAACGGGATCGTCATCAATTCCGGTTACAAGCGGTATTCCACCCGGATCAACCTGGACGCGCATTATGACCATTTCCGGGTGGGGGGCAGCATCAACTATAATTATTCTATTTACAACTATCTGCAAACCGAGGGGGCGTTCAATAACGCCAATCAGAATATCATCGAAGGCGCCCTCGTCGCCTCCCCCTTTTTTCCCGTGCATAATTCCGACGGCTCTTATAATTATAGCCAATATGCCTGGCAGTGGTCCCAGAGCAATGGCGTCAATCCGGTGGCCCTGGCCATGCTGAAGCATGACAAGACCTTTGAGAAGAAGCTGCTGGGCAATCTGTATGCGGACTACGAGCTGCTGAAGGGGTTGCGTTACCGGATCAGCTTCGGTGCGGACATCACCGATTTCAACAGGAGCACGTTTTATCCTAGCACGCTGCCTAGCCCGCTGACGTTGACCACGCCTTCCGTCCCTACCGCCAGCTTTATCGGCAACCAGATCACCAACTGGGTGGTGGAGAATACGATGAATTACGTCAAGCGATGGGGGGATCATTCGATACAGGCGGTGGCGGGCTTCACCTTGCAGAAGGAACGGGACAACGCCTCCAATATCGGCGCGACCGGTTTCCCGAACGATATCGTGCAAACGCTGAATGCCGCTACGACCATTACCAGCTGGACCTCGGCCATCAATGAATGGTCTTTACTGTCCGGGTTGGCCCGCGTGCAATATGCCTATAAGGACCGTTATCTGCTGTCTGCGGCGATCCGGGCGGATGGGTCATCCCGTTTCGGGCCCGATAACAAGTACGGCTATTTCCCGTCTGCCAGCGCCGGCTGGGTGGTCAGCGATGAGGCTTTCCTGAAGGACAGCAAGGTCGTCAGCAATTGGAAGGTCCGCGCCAGCTATGGTCAGACCGGTAATTTTCAGATCGGCGACTATGCCTATCTGGCCACGCTGACCCCGGCCAATTATGTGACTGGGCCGTCGTCGGGTACGCTGCAGGCCGGGTTGTATGAGAATAATCCCGCGAACCCGGAACTGGGATGGGAAAAGACGGCCGCCGTGGATATCGGCACCGACATTTCGCTTTGGCAGGGGATGCTGAGTGCCACCATCGATGTGTACAACAACAATACCAATCATCTGCTGCTGAATGTCCCTGTCCCGAATGCGTCGGGGTTCGGCACCAATTTAGTCAATATCGGAAAGGTGAATAACCGGGGTATCGAGGTGACGTTGTCCAATACGAGTCAGCTGGGCAAGTTCCGGCTCACCAATACCATCAATTACAGCTCCAACCACAACAAGGTGATCAGCCTGGGCGGCGTGAACTCCATTATCACCGAGGCGCAGAATGTGATCTATTTCATTACGCAGGTGGGCAAGCCTGTCGGCAATTACTATACGCTGGTCAAGACGGGGGTATACCGGGACCAGACCGATGTCGATACCACGAAGGCCAAGGTCGCGGGTGCGCAGCCGGGTGACTTCAAGTTCAAGGACGTCAATGGGGATGGGGTCGTCAATGGCAACGATAAGACGATCACCGGCAATTATCAGCCCAAGTTCATGTATGGGTATTCCGGGCAGTTGCAGTACGGCATACTGGACTTTGGCGCATCCCTGCAGGGGTTGTATGGCAATACCATCGCCAATATAGCGCAGCGGCATTACAACTCTTCCGAGAGTTATGGCAACAATACCACCGATGCGCTTGGCCGGTGGGTGTCGCCGGAGGACCCGGGGAATGGCCGGGATGCGAGGGCCAACCGCAGTGAGACCGGGCTGAACGCCACCATCTCCACCTATCATCTGTCGCCGGGTTCGTATATGCGGGTGCGGGACCTGACGCTGGGTATTACGGCGCCCCAGAGGGCATTGCACTGGGCGCATGTGACGAGTGTCAGGTTGTATGTTACTGCCGAGAACCCCTTTACTGTTACCAAATACAATGGGTATAACCCCGAGGTCAGCATCGATCCCAACCCCATCCAGCAGGGCATCGATTATGGGAGCTATCCTGTTTCCAAGACGTATCTCGTCGGGTTAAATGTTAAATTTTAATGTATCAACCATGTATACCATGAAAAAATCGACGCTATACCTTTTCCTTTTTGTTAGTGTGGCGCTATTTTCCTGCAAGAAGAGCTTTCTGACCTTGTTGCCGCCTTCCGAGACGACGGATGCTAATTTCTTCAAGACGACGGCTGATATCAACAATGCCGTGATCGCCGCCTATACTCCCTTGCAGACGTTATACCTGGGCAACTATCCCAGCTTGAGCCCGTTTTTTGTAACGATGATGGAGGCGCGCAGCGATAATGTCCAGGACCTGAATCCCGGCGCGAACGCCGGGACGGAATACAATATCGATCGGTTTTTGGCCGGCTCCGATAATACCGGATGTCGCCGGCGCTGGGATTCCATCTATCATGCCATCTACCGGTGCAACCTTGCCCTGTCCCATATCAATGTGGTAACGGATTCGACCTTGAAGGCCCAATACCAGGGAGAGCTGTTGTTCCTTAGGGCCCTGCACTATTTCAATATAGTCAGGTTGTGGGGCGGTGCGCCGTTGATCCTGACGCCTATCACCGCCAGCCAGACCCTGAAGGTAGGCCGCGGCAGCGTCCAGCAGGTATATACCGCCATCGAGGGGGACCTGGTGCAGGCCGCCGGGTTGTTGCCGGCCGTTTATTCCAGTACCGCCAACCTGGGCCGGGCGACGCAGGGCGCAGCCCTGGCTTTGCTGGGAAAGGTGTATCTCACGGAGGCGAAGTATAGCCAGGCTGTCAGCACGCTGCAGGGGCTGGCCGCCGCGGGTAACCCCTACGGGTATTCGCTGTTGCCTTCCATTGCTTCCGTGTTCAGTGTCACTAATAAAATGAATGCGGAGGTCATCTTTGCCGTCCGCTACAACAAATCCGTAGCCGGCGAGGGGCATGCCTTGCCGAGCTATCTGAATCAACCCGGTCTCGATCCCAAGCTGATCGGTGCTTATGGGCCCACCGATACCCGGGCCGCGTTGTTGACTACCGTGACGCTGGATGCCAATGACAAGCCGGTACAAAAATATTATGACACCTATGATCCCAATACGAAGACCCTGGGTAACGATTTTATCGTGCTGCGTTATGCCGATGTGTTGTTGATGTATTCGGAGGCCTTGAATGAGGTGGGTTATGATGGGGATGTCAATGGGCCGGCCTTTGCCAATCTGAATGCCGTACGGTCCAGGGCCGGTGCGACGCTCTTTACGGCGGCGGCCTTACCCGACCAGGGGAGTTTCCGGCAGGCGGTATGGCAGGAGCGGCGGCTCGAGTTGCCGCTGGAGCTGCACCGGTGGTTCGATCTGTGCCGGACCAATACCGCGGCGGCGGCTTTTGCGGCGTCCGGACTGACGCCGGTGAATTTTCAGCCCTTCAACTATTTGTATCCGATCCCGGAATCCGAGATCCAGACGATGAATAACGCCAGTCTTTTCCCGCAGAACCCGGGGTACTGAGGGGCATGAAATAAAAGTCCTCGCTTTCGGCGAGGGCTTTTATGGTTACTTCTCCAGATCTCCTTGCACCAGTTCGCAATGGAACGTGACCTGAACGATCTGGCCGGCGCCGGGAGGGCCTATGCCCCAATCCGAAATGTACAATTTCCCGTCCGGTCCGAAGGTCATGGCTGTGGGCAGGTGCAACCCGGTAGTGATGATCTGTCTTTTGCCGTCCGGGTCGATCCGGACGACTTCGCCGAGGCCGGGGGTCAACTCGCTGGCCCCGACCGTATTTTCGAGCACATACAGGCGGTTATGATTGTCAAAGGCAACTCCTAAGACCGTGGTCAGGTCCGACGCAAAAAGGCTGTAGGAGCCATTGGGGGAGAGCTTATACACCGCGGCGGCGCCCTGTACCACTGGAAATTTCGTGAGCGTTCCGAAGTAAAAATTTCCGTTGTGCCAGACCATGGACGTCGGTCCGATCCATCCGTCACCCACACCGCTGTGGAGGATCGACACATCCACCACCCTTGTGATCTTGCCCGTCGCCGGTGAGATCTTGTCGATCTCCTGCTGATTGGGTTCGGTAATAAAGAGGTCGTTACCTACACTGGTCGCGCTATAGGGTGTTCCATCCGGTTCGAAGTCTTCCAGGTCGGGGTTGGCAACCGGGTGGGTCATCAGGTATTCGCTGCAATTGGCCACCATGGTCCAGGAGCGATCGGGATTGATCCTGATGATACCGTTAGGAATGTCCGGCACGCCGTGAGAACAGCCGGCCCCCGCCAGCACTGCATAAAGAGTATTGCCGATGAACTGCACATCCGAGACGCCCTGATTAGCGCTGCCGCCGCCGGGGGCCGTTGTGCTCGAGGGGAGATGGTCGACAAAAGTGGTACGCACGCCGTCCCAGCCAACCCGGGAAATGCGGCTGCCGGTATCGCTGCCGGCGTAGGGCCCTACCGGCGGGACCACCTGGGGGATACAGGAACTTACAGTAGTTCCACCGATGCCGGCTTCCGCCACGTACAAAAGACCATCCGGTCCGAATTTCAGACCGCGGGGATTATGGAAGCCGGTCGCGATCACCTTGCTTGTGGTGACCGTACTATCGGGTCCGCCGCAAAGGGGCGTATTCTCCTTAAAGTGTTTGCTGCACGAAGCAAAAGTCAAGGATAGCGAAAGCAGTGCCCAAAGGCACCGGGAATGTGGTGTTCTCATGCGCTTTCCAATATTTTGGTTTCGGCAACGTTGTAGACTTTCAATTCGGATTCTCCCTGGAATTTGGACTTCACCTTGTTCACCAACTCCTTATACGTCCCGCTTGATTCATATACTTCTGCATCGGCATTTGAAATCCATTCGGTAAGTGAAATAAATTGATCTTTTTCGTTCATAGGCTCAAGCAGCCATGCGCCTAGGTTTCCCTTTTGGTTTCGGATGACGGGGACGATTTCCCCATTATAGAGTTTTTTGAACTCTTCAAGGTCATTGGGGTTGGCGTTGAAGAAAGTGAGACGAGCAATCATAACAGCCTCCTTTAGTTTTAGAAGTGAGTAAATATGACTAAGTAAGAGAAGACGGAGATCAGTATTTTCGGGAGGGTGCGCTGGTCTCAGAGGTGAGAATAGTGATAGGGGAATAAAGGTACAATTGTTATTTCGATACCTCCAAATAAAGTTGGGGTGGGAGCGCTAGTTGTTGAACAGCCAGGCGGCCAGCTGGTAGTTCCAGTGGAAATATCCGGCGGGCGGCGCGTTTTTTGCATTGTAGACGAAGAGGGGGACCTGCGCCTCGTAGGTGGAGCCATGGCTGCGATAGGTGTCCGGCAATTGTTCATAGGCGTTGCCGTTCAGATTGCCAAAGACCGTGGTAATGTCACCCAACACCATAAAATCGCCTATCCTTCCGGGCATCAGGTGATATTTTTTTGCTGCCTCCGACTTTGTCAGGACGGCGTCGACGCCTTCGAGGCCTGCCAGGGTTTTTCTTACGGCGGCCGCGTCGCTGCTTTTCAGCAGGTAGACATAGGCGGAGCCGCCGAGCCCTTTGTGGTGCTTCATATACCGGTCTTTTTCCGGGCTGATGACAATTTTTACCGGCGTATGTTTATCGGCACATACTTTTTCGAGGTCCCATGCCCGTGATTTGTGGTTCATGCCATGATCCGCAGTGATCAGGATCGCCGCGTCGGGAGCCGTTTCATGAAGCCTGGCGATGCAACGGTCCATGATGGAAAGAAACTCCTTTACGCTGTCATTTTCGGGAGGCCACATATGCATCGGGTAATCCGTGGTATGAATATAGACCAGGCGAACGCCGGGGTTGGCTTTTAAAAGGCTGTCGGCGGCATTCATCAATTGGTAGTTTACCTCCCTGGTATAGACATCCGACAGTGGCGGAGGGTTTGGCCATTTGTCTTCATGGACGGCCAGGCATTCCGGACATAAGGTGTAGTCCGCATATTTCCCCAGTACATCGATGGTTTTCTGTTTTACAGACAGGAGTGCGGTTCTCATTCCAAGATCGTGTGCTTTCTGAAACAACGTGGGCATTAAGAGCAGCGAGGGATCTTCTACATATTCTTCCTGCTGCTTTTCTTCATTGAAAAATACATTGCCAGTGATGCCGTTCCGGTCCGGCGTGCTGCCTGTGGCAATGGCCATATTGTTCACATTGGTTACCGCCGGCATTAAAGAGGGGACGATCTTATAGATCCCTTTTTGTTCCATCTGGTTGAGAAAGGGCATCGCGGCATCGCGGTAATATTTTTCACCGAAACCATCCATCATAATAATGATGATGCGTTGTTGGGCAGTTGCCGAGCATACTATTAAGCCAAGGAAAGCGCTTAAAAGGAATCTGTGGTTCATAGGTCTATTCTAAGAATTTCATATCCGCTTCGCTTAGTGCGATCTCAGCGGCTTGACAATTTTCCTTGAAGTGCTTTAGGGACGAGGTGCCGGGTATCGGTAAGATCCATGGCGATCGGTGCAATAGCCAGGCGATGTTGACCTGGGCTTCGGAAACGTTGTATTTTTTGGCGAGCTCTCCTATCCTGCCGTCTTTTTTTTGCATGCCGTGCAGCAATGAAAAGAATGGGATCAGCGGGATGGCGTTCTCTTCGCAGATCTCCAGCACTTCGGCACCGCCGCGCGTTTCTCCATAAGCCTGTTTCATCGTGGTTCGTTGGGCATGGCCGTACATGTTTTCGACCGTCGCGATCTTTCCCATTTTCAATGCCGTTTGCAGCTCGGCTGGGGTAACATTGCTCACGCCAACGTGCAGTATCTTTCCTTCCTCCTGCATGTTGAACATGGCTTCCATGCCTTCTTCAAAATTCGCGTTGCCGCCCATGGTCCTGTAATGTACCAAGGTCACCTGTTCTATCTTTAAGGTTCGCAGGTTATTTTCTATGCTTACGCGTAAATTTTCGGGTTTGTTGAAGGGCAGCCAGCTTTTATCTGGTTTGCGGGTGGCGCCTACCTTGGTGCAGATCACCAGGTCATCTGGGTAGGGATACAAGGCTTCCGCGATCAAGCGGTTGGTTACGTCGTCGCCATAGTAGTCCGCGGTATCTATAAAATTAATCCCGTATTCGACCGTCTGTCTCAATATTTGGAGGGCTTCCGGCCGGTTTGGCGGTTCTCCATATATCCCTTCACCGGTAAGGCGCATCGTGCCGTAGCCCAAGCGGTTTACCGTTAACGGGTGCCGGCTCCCGGCTGCGATCGTAATTGTTTTTGCTATAGTCATAGGTCAGCAAGTTAATGGAAAATCCGGTGAGGTGTTTAGTCATCGTTGTTGGGGTCTTTTACGGCCTTGAAGAAGGCTGCTCTTACCGGGGCGGGTAGGGGTGCGTTCTCTCCTTTAGCATATTTCCAGAGTATTTCATTCATCACCTGGTCCGGCACCAGGTCTTCTTTTGAGAAGTCGAGTTTATTGGAGATCGAAGACAGCCTGTTTTCTTTGACGTTCTTTTCCGTTAGATCGATCTGCGCCGGGAGTGCCGTGAATCCGGCGGCTTGGGACTCCGTGGCAAAACAGCGCCACATGGGGGTTGCCGCCGCGTCGTATTGTGTCATAGGCGGCATGCCGAGGATCAGCTCGATGGTACGCAGGACGGAAGAGGTGGTATAATTGGTGTGATCGACGAAGCCGCGTTTCACGAAGCCACCTGCTACGTAGGCGGGTGAGCGATGGGCGTCGACGTGGTCCGGGCCGGCCTGCGCGTCGTCTTCCAGGATGAAGACCACGCTTTCGTTCCAGATGGGCGTTTTGCTCAGATGTTCAACGAAAAGCCCGACCGCCAGGTCATTGTCCGCGACATGAGCGAAGGGGGTCGGTCGGCCGATCGCGGTGCCCTCGGTGTGGTCGTTGGGGAACTTGATGGTCATCAGGCGGGGCAGGGCATTGGCTGCGAGCAGCGAGTCGAATTCCCTTTGAAACAAATAGAAACGGCTGGTATCGCGGATATTGCCGTTGAAGCTGGGGAAGTAGGGGCATACATGCCCTTTGAGGGAGGCTACCTGGGGTTCAAATTTGTTATTGGAGAACTCGCCGTAGGTCCTGTAGGGAATACCGGACCGTTTCGCATCGTCCCAGATGTAGCCGTCTTTATTGTTGGCCACTTCCATGAGTCCCGAAGAGGCTTCGGACCCGCCGCGCCGGCCGTAATAGGAGGGCCAGCTTTTTTCGAGGAAGTCGGTCGCATAGGCGCCCATACTCCAGTTGTGCCCGTCGGAACTCACTTCGCCGTCTACATAGAAATTATCCAGCAGGACGAATTGCGTGGCCAGGGCGTGCTGGTTGGGCGTTACTTTTTCGCCGAACAATACCAGGTTCTTATCCCCATTTCCTTGCGGCAGATCGCCCAATACCTGGTCATAGGTCCTGTTTTCCTTGATGATATAGAAGACATATTTGATAGGTGAGGCGTCGCCGATCTTTTGCGGGACGGGATTGCCGGCCTGGCCGTCCGCTACTTGTTCTTCTTCCTTGCGGTAGGGCGTATTCTTATAGACCGATTGGGAGTAAATAGTCATTTGTTTGTCGTCGGGGACATCGATGATCTCGAGATCGCCCTTGAACATGCCGGCAATGTATTGGACCTCCGCGGGTTTGTCGGGGATGCCTTCATGCAGTACGACGGGCTGTTTCCGGGCGGTGGGATTCGGTCCGCGGGGATTGGCAAAGGGCGTGAGTCCTTTTCCATTAGTGACGAATAGTTTGTTTTGCACAACCCGGACACAGGTAGGATACCATCCTGCGGGAATAAAGCCCCTGGAGACGCTGTTCCCGGGTTTGCTGACATCGAACACCGCAAGGCAGTTGTTATCTGCGTTGGCGATATACAGGGTCTTCTCGTCGCTGCTGAGCGATACGCCGTTGGTGGTCGAGCCGCTAAGCTTCGTCGTGTAAAGTGCGGCATTGAGTGTCTCGAGGACTTTTCGCTTTTTGATGTCGATGACCGAGACGCTGTTGTCGTTGGCATTGGCTACATAGAGATAGGTCCCCTTTGCGGTGAGGCAAATATCGTTTGGGTTGTCGCCGACGGCCACGCTGTCGATGAGTTTGTTTTTGCGGGTATCGTAGACCAATATTTTATCGGCGGCCCAGGCGCTGATGTATAATTCTTTTTTGTTGGGGGAGAGCAGGCAGGTATATGCTTCACCACCCAGCGGCAGCCGTTGAACGATCGCTTTTGTCTTCAGATCGACGACGTAGAGGCTGTTGTCTTCTTTTGTTACAGCATAGAGCAGGTGGCGGCGGTCGTCGACGGTGATGCCGGCGGGGCCAATTTTCCGGGGCCAGGGGTCGCCCAGCCTGAAGGTATCGACGGTATTGAGTTTTCCTTCTTCAATGGCGTATTTCAGGATCCAGTTGTCATTGCCGCCCGAGGCGTACAGGTATTTTTCATCGTTGCTGAAGACGATCCCGCCCCAACTCTTGGCGATGGTCTTATTATCCAGGATCTTTTCGTCTTTGGTGTCTACCAGCTGTATGGACTGCGTACTCTGGCCGTTGTTGGTGATGGCCAGGAATCGCTGTGAGCGGCTGACGGCGATATTCAACGGGAGATCACCGACTGTCAGGTGGCGGCCGGCTGGTGTGATGCTCCATCCGTTAGGTAAAAGCACCCTGTGGCTTTCCAGGGTTTGCGGGTCTTGCGGGTAAGCACTTTGAAAACTCAGGGCAACGGCTAAGAGGAAGACAATTCTTTTCATGAAACTTCGGATATGGCCGCAAAGCTAACCATCCCCGCCATTTTGAATGTTAAGAAATGAACACTATCGGATGGCGAGCCACTAATAAAAAACGAAGAAAAGATTGTTGCGGGCGATGCGTGTTGTGTGTAGCCGATTAATGTAATTTTAATCTATGTCATTTAGAGCCTTTTTACCGGTGATCGCCGGTGTGCTAATGCATGTCCTGGCGGATGCCCAGGCAAAACAGGAGTATACGTGGTGGGACCCGGCGACCAATTCTTTTCCGGTGATCGAAGGTCAGGCCTGGCGGGGCGAGGTAGCGTCTCCCTATGACCGGCTTCCGGCCCGGGCAGAAAAGACGGTGAATGCGGAAGTATGGGGGCTTTCGCATAACAGCGCCGGGCTTTATATCAAATTCAAAACGAATGCCCATGATCTGGTTGTCCGGTATGTGCTGAAGGGCAGCCGTGCGCTGCCGCATATGCCTGTTACCGGGACCAGCGGGGTCGACCTGTATGCGATCGATGTCCATGGCAACTGGGTCTGGGCGCCCGGCGAGTTCAAATTTGGCGATACCGTGGAATACCGCTTTTCCGCGATGAGGGTTGGGGAGGGCATGCCGGAGAAAGAATTCGAGTTCAGGCTCTATCTTCCGCTATACAATGGGGTGCAATGGATGCGCATCGGGACGCCGGTGGGGAAGCGATTTACGCCGATGCCGTTGTCACCGGAGAAGCCCGTGGTGGTCTATGGAACATCCATTGCCCAGGGCGGCTGCGCGTCGAGGCCCGGCATGGCCTGGACCAATCTTTTACAGCGAAGGCTGGACCGGCCGGTATACAACCTGGGTTTTTCGGGAGCGGGCAGACTGGACTCCGCGGTCGTCCAGCTGCTAACGGAGATCGATGCAAAATTGTACGTGCTGGACTGTTTGCCTAACCTGACGCCCATGGGCGGGTTTTCCGCGGCGGAGGTGGAGCGGCGGCTTGTCGCGGCGGTGAAAGCTATCCGGCTGAAGCGGCCTCATACTCCCATCCTGTTTGTCGAACATAGCGGCGGCAGCGACCCGCGTGTCATCGATACGGTTTATAACCTGGGCTTTAACCAGGTGAACGAGGGATTCAGGAAAGTATTCGCCCGGCTGGTCGCCGAAGGGGTCAAGGGCATCTATTCGCTGAGCAGCCAGGAGATCGGGCTCGGCATCGAGACCACGGTGGATGGAGTGCATCCCAACGACGTCGGAATGCTCCGCTATGCCGATGCGTATGAAAAGAAGATCCGCCTGATCCTGGATGAGCCTTCGGGTGTTGTCGCGACTACCATTCCCGTGGTGCAGAGCCGGGACTTTTATGACTGGCGGCAGCGTCACCAGGATGTCCTGGCGTTGAACCGGCAGGAGCCGCCCCGCAATATCATCCTGGCCAATTCGATCATTCATTTCTGGGGAGGCCGGCCCGTGTCCCAACGCCAGAATGGTCTCGATTCGTGGAACAACTACCTGGAGCCGGCGGGTCTTCGTAATCTTGCCTTTGGCTGGGACCGGATCGAGAATGTCTTATGGCGTGTCTACCATGATGAACTGGATGGTTATACCGCCCGCCATGTTATTATCATGATCGGAACCAATAACCTCGGGATCAATAGCGATGCGGAGATCATCGAGGGGTTGAAAGCGCTTATCAGGGCCGTCAAAACGCGGCAGCCCCGGGCCACCCTGCTCTTGTCGGGCATCTTCCCGAGACGGGGAATGGAAGACCGTATCGCCGGGTTGAATGAGAACATTGCCCGGCTTGCGGCGGAGCAGCAGTTGTTGTTTATCGATCCCGGTGCGGTTCTCCTTGGCGGGCAGGGCAGGATCGACGAAGCGCTTTTCTCCGACGGTCTCCATCCCAACGCTGCCGGCTATGCGCGACTGGCGCCGGTGCTGGCGGGGTATTTGAAGGATTAGGGCGGACTGCGGTCATCGACCCGATCCCGGTCCGGAGGTTGCCCAACCGGTTTGTAATGAGGTGACATTTCCAAAAATTACAAAATTTTTGTCTGGCGGCATTTGCCCTGGAATTGTTCGAGGTAATTCGATAAATAACTATATCTTGTCATTCATGTTATATT
>Ga0210396_10003581_pt1 | contig 15447 bp, 7 predicted proteins | sample IncBWH17OmetaG_FD_155466 | JGI IMG/M metagenome (GOLD analysis project Ga0210396, IMG submission 155466) | Forest soil microbial communities from Barre Woods Harvard Forest LTER site, Petersham, Massachusetts, United States - Inc-BW-H-17-O ... | reverse complement strand
AGCGACCAAATCGCGCGTCGTCTGGCTTTGGAATCCACAATCCGACCGCGCGGCCGCCCCAGCAAGTCAACAATAGGTTCCTGACACCTTTTCGGCCCCCCCAGTACTTAATCAGCCATCCGATTTATGGGAATTTGCCGAGGTAGCCTCCCTATGAGCGACAAGTACAGAGCACTTGCTTGCGAGAGCTGCGGGTCTCCCAGGGAGGTCATCCTTAGGGGAGACGTCCCATATTGGCGATGTCCGGTCTGTGGGACCGAGGTTCTGGGTGCGGTTGTGGATTATTTTGAAGGAGAAAGGCGGCCCAAGGCCATGATCCAGGTCAATTTGTGGATCGTGTGGCCGGAACAAGGGCCGACAGTGGGGCAAGTGGCGGTGGCTCGTCGGCTATTCACCTCATTGGCGGAGCGCCCGATCCGTCAAATGCGGGACGAGGCAGCGACGTCCTCGCTCACTTTTGCTGGCAAGTTCTTCGAGGGGAAGGCAACGGAGTTAGCAAACGAACTACGAAAGGTTGGGCTGGAGTCGCAGATTGATCGCCTCGTCAGTTCCGAGAATGGAGCCAATTCCGGAGGAAATGGTTAGAGCCTGGACGGAAAGAAGTCGGGACCGGCTCTTTCTTGGGGGGCCAAGAAGGTGTCAGGAGCCTTATTTGGGACTATTCTGTTGGCAGCGCGATGCCGCGGGAAAGCAAAAATGGGATGCAGCTCTTTCTTGAAGCCGCCTGTCTAAATCGGGTCGTTGCGCGGCTAGGTTGGTTTAAAAACTTGGGAACTCGGCCTCGGGCGGCGGCGTCTTTCGTGATAAAATGAGGATGGATCCGTTTCGCGAAGCCCGTGACCTCCCGGCGCTCCGCGCTTCCAAACTCTCGACCCAGCCGTCCCGACGGGTCAGTGGACAGTTTTTGTACAGAGCCGGGACGGGACACATCGGGACGGGACCCGCGGGATCCGTCCCGGTGCTGATGAGGTCCGGTCCGGACACGGCCCCGGGGGAACCGCGGGTCGAAGGTCCGCAGTCCAACGTCCGCGGGAGGTCAGGTCCGGACACTTCCCGAGGCAGCGGACTTGAGGTCCGGACACTTGTCGGGACCGGGGACGGGACCTGGGGTCAGGGTCCGGACTGCAAGGTCCGGACACTTTCGTTTGGAACCTCCGGACTGGAACGGGACTCAGGTCCGGACTCGCAGTCAGGTCCGGTCTCAAAGTCCGGTCTAATCTTAACAATTGCGAAGTGGTCCGTCCGTAGTCGTTGGAGGGCAATAACTTAGGGCAATCAAAACTCCGGTCCGGACTCTTTCTTTGATAGGAGTCCGCTGACCGCGTAGTTGCCGACGATCGACCCGAACCTGGGTCGCCTCACCTGGAATCCCGGCATCCCGCAGATCGGCACCTACCCGATCACGGTGGTCGTCACGAACAGCGGCGGCCTACAGGCCACGCAGTCGTACAACCTGATCGTCGCCGCCGACACCCAGGCTCCCAGCGTCATCATTCGCACGGTGCCGGCCGGCCAGGTCGGCATGGGCCAGTCATTCACCGTGCAGGTGAAGGCGACCGACAACGTCGGCGTCACCTCGCTCACGCTCACAGCCACCTTCGGCGGCGTCACCACGCCCATCGCGCTCGAGCCGGACAGCACGGGCGGCACGGCCACACTCTCCTACCCCACCGCCGGCCTGCTGACATTGAACGCTTCCGCCGGCGACGCCGCGGGCAACGTCGGCACGGCGAGCGCGAACTTGGTGGTGGTCGACCCGTCGGTCACCCTCGCTCCCGTCGCGTCGATCGCCAGCCCCAGCGACGGCACCAACCTCACCGCCCCGGTCCCCGTCATCGGCACGGTGAGCGATCCGTCCAACGCCCTTCTCTCCTGGACCCTCTCGATCGCCCCCAACACAGACGGCGAACTCGGCGACGAGGGCGGCACAAGCCCGCCCATCAACACCACGCCGACCACAATCGCCACCGGCACCACGCCGATCATCAACGGCACCCTAGGCACCCTCGACACAACGGTCCTGGCCAACGGCTCCTACACCCTGACCCTCACGGATCTCAACGCCGGGGGGCTGAGCTCGAGCATCGACGTCGAACTCTCAAAGAACCTCAAGCTGGGCGCCCTAAACCTGTCCTTTACCGACATGACGGTGCCAGCCGCCGGCATCCCGATCACCATCACGCGGAACTACTCGTCGCTCAACGCCAACCAGCAGGGCGACTTCGGCTACGGCTGGACCTTGTCGATGTCCAATACCACCGTCCAGGTGATCCACCAGGACAACGACCTGTCCGACTTCGGCGATTACGTGCCAATGGAGGACGGCGACCGCGTCTACGTCACACTGCCGGACGGCACCCGGGAGGGCTTCACCTTCGAAGCGCAGCCCGACGAATCGATCGGCCCCGTCGTGATCGATTACACGCCGGCCTTCATCCCCGACGCCGACGCTCGGGGCGACCAGCTCTTGGTCAACACGGTCGACCTGACCCAGGTCGGCAACGAGTTCGTCAACGAAGCGACGGGCGACTCGTACAACCCGGCCCTCCCCGAGTTCGGCAACAACTACACGCTGCAGCAATCCGATGGCACGCAGCTCATCATCAACGCGACGACCGGCCAGCTCGCTTCGATCGTCGACCGTAACGGCAACAGCGTCACCTTTACGGGCATGGGCATCATCAGCTCTTCGGGCCAAAGCGTGCAATTCACTCGTGACGCCGCGGGCCGCATCACCGCGATCACCAGTTCCGGCGGAAGGACTGACAGTTACGAGTACGATTCCAGCGGCAACCTTATCGCGTTTACCGATCCCGACGGTAATACGACGCAGTACACCTACCTATCAACGCCCGCGCATTACCTTAGCACGATCATTAGTCCCGACGGTGTCCAGACCGAGGCGATACAATACAATTCCAGCGGCCGTGTCAGCTCAATAACGAACGCATCCGGCGCCACCGCCAACATGACTTATAACCTGGGAACTAAAACCCAAACGACAATCGATCCCCTCGGAAACGTAACGACCACGGCGTACGACGACGATGGCAATCCGATCGAGATCGTGAATCCTCTCGGCGGCACTACACAGAGCACGTACGACTCGAATGATGATCTGTTGTCCCAAACCGTCGTCGATGGTCAGCAGCGGTTCACCACGACGTATACTTATGACGATCTGGGGGACCAGACGAGCGAAACGAACGCAGTGGGTCAAACAAGCTACACGACGTACGATGCTTTTGGTGACCAAACAAGTTCGACGGACACTGCAGGCCAAACCACACGTTGGATTTATGATTCCAACGGCAATTTGGTCACTATGATCAATAGCGCAGGCCAGGCCACCGTCAATAACGCCCTGAATTCAGCAGGCCTCGTCACGAGTACCACAGACCAGAACGGGGTCAAGGTCGCCGCGTACACGTACAACTCGGCCGGACAAGCCGTCACCCAAAGCGACGACGAGGGTGTCGTCAACTCCTTCACCTACGACGCCAATGGGGACCAGACGTCGCTCTCTTACGTCTCGACCAATTCCAACGGCTCGCCGTCGACCGTCGCAGTGAATTATGAGTACGGCGCCGACGGGTTGCAGACGAAAGCCACGGATCCACTCGGGCGCTTCACTGAGACCACTTACAAGGGAGACGGGCAACCTACACTCGTTACGGACGCGCGCGGAAACGCCGAGCGGTACACCTATGACGCCGAGGGCCGCCTGATTGAGACGCAGTACGCCGACGGCACCGTTCAGTCAACGGTTTACGACGCGCTGGGGCGCGTGTCCGTCGCCGGGGACCGCCATCCAGTTGGGGCAACCTACGGTGGCACAGAGTACACATACGATGCACTTGGCGACGTGATTGAGACCGAGACACTGCAGAATATTGTGATCGCCATCGTCAATGATCCGAACAACGTCGATTCGCAGGGAAACCCCCTCCAGATGTCGGAGCTGGCCTCGGCCGGAACGGTCGAGGACGCCACGACCTCAGTCTACGATCAAGCGGGGCGCCTCCTCAGCTCGACCGACGCCTTTGGACACACGACGAGTTATGAATACGACGCTTTGGGCCGTCAAAGGTCGCGCCGATTGAGCACGCGGCTGATGCGCCGCAAGAACTCAGCGTCGTTCGTCCCCTCGACGACAACGAACGCTCCCGCCGGACTCGTCGGGACGAACGGTTGGACTGCAATCCTGGGTGCCGGTTCGAGCGTGAGCCTCGTGCCGGCTTGTGAGGCAGACTCCGCCCGCAGCTTCGAATGGTTCAATCCGGCGAGAATCGGGTCGTGAGCAAGCAGCTCTTCAACGAGCACATCGGCCACAGCTTCATCGTCGGGCTTGTGGAATAAGCCTCGCACCAACAACAGGCAGATGACCAGCGGGAGAGCGGCCACGATCAGGCCGGCTGCCGTCTTGATTGATTCGGCGACGATGGGATCGCGGTTCCGTTGGTCCGCTATCTCACGGCGCTCCCCCTCCAACGCTTCTCGCTGCTGATTGATGCCAGTGCGTTCAGTTTGAAGGTTTTGCTGAAGCTGGATGTGGTCGCGGCGAGACTGGGCGTCGGCTTCGACCAGCTTTTTTTTTGGTCGCGTCGATGACTTGCTGGTTGTTGGTTGCGACGAGGCGATTCTGTTCCGCTTGGCGGTCGACGCTTTGACGCGAAAGGTCAACCAGGCGCTGGTCGTCGGTGCTACAGCCGACGAGGATCAGAAAGGGGATCGGGGTGAGCCATCTCAGATGACGGCGCACGGTTTTTCTCATGCCGGCTTCTCCAGAGAGTGAGCAATCGGAACAAGAGCCGCTGGAGCGCCCGGCGGAGCCGGACCTCGCGAACAAGGGCCACGACTGTCCCCAACAACACGAGCGAGCACGTGGCCAGGGCAATGGGAGTGATCAAATCGGTCTCCTTTCGTTGTGGGCGCGCAAAAAAAGAGCCCGCGGATCTCGCGTGAGCCGAGAATCGCGGGGGCCCGGAGCGAGCAGCAGTTGCTACCGTTTCCGGCATGTAATATGCCCGAGAATCGACGTTTTTTTTTAGGGACCGTGCGCGCTCCTTCCACGGTCATCGCTTGCAATCGAAAAGGCGTGATTCGGACGATCGCTACTTGAGCTCTAGTGGGGCGTTCGGGAACACCCAGGCTCGCACCACGTTGACTACGGCCAAGAGACGAGCGTCGCTGACGTTCTCTCGGTATTGTGCCGCCATTGAAGGGTCAACGTGCCCCATGATGCAGTCAACCGCCACTTGGTCTTTCGACTCGCCCGCGATTGTCTCGAAGTTGTGCCGCAGCGTATAGAAGTTCTTGCGAGAGTTGATGCCAAGCAGGTCGAGCAGCTTGCGGAATCGCTGAGATAGTGCATCAAGTGAAACGATTGAATGCCCCGTCAACTCGGGTGAATCCACTTCACTCGATTGCGCAGGCTTCCGTTTGGCTTGTATCCGCACCCACGGCCGCCCCTGCACCGTTAGGAACACGAGTCCAGCGTCCGCCGTCAGTTTCGGCTGAGGCCGTTCAGCGATGGCCAACTTAAGGGCTCCGACTGTTTCCTCCCATAACGGCACCCGCCGGTGAATCCCGGTCTTCGGTCTGGGAAACTCAAGCCAACCGCCGACGAGGTCCACTGCGCTCTGTGGTAGCGTCGCAACGTCCGTGTTGCCGAAACCGGCGTTGAGACCGAGTAAGACCATCGCTTTGACTGCCGGATCAGCCGTTGGCGTGATTGGCTCCTGTTTTCCGGGAACAGCCACTGATTTGCCGTCGAGCGCGTTGAGAATCTGAGTGACTTCATCGAACGTGAACATTTTCCGCCCAAGTTCATGGCGAGCCTTCCGCAGAGATTTGGCAGACGGACGGTCGAACGACTGACCAAAATGAACAGGGCGATCAATGAGCCGTTGATCAAACGCGTATTTGAGCACGACTCGGCAGCGGTTGATCTCGTTCTTTAAGGCGACCAGCCCTCGCGTACTTGCGAGCGTTTTTCGGAGCGCCTCAAATTCGTCGGGTCGCAAATCGTCAATGCGACGGTCCCTACCGAGTTGATCCACGAGGATTGAGCATGTGTTGAAGTAATCGCGAAACGACCTCGGAGAAAGCTCACCAGTCTCGAGTTTCAGCTGCTTGCTGGTCAGGAACGTGTTACACAAGAGGCGAACAGTGCAGCCGTCACCCGTGTCGATCTCTGGGGGGATTCGACCGTCTCTCAGATAGGGCCACTCTCGGTTGAACCGCTCGAGTGCGGCGTTTGGGTCATCCAGCTTGCCAAAGTAATGAAGCTTACCGCGAATCTTCTTGCACCAGCGGCCAGAGGGGTGCGGAGTGAGTGGGAACCCTTCGTACGGCTTTGCGGTTGTCTTTGACAGCCGTTCGGGCATTGGCAGTCGTGTCCGGCAAAGCGTTGAATTGCTAGACTTGGCCATGCGTTTGTCTTCCGAAAGGTAAGGCTCTCGACATCTCCCCGGCTGGGCGGCCATGCCAATGCCGATCATTGAGAGAATCGTAGCGGTTGTCATAAGGGTTGTCAAATGGGCACATCGCAGCAAGCGATGTGTCGCATATATGCTTATTTTTGCTGATAATGCGCCCGTAGCTCAGATGGATAGAGCAACGGATTTCTAATCCGTCGGTCGCAGGTTCGAATCCTGCCGGGCGTATTGATTGCGAGCTCAACAATTTCCTCTTTGCCGCACGCTCGAGTCGGCAGCGAGCCGACAACTCTAGCGGCCCGACTCGGCGACGAGGGTCGACTTGACGAAGTCTTCATTCAGCGTCACTCCTAGCCCGGGGCCGTCCAGGACGCGGATCGTGCCGTCGACGGCTTGGACTTTTTCGACCGTCAGCTCGTGACGCATCGGAAGATCCTCCACGCAATCCTCGAATAAGAAGGCATCGCGGCACGTGGCGAGCCAGTGCAGGCTGGCGGCGACCGTCAGCGGGCTCGTGTAGCAGTGGTTGCAGAGGCGAGCGCCGATTTCTTCGACCCGGTTCTTGATATACGCCGCGTCGGTGAAGCCGCACCGCGAGAGGTCCACTTGATAGACGTCGAGCGCGTGACGATCGATGAGGGGCCGAAATGACTCGCGGCCGCACTCGCCTTCGCCGGCGGCGATCGGGACGGGCGAGCGATCGCGCAGCCAGACGTAGCCGTCCACGTCGTCTTGCCGCAGGGGCTCTTCGAGCCAGCCGATGTTGTAGTCGGCAAACTGGTGGGACCGCCGCAACGCCGTGCGGGCATCCCACACCAGGCCGGCGTCGACTAGCAACGTTGCCTCGTCGCCGAGCCCCGCGCGGGCTCCCCGCACGAGCTCGAGATCCAGCGCCTCGGATTTCCCCATCGGCTCCCAGCCGAATTTCACGGCGCGATAGCCGGCTTCCCGCCAGCGGCGTCCGATGTCGGCCGTTTCTTTGCCGTCGCGCCCGAATAGGATCGACGCGTACGCGGGGATCGCGTCGTGCCGTTTGCCGCCCAGCAGGCGGTGGATCGGCTCCCCGAAGTGTTTCCCCCTCAAATCCCACAGAGCCATGTCGACGGCTGCCATCGCGGTGATCGTGACCGAAGTAGACGGTGCCGGCCAGCATCTTCTGCCACAATCGCTCGGTTTCGAGCGGGTTCTCGCCGATCAAGAGTTCGCGCAGCCCGCAGGCGATGTTGTGGCTGAAGGGAGCGTCGATGATCGCCTTGACGACTTCGGGAGACGAATCGGCTTCTCCGATCCCTTCGGTTCCGTCGTCGGCGCGAACCCGCACGAGGACCGCATCCTGGCAGCTCGCGGTTTTGGCGGCCACGTTTCCGACCCGCAAGACCTGACAAATCACCTGAGTGATCTTCACGACGGATTCCTCATTTCGTCCACGGAAAATTCCTGCGACCCCGGACGCACGCCGAGCCACATCAACGCGCCGACGACCGAGATCGCGCCGGCCACGGCGAGGCTCGCACGCCAACCGCTTGCGGCACCAAGGTAGCCCCCAAAATACGTGCCCAACCAGGGCGTCGCGATCGGCGAGAGGAACCCGCCGGCATTGCCTCCCAAGTTCATCATTCCTGCCGCAAGACCGCCGCGGGATCGGCCGAGCTGGACGGCCGTCGTCCAGAACGCGGCTTCGCACATTCCCAGGAGGGCCGCCGATATTGCAAACGCGCTCACCATCACGCGCGAATCGGAGCCAAGCAATCCCAGCTCGAAGACCACGCCGCTGGCAACCATTCCCCACGCGGAAACGAGTCCCCGCCGCGAGCGGCCGCTGGCGTGCGGCGGAATGCGATCCGCCAGCCAGCCGCCGAAAACCATCCCGAAACCCATCGTGAGCGTAATGCCCGTCGAATAGAGCCGCGCGGTGTCCGCGCCCAAATGTTCGACGGTGCCGATGTAATACTGAATCCAGTAGAAGAACAGGTATTGGAAATACCCAAGGGCGGCGTAGCTCAGCGTGAGGCAAATCACTCCGGGATCTCGCAAGACCCCCGAGATGTCCTGCTCGGCAAGCGCGTGGGGCGCGGCTGTCGACGTGCGCGTCGACTCGTTCTGTGTCGATCGCGTTCCCCAAACCCAGACCAACCCCGCGAGCAGCGTGAACCAGCCGGTTATCAAAAATGCCGTGGGCCAGCCGAATCGTGCGGCCAGTAGGCCAAAGCCATAGTAGGTCGCCGAAATTCCCAAGCATGCGGAAAACGTCACCAGGCCATTGGCAAACGACTTCGCGCGGAGCGGCACTTCGGCGTAGACCATGCGGGCGGCCGCCGGATGCAGGGGAGCGTTGACGATCCCCATCAGCGAGCGGACGACGAGTAGTCCGAACAAGAGTGCAGTGGCAGTCGGCGAAAAAAGTCCGACCGCGCTCGTGCCGGCAACGAAAACTGCCGAGCCAAAACAAAGAATGATCAGCGTGGCCCGCGCTCCGACCCGATCGATGAGCCAACCGGCGGGCAGCATGGCCAGCGTGTAGAACAGCAGGAATGCGGAATAGACCCATCCCATCCGCGTTTCGCTGATGCCCGACTCGCCGATAATGTGCTCGGCCCCCGCGACCGAAATGGCGACGCGATTGAATTGAGCCGAACCGACAACGAGCATCAGCAGTCCGACAATCGGCCACCAAGGACGTGCCGGCCGAGCGGACGCGTCTAGGTTCGACAATTCGGTGCTGTCGGCGGTCGCCATCGTCGTGCAGGTTCTTTACGGAGTGGGTTCCGCTCAACGCGTGCCTCGACGATTACGCGGTTGAGTGGACCGGGGGCGGAGCCGAGGGTGTGGGCTGTGCCTTTATCGCTCAGCCTTCGCACTTTCGCAATCGGGCAACGATCGTGATCTGGGACGCCAAAATCCGCCTGCGATGCGGGAAATCACGGGACCCTCCCATAATCGGTCTTGCCTTCTCCCGGATGCTCCTTGCCTCGCGACGCGATCGGCAGCAAACTCAGAAAATATCCACAGCTGGCGAGCACGGCTTCGTCCGTCCTGCTTGAGGCCGGCCGTCGGGAGTTTTACGGCATGTCTGGCGAGGCGCTGACGATTTTGCACGTCGACATGGACGCGTTCTATGCGTCCGTCGAGCAGCGCGATCGGCCGGAGCTGCGCGGGAAGTCGGTGATTGTCGGCGGGCTCGGCGGGCGTGGCGTGGTTTGTGCCGCGTCGTACGAGGCGCGGCCCTTCGGCGTGCACAGCGCGATGCCGATTTCTCAGGCCCGGCGGCTCTGCCCGCAGGCCGTCTATTTGCCGGTGCGTATGACGCACTACGCGCAGATCGGCCGGCAGATTCGCGAAATTTTGCTTTCGTTTACGCCGCTGGTCGAGCCGTTGAGCCTGGACGAGGCCTTCCTGGATGTGGCCGGTTGCGAAACGCTGTTCGGATCCGCGGCGGAGATTGCGACGCAGATCAGGGAGCGGGTCAAGAGCGAGACCGGGCTGACAGCCTCGGTCGGCGTCGCGCCAAACAAGTTTCTCGCCAAGCTGGCCAGCGATCATGGCAAGCCCAACGGGCTGGTCGTCGTCGCGCCCGATCGAGTCGGCGAATTTCTGGAGCCATTGCCGGTCGGCCGCATCTGGGGCGTCGGCAAAAAAGCGGAAAAACGACTCAACGCGCTGGGCATCCAAACGGTCGGACAACTGGCCCGGCTCTCCGAGCCTGATCTCGTCGCGAACTTTGGCGAGCTGGGCGAGCACTTTCGGCAACTGGCCAACGGAAACGACGGTCGCCGCGTCGTGCCGGATCGGGAGGCCAAATCGATCAGCACCGAAACAACCTTCGCCAAGGACATCAGCGATCGGCAGCTCTTGCGTGATTGGCTCCTCGATCTGACCGATCAATTGGCCGCTCGTCTGCGCCACGCCGGTTTGCGGGCACGCACGGTCGAACTCAAGATTCGGTCGTCGGACTTTCGCACGCGCCATCGTGCCCAGGCCCTGCCGGAGGCGACCAACGCGACCGACCTGTTGTGGCAAACGGCCAAAGCCATCCTCGAGCAAGGCCTGACGCGCGAGATGCTGCCGTTGCGGTTGCTCGGCGTCGGAGCCACGCGGCTGACCGGCGAAAGGGCCGCCCAACGCAGCCTGTTCGACGCGGCCGAGCGCGATCGCCAAAAGTCGCTCGATCAGGCCGTCGACGACATTCGCAAACAGTTCGGCTCGACGTCCGTCCGCCGAGGGGCCTCGTTCGGTCGATCCGATCGCGAATAGACACCGGACTTCCGGTGCCGGCCTGTTGCCGCGCGACGGCAGGCCACAGTTGCCGGCCACTCGTGCGAGCCAAACTCGGAATCACGCCGCGACGGTCAGCGTGAAGGTCTGCGTCACGTCTGTATCGACGCCATTCATCGCGGTGATCGTGATCGTATAAGTGCCGGCCGTCCCGGCATCAGGCGTGCCGCTGAGCAAGCCCGTCGTGTCGTTGAAGGTGACGCCGGTGGGCAGCGCCCCGCCTTCCGCGAACGTGGGCGCCGGGAAGCCGTTGGCGGTCACGTTGAACGAGCCAAAACTTCCCTGCGTGAACGTCGTTGCATTGACGCTCGTGATCGACGGCGCTTGGAGCACGACCAGCGTGAACGATTGCGGGGCTCCCGTGCCGGCCGCGTTCATCGGCGTGAACTGCAGCGAGTAATTCCCCCCGGTGCCGACGAGGGGCGTTCCGCTCAGCACGCCGGTCGTGGTGTCGAACGACAGGCCGCTGGGCAACGTGCCCGCCTCCGCGAACTTCGCCGCGGGGAATCCGCTGGCCGTGACGGTGAAGGTGCCGCTGGTGCCGACGGTAAACGTTGCGGTATTCACGCTCGTGATCTGTGGGACTTCGTTGACGACGAGCGTGAAGGTCTCGGTGGCGTTGGGGCTGACGCCGTTGCTGGCCGTGAGCGTGACGGGGTACGAACCGCCGGTGCCGGTCTCCGGCGTTCCGCTGAACGTGCCGGTGTTGGGGGTAAAGGAAACGCCCGTCGGCAGCGTTCCGCTTTCGCTGAGGGAGACGATCGGAAATCCCACGGCCGTCACGTTGAACGATCCCGGCGTGCCGACGGTAAATACCGTGGTGTTCGCGGTCGTGAACGTCGGCGCCTGGTCAACGAGCAACGTGAAGACTTGGGTCACGCCGTTGCCAACCGAGTTCACGGGCGTCAGGTCGAAGGTATACGTGCCGGACGTGCCCACCGCGGGAGTGCCGCTGAAGACTCCGGTCGTCGCGTTGAAGGAAACTCCGTTGGGCGGAGTCACCGTTCCCGTGAATATGGCGGCCGGGAATCCATTGGCCGTGACCGTGAACGTGCCGTTTTGTCCGACGATGAACGTCGTGCTATTCGCGCTGGTGATTGACGGCACCTCGTTGACAACGAGGGTGAAGGTCTGGCTCGGTCCGGTGGCCACCGCGTTGACCGGGGTAATGGTCAATGAGTAGAGGCCGCCGCTGCCGGGAAGCGGTGTCCCGCTGAGCGCGCCCGTGCTGTCGTTGAAAGAAAGTCCGCTGGGCAGAGTACCGCTCTCGGTGAAGGTGGGGGCCGGAAAACCGCTCGCCATTTCAGTGAAGGTTTGCGTCGTGTTCACCATGAAGGTGGCGGTCGCCGCACTGGTGATTTGGGGAGCCTGCTCGACCACGATCGTGAAGATCTGCCCCAGGCCGACGCCGACGCTGTTAACCGGCGTGAAGGTGACCGAGTCCGTCCCGCCGGTGCCGGGCAACGGCGTGCCGCTCAACACGCCGGTCGGGCTGAATCCCAGCCCGGGAGGCAGCGTGCCGGCTTCATTGAAGGTAGGTGCCGGAAAACCGGTAGAGACCAGTGAGAACGTGCTGGCGGTCCCGACCGTGAAGGTGGCCGTATTGGTGCTGGTAATCCCCGGGAGTTCGTCGACGATCAGCGTGAAGGTTTGCGTGACGTTGGGGCTCGCACCGTTTGACGCCGTGAACGTCAGCGTGTACGTGCCGCCGGTCCCGGTCGCGGGCGTGCCAGTGATTGAGTCGGTTCCGGCGTTGAAGGAGAGCCCATTGGGCAGCGTGCCCGACTCGCTCAACGTTGGCGCAGGATTTCCGGAAACGGTCGCCGTGAAGGTGCCTGCCGTCCCCACGACGAATGTGGCGCTGTTCGCGCTGGTGATCATCGGCGAAGTGACGACAACCAGATTGAAGTCCTGGTCGGCCGTCGCGCCCACCCCGTTCGAGGCGGTGAATATCACCGGGAAGGTGCCGATCGTTCCGCCGATCGGTGTGCCGCTCAGTACGCCTGTCGTGTCGCTGAACGTTACTCCCACCGGCAGGGTGCCGCTCTCCGTGAATGTCGGTGCCGGGAAGCCGGAGGCGGTCACGTCGAACGTGCCGGCAAGCCCGGCCGTAAACGTGGCTGCGTTTGCGCTGGTGAACGCCGGCGACTGATCGACGATCAGGCCAAAACTTTGAGTTGCGTTCGGGCTGAGGCCGTTGGCGGCGGTGATCGTCAACGGATAGGTGCCGCCGGTGCCGGTCTGCGGCGTTCCGCTGAGCGCGCCCGTTGCGTCGTTGAAGGTCACGCCGTTGGGCAGCGTTCCCGTTTCGCTGAAGGTTGGCGTCGGAGTGCCCGTCGCCGTGACCGTAAAACTGCCCGCGGTGCCGACGGTGAACGTGGTGCCGTTGGCGCTGCTGATGACTGGGGCCTGGTCGACAATGAGCGTGAAGGTCTGCGTCGTCCCCGTGCCGACGGAGTTGGAGGGCGTGAAGGTCAGGTCGTACACGCCGACAGTGCCCGCTTGCGGCGTTCCGCTGAGCACGCCCGTCGATGGATTGAACGAGACGCCGTTGGGCAACGTGCCGGTTTCGGCAAAAGTTGCGTCGGGAAATCCGTTGGCGGTGACGGTGAACGTTCCGGCGACTCCCGTGGCGAAGGTGGTGCTGTTATTGCTGGTGATCGACGGCGTTTCATTGACTACGAGCAGGAAGTTCTGCGTCGCGTCCGGAGTCAAGCCGTTGGTGGCCGTGAACGTGAGATTGTAAATCCCACCACTGCCGGTTGAGGGTGTGCCGCTGAGCACGCCCGTGGCATTGCTGAACGACAAACCGACCGGGAGCGTGCCCACTTCTGTGAATGTCGGTACGGGCATGCCGCTTGCCGTCACGGTAAAGCTGCCGTTTGTGCCGACCGTAAACGTCGTGGTGTTCGCGCTGGTAATTGCCGGGGCCGCGTTGACGATCAGCGTGAAGGCCTGCGTGGCTGCCGGGCTGACGCCATTCGCCGCGGTGATCTGCAGCGGATAAGTGCCGCTGGTGCCGGTTTGCGGCGTTCCGCTCAACGCACCGGTCGACATATTGAACGAGACGCCCGCAGGCAAAGCCCCTGTCTCGGTGAAGCTCGGTGCGGGGAAGCCGTGGGCCGCGACCGTGAACGAGCCGGCCGTGCCGACGACGAACGTCGTACTGTTGGAGCTGACGATGCTCGGTGCCGCGTCGACGGTCAGCACGAAGGACTGGCTGGCATTCGGGCTGACGCCGTTGAAGGCGGCGAACGTCAACACATAGGTCCCACCGGTGCCGGGCAAAGGCGTGCCGCTCAATAAGCCGGTCCCGTCGTCGAAGACCACTCCGTTCGGCAGAAGTCCATTGCCCTGGAGGGTTGGCGTCGGGCTGCCGGTTGCCGTCACGGTGAAGGTGCCGTTGGTTCCGACAGTGAACGTCGTGTTGTTCACGCTGGTGATTGTCGGAGCCACGTTAACCGTGAGCGTGAAATCCTGCGTGGCGGCGGTGCCGATGCCGTTCGACGCGGTGAAGACGAGCGGAAAGCTGCCGTTCGTCCCCGCCTGCGGCGTCCCGCTGAGCACGCCCGTCGACGGATTGAACGACACGCCCGCCGGCAGTGCGCCGCTCTCGCTCAGCGTCGGCGTCGGGAATCCGAGCGCAGTGACTGTGAAGGTGCCGGCCGCGCCGACCGCAAATGTCGTGGCGTTGCTGCTGGTGAACGACGGGGCTTCGTCGACAGTCAGTACGAAGTTCTGGGTCGCGTTCGACTTCGTCCCGTTGAGCGCGGTAAAGGTCAGGTCGTAAGTGCCGCCGGTTCCCGGCAGCGGAGTGCCGCTGAGGATGCCGGTGGCATCGTCGAAGGTGACACCGTTGGGCAAGAGCCCGTTTCCTTCGAATGTCGGGGTCGGCTTCCCGGATGCGGTCACCGAAAAGCTCGAACTCGTGCCGACCGTGAACGTCGTGCTGTTGCTGCTGGTGAAGGCCGGAGCCTGGCGCCCGCGGCTCGATGACGAGTCGGATTGGTTTCCAGATCCGCCGCACATGGACGATGAATTCGACCGGGCCGACTCCGCGATGTGCGATAGCGACGAGGCGGAAAGGAGCGTGCGGATTTCGAGTTGCTCGATTCCCCAGGACGGACGCCACTGTCGCCGCCGCCGCGTGCGACCGCGGGGCCGAGGAGTAGGGAATTCGCCGGACGACACGTCGAGATGGTTCAAAAAGAGCACGAGCCGCACTTCCGCCGTTAGTGACCAGGAATTCGCGTGTGCCGTGAAGCACAAGCGAGGCGCGCGGAGAGCCCGGTCCGCGAGCGGATTAAGCGGCGGTCATTATTCCCCCTGAATCGCGCAATTTCAACCGCAAGGCTTGCGCAGCTCTCCTCCGCCAGTGATTCATCCCGGTCCTCGTAACACGATGAGCCGACTCAAATTTCGCAGATTTCCACACACGGAGGCCGCCGCGGGCGTCACCTGCCAACGTCGAGGCATTTAAGCGTGTGGTCGTCGCGGGCGTAGACGCGGCCGGCGGCGAGCGCGGGCAGGGCGAACGTCTTGGCGTTGAAGACTTGGGCCGAGGCCAGCTCGGTGTATTGGGTCGGCGTGGCTTTGACCAATACGAAGGTGCCGTCGGTCTTTTGCACGATCAGTTTGCCGTCGGTCCAGAGCAGCGTGGCATAGCCAAAATCGTCCTTCTCCCACACCACTTTCTGCTTGTCCGGGTCGATGCAGCGGAGGCTGGCTTGGCCCT
>Ga0210396_10003579_pt1 | contig 15451 bp, 9 predicted proteins | sample IncBWH17OmetaG_FD_155466 | JGI IMG/M metagenome (GOLD analysis project Ga0210396, IMG submission 155466) | Forest soil microbial communities from Barre Woods Harvard Forest LTER site, Petersham, Massachusetts, United States - Inc-BW-H-17-O ... | reverse complement strand
CGTCGAGCGCGAAGGCAAGCCGAGCGTTCACGACGAAGTTGAAAAGGGCAGGACCGTTCGCGTCGTCGAACTCCATTTCATCATCACGCCGCTGCAGCCGGGAAAAATCACCGTTCCGCCCGCGGAGCTGAAAGGAAAAATCCAGCAGCCGGATCTCGCGCCGATGGCCGATCCGTTCGGCGGCGGATTCATGTTTTCTCCCGGCGCGCGGCAGGCGCTCAATTACTTCTCAGCCTTTGGCGCCGAGCCATTTACAGTTTCCAGCAATACCACCGTTCTCGACGTGAAGCGGCCCGCGCGCGCGATGGACCCCTGGCTGCCGCTGAAATCGCTGACCATCAAGGAAGATATCGACACGTCGCAACCGGCGCATGTCGGAGAACCCCTGACGCGCAAAATCACGCTGTCGGCGGAAGGTGCCGTGGGCAGTCAATTGCCCGATACGAACGTTCAGCAGGATCAGACAGGCGTCAGAATCTATGCCGACGAACCGGCGATGGGAGAAAACGCCGATGAGAAAACCGGCGCGATTTTTGGCTGGCGCAAGGAAAGTTACAGTCTCGTCCCGCAAAGGGCAGGACGCCTGGTTCTACCTGCGATCCGGATTGCATGGTGGGATATCGTCAACAACAAACTTGCCACGGCAGAATTGCCGAAAAGAATTCTTGACGTTCTACCGGGTGTTGCCGCGCAGAAACCGTTGATTGCCGATAGCGGTATGGCTAGTAAAAGCGTTGCTGCGGCGCACAAACGATCCACGCCGGTGCAGTCATTGCCGGCGAAGACTGCGTCCGCGAAGACGATCTTTTCAATCTTATATGATCTTGCATATGTCCTTGCCGCGATCTTATTGCTCTTTGCTTTTCTCCGGCTGTGGTCGCAACGCAAAACCATCCCCGCGCGCGCGGCTGCACCGCTAGCTGCAGCGGATAAGGAACATGCGGAAAAGCCGATTGTCGAAAGTGCATTGAAACAGGTTCACACGGCGGAAGAATTAAAACAGTTTCTGCAAACCTATGCGCATGTCCATTGGGGCATTTCGCAAAACGCTTCGCTGGAAACGATTTTCGCCTCGCTGCGAAATTCACGGGTGCAGCCGGATATAGAGGTCGTCATCGAAGGGATTGATGCAGCCCTTTACGCGGGCAAGCCCGCCGATGTGGAAGATCTTAAGAGGCGTTGCCGCCGCATTTTTGCGGCTCAAAGAAAACGGGCAAGAGGCGACCGGAAAAGCGGAGAAAAACTGCCGCTTCTCAACCCAAGCTAGCAATAGCCGCGCGTAGCATCAGCACGATGTCCGTGCTCGATATGCCAAACCATATTGCCGACACGGGTTAGACGTCTCTGAGGTATCGTTGCGCCGGTCTCCCCCTGGCCGCACGATACGTTCAATATTCGCGGCGTCAGCAGAAAATTTGGCCTGAAAGAGCACACGAGACCAACCCTTTTGATGCCGAACTGCGTCGTAAGGGTTAGTCTAGCTTTAAATCCCATGCGGGCGCGGGCGGGGAATGGCCGATACACCGGAATTGGAGCGTGAAGGGAGCAGGGGCGGCGGCCAATCCATGGCCGACAACGCGCCTGATCTGCATGCCTGGTTCGTTCGCGAAGTCCTGCCTCTCGAACCGGCGCTGACGAAGTTTTTGCAGCGATACCGGCGCAACCAATCCGACGTCGCCGACGTGCTGCAGGACATTTATCTTCGCGTCTATCATGCGGCGCGAGAGCAATTGCCGGAAGCCACGCGATCATTCGTCTTTGTGACAGCCTACAATCTTCTGATCGATCGCGTGCGGCGGGAGAAGGTTATTCCGCTCGAGATCGTGGAAAGCATCGAGGCGATGGGTGTCGCCGCCGAGGTCCCGGGCGTGGAGGAGAGCGTGATCGCCCGGGAAGAGTTGCGCCGTGTTCAGGCGGCTCTCGATTGTCTTCCGCCGCGCTCGCGCGAAGCCATTGTCTTGCGTCAGATCGATGGCCTGTCGCGGCGTGAGATTGCGGCGCGCATGGGCATTTCCGAGCAGACCGTCAAATGGCATCTCAACGCGGGCGTTCGCGCTCTCGCGGACATTTTCTATGGCAATCCTGAATCTCAGAAAGGAAAGCCATGAATCCGGGCGATATCACAGATGTTTCGAGTGCAGATGCGCTTCGTGTCGAAGCAGCGGAATGGCTCATGCAACGGCGCGTTTCCGACAATTGGACGGATGCGGATCAGCGCAGACTCGATGCATGGCTTGCGGAATCGCCCGCACATCTTTTGGCTTACTGGCGTCTGGATGCCGCGTGGTCCCGCACCGACCGGCTCGCAGCTTTGCGCGATCATGTTCGCGAAAACACGAGCGGCGCGGCGCGTGGAAGTCGGCGATTCTTTCTAATTCGCATGATGGCCGTGACAGCGCTGGTTGTTGCTGCAGCAGGCGGCGTTGATCTGTTCCGGCATTTCGGTAGACCGCCGGCGCAGACCTATCTCACAAGCGTTGGCGGGCACGAAACAATACGCCTGGCGGACGGTTCGCAAATCGAGTTGAATACGAATTCCGCAGCGCGCGTTCTGGATCAAGGCGGGCGCCGCGAAATCTGGTTGGATAGAGGCGAGGCCTATTTCCAGGTCAAGCACGATCCGGTGCATCCCTTTGAGGTGGTTGTCGGCGACCGGGAAATATCCGATTTGGGTACGAAGTTCTTCGTGCGCCAACGATCCGCGGGTATGAGCGTATCTGTTGTCGAGGGCCGCGTGTCGGTCGGAGAGACCGGGAAAGCAAACGAGCACGCGGTTTCGCTCGGAGCAGGCGATGTGTTTGATGCCGTGTCGGGCGCGATGACGGTGAAAAAGGCATCATCGGCGGAACTGGCGAACGATCTCGGGTGGCGAAACGGACTTCTTGTCTTTTATCGCAAGCCTCTGGCGCAAGCGGCGGAGGAGTTCAATCGTTACAATCGCGAACAGATCATCGTGGTAGGGCAGGCGGTGGGCAAACTGTCCGTAACCGGAACACTTTCTGCAACCGACCCGGATCAGTTCATCCGTATGTCGAGAAACTTGTTCGGTCTGCAAGTCGAACGAAGGAATGGCGAGATTCTGATCTCGCGGTGAGCTATCGATCCTGACCTAGGGGCAGCGCCGTAAGGGGAAACAATGAGAAATATACAATACGGAAAACAAATCGCGTCGGTGCTTCTTTTTTGTGGACTGATCGCGGGTGCCGCGCAAGCCACTGAATTCAACGTGCCCGGCGGCGATCTCGAGGCGGCGTTGAACGCTTATTCCGCGCAATCGGGAATCCAGTTGATGGTGTCCTCCGCGGCCGTCAAAGGCGTGCTGACGCATGGCGTGAAAGGTGATTTGACGCCGGATGTTGCGCTTTCCCGGATTCTTTTAGGCACCGGCTTTACGCCATCGCGTGACGCGGGCGGCGGATTCACGATCGTCAAAGGCATGAAACAAGGCGCTATGCTCCGCGAGGACCAAGTACAGTTGGCGGCCGCCCCCGCGGCGTCGGTAGCGCTCGAAACCGTCACTGTCACGTCATCCAAAATCGGCGGTGACGTACAGAACATTCCGATCTCTATCACCGCACTTTCGCAGGAACAGCTGACGGCCACGCAAACGGCGGGCGGCCCGGACTTGATCAAGCAAGTTCCAAACATGACGTTCACGAAGACGAATTTCTCGGGCTATTCCATTCAATTGCGCGGCATTGGCACGCAAGCGATTTCAGTCACGACCGATCCCGCCGTCGCGGTGGCATTCAATGACATGCCTTTCATCCGAAATCATTTCTTCGAGCAGGAATTCTATGACGTTTCGCAAGTTGAAGTGCTGCGCGGGCCGCAAGGCACGCTTTACGGGCGCAATGCGACTGCGGGGGTCGTCAATCTTGTCTCCGCGCGGCCCAGCGACCAGTTCGAGGCGATGATATCCGGCGAATTGGGGAATTTCTCGTCACGCCGTCTCGAAGGCATGGTCAATATCCCCGTTTCTGACGATTATCTGGACATCCGCCTGGCCGGTGAATGGACCAAGCGCAGCGGGTACAGTTTCAACGAATACGACGATAAGCCTATCGATGGCCGCGATCTTTGGTCGGGGCGTTTGTCCATCGGCTGGCATCCGCTTCAGGAACTCCAGGCCTATTTTATCTGGGAGCATTTTTCCGAAGACGATGATCGTCTGCGCAGCGGCAAGCAACTTTGCACAACCGATCCGGGACCGGGTTCTGTTGACGGGCAGCCGGTTCCTAACAATGGATATATTCTCGGCGGTTTTGGTCCTTATCTTAGCCAAGGCTGCAAAATGGGATCGCTGTACAGCGCGAGCGCCTACGGCGTGCCTTATGGCTATTCACTGCCATATTACGGAGCGGGATTATTCGGGGGCCTACTCCAACAGAAAAATCCTTATTTGAGCGATCTTCAGACGCCCAATCTGCGGATTATCAACACCCAGCTCACGCCGTCATACAGGGCAAAGAACGATACCGTTGAAGTAAATGCGGACTATCAACTTACGCCTGCTTTAACGCTTACGTCGCAATCGGGCTTCAATCATGATTTCCTGTGGTCCACGGAAGACTATAATCGCTTCGCTTCGACACCGGACATGTTCTATCCAAACGAGCAGTTTGGACTCACAACTCCCAGCGGGCAATTTTGCGATCCCCAGCTCGGCTGTTCCGACAAAATTCTTGCAGAAGATCTGTCGGATGAACATTCGTGGCAGGCAAGCCAGGAATTCCGGCTGGCTTCACACTTCTCAAGTCCATTTAACTTCAGCGTTGGCGGCAACTATCTGCATTATGAGACTGAAGAAAATTATTACGTTTTCATCAATACACTCACCGCGTTTGCCTTTTCCGAAGGCGGTAGTCCGAATCGCGTCTGGATACCGAACGTGGCCGATAACAGCGAATGCCTTGCCCGTTACGGCGGGTTCAAGACGTTCGATCCCACGCAGGGCGGCGGCGAACCGGAATCCAATGCATGTGTTTATATCGATCCCAATCCGATCACGAGCCTGAACAATGACGGCCACAATTATTTCCTGAGCCAGAATCCCTATGTGCTCAATTCCTATGCGACATTCGGAGAGGCGTATTACGATATTCTAAGCGACCTGAAACTCACGGCAGGAATTCGTTGGACGGAAGACCGGAAACATTTCGTCGATATTCCCAGTGAGCTTGTTGCGGACTATTGGGGTTATCCCTCGTCAGGTGCCGTAAATCAGCAATGGGATATCATGACCGGTCGGGCGGCGGCGAACTGGACACCCAAGCTCGATTTTACGGACCAGACTCTTGTTTATAGCTCATACGCTCATGGCTATAAGGCGGGCGGCGCAAATCCGCCCGGCCCCAATCTGCCGTTGTTCGGCAATCTCGATCCCATTCATCCGCTCACGTTCAAGCCGGAATATATCGACGCGTTCGAATTTGGTACGAAGAATACGTTGTTGGACGGCGCCGTCACACTCAATGGAAGCGCATTCTATTACAATTACGAAGGATACCAGATATCCGAAATCGTGGATCGCACGGCAATCAATCTGAATTTCAATGCACATGTGAAGGGGCTTGAACTGGAGGCGGCATGGGAACCTCTGCCTGGCCTGCGCTTCAATATGAGCGGTGGTTATGAAGACGCGCGCGCGGCGAACGGGCAGAAATCCGTTGATCTCATGGATCGCACGGCGGGCAATTCCGACTGGATCGTCGTGAGACCATTCCCGACCGCTTCGTCGAACTGCGTTCTTCCCACATATGTCATTGCCGCTCTGCTTTATCAATCAGCGGCTGAAGGTTCGGACGCGGAAGGAAGCAATGAAAGTCCAAGCAATCCTGTCTTCGCGTGTCTGCATGCTTACGTGAATGGCTTGGATCCCGTTACGCAATTTTCCTATAAAGCCGATCCAACGCAGTCCGTCCCGGGAAATAACGGGCCGCTTGCAATTATACCCGGGTATCCCGGTTTCGATCCGACCACAGCGCCCAATGCCGGCGAGGGATTCGATAAAGATGTGAGCCATCACGTCTTGCCGAATGCGCCGCCCTTTACGCTCTCGGCGGGTGCGCAATATTCATTGCCCATCACGCAGGATTGGGCGAGTACGTTGCGGGCGGATTTCTACTGGCAGGACAGCAGCTGGGCACGAATATTCAACGACAACCCCTATGACCGCCTGCGCGGCTATACGAATCTCAATCTCACCTTGATCCTGACAAGCCAATCCGGCTGGCAAGTGATGGGGTATGTGAAGAATGTATTTAATACCACCGCCATCACGGGTGATTTCCTGAACAGCGACGATTCCGATCTGACGACCAATGTGTTTCTCACCGATCCGCGTTTGATCGGGCTGCGCGTCACAAAGAATTGGTAAGGGGGCTGGCGATGAACGATACAAACAAGACAGAAAGAAAATATAACGATCTCCGCCGGCAACTACTGGCAACGGCGTCGGCATTCGTCCTTTGCGGAATGGTCTACGCGGACAATGCTGCCTACGCCGATGACACCGATCGTCCCACCGTCTGGATAGAGCTTGGCGGGCAATTGGAACGCCTGCAGGACAGGCAAGATCCCTATGAAGCGCCGTTTACGCTCGCCCATATCGATGCCAAGGAAAATCTTGTCCCGGCATCGGAAACGCAGCGGCCGCCCAATTACGCGTTCGGTGGCGAAGGCAGTATTGCGTTTGAACCCGTCGATTCAGATTGGATTTTCTCGGGCGATTTCCGTTACGGGCGCTCCAATGGCAGCCGACACAAGCATCAACAGACGACGACGCAGTTCAAGCAGCACGGAACAAACCCGTTCCTCCACAAGTACTTTCATGGCACGAAAACGGCCATTCTTCTCAATGATACAAGTGCGAAATATCAGGAAAGCAACCTCATAGCCGATTTCACGGCCGGGAAGGATGTGGGTCTCGGCATGTTTGGCCGCCACAGTCACGCGGTTTTCAGCGTCGGCGTGCGTTATGCACAATTCCACTCGCAATCGGCGGTGGTATTGCGCTCGCTGCCGGATCCTTATTATCCGACCAATTCCAAATACAATCCGAGCAAACGCAGGCACCACAGCTATTACGGTCACGCCGTGCTCTCGCATGGTTTTAGCGGCTTTGGCCCGACGCTATCGATGAACGCGTCTTTGCCGTTCCTGGGCAATGCGAATGCGGGGGACGTCGCTTTCGATTGGGGCGCAAATGCCGCGTTGTTGTTCGGACGACAGAAAGTGAAAGGCCGACACGAGGAAACGGGACAATTCTTCATGGGCACGGGAGCGTCGCCGACATTCGGTCAACCGAGCGGCGGGTTCATCCCGGTCTCCAGATATGATCATGTCAAACCCATTGCCCGGTCGCACTTCGTTACCGTGCCGAATCTGGGCGGATTTGCGGGCCTCACATTCCAGCGCGGTAGCGCCAAAGTAAGCTTTGGCTATCGCGCCGACTTCTTCTTCGGCGCGATGGATATTGGTGTGGATACGCGCAAAACGGCAATGACGGGTTTCTATGGACCTTTCGCGAGCGTGAGCGTCGGGCTGGGTGGATAGGTTTAAGACTAACAATAATAATTCTTGCGCGCGGAGAGCGGGCGTGAGCTAGGGCCGATTTCGGCTTAGTTGCGCGCCCGGTTTCGCGCGTTTTGCGGACGCGCCTGTCTCGTGTGCGTCGCCGCAAGATTATTGCAAAGCAATTTATCCGCGCCGGACACCCGGAAAACGCGACCCCATTCGTTTTATCTCGCACGGGCGTAAGCTCCTAACCTCCAAGAGCAGGGACGCTTCGGGGGATGCAGGACAACACAGGCAGCAACCAGGAAGGCCGCGAGCGGCGCGAAAGGGCTATAGCTGCGTCCGAGCTCGAGGGCTGGTTCGTTCGCGAAATTCTGCCGCTGGAGGCGGCGCTCATGCAGTTCTTGCGGCGCAGCTGGCATAACAAGGCGGAAGCGGATGATCTCCGCCAGGAGGTCTATGTCCGCGTTTGCGAGGCCGCCCGCAAGGGAGTTCCGCATCCTGCGAAGCCGTTCATGTTCGCCGTGGCACGCAATCTTCTCGTGGACCGCGCCCGGCGCGAGCATGTCGTGTCGATCGATACGGCGTCCGACTTCGACGCGATGGGTATTGCGGCCGAAGAGCCCGGACCTGACCGCAATGCGATGGCGCGGCAGGAATTGCGCCATCTCCAAAGCGCACTTGACCACTTGCCGCCGCGCTGCCGCGAAGCCGTCGTGCTGCGGAAGATCGAAGGGCTTTCCTATCGCGAAATCGCCCTACGCATGAGCATCAGCGAGGACATGGTGTCCGACCATCTCTCCAAAGGCATGCATGTGCTGGCCAATACACTTTATGGCGAACCGGGCGGAGGCAAACCGTGAGTGGGTTCGATAACACAGTTCCGTCGGCAAACGCTCACGACGTGGATGCGCGTGCGGCTCACTGGCTAGAGATGCGCGAGCGCGGCGGCTTCGGCGAAACGGAGCAGGCGGCATTTGATGCGTGGATGGAAGAATCCATGACGCATCGCACAGCTTATTGGCGTGTGAGCGCGGCTTGGGAACGCGCCAATCGGTTGAGTGCTTTGGGGCCTCGTTTGGGTGCGCCGGAGATTTCCGCCGCGCGCACGAGGGCGTCGTTCTTCGTGTTGAAACGCGTAGTGGCCGCGACGTTGTTGATGGCGGCGATAGGTGCCGGTGGGATTTCCTATTATTTGTCGACGTCGTCGCCCGAAGCGACCTATTCGACCAGCATAGGCGGACACAAGGTCATCGCGCTGGCTGATGGTTCCACGATCGAACTCAACACCGACACGGTTCTGCGCGTGGCGGGTGCGGATCGCAGAACGGTCTGGCTCGATAAGGGCGAAGCCTATTTCGATATCAAGCATGATGCCGCTCATCCCTTTGTCGTGATGGCGAGCGATCATCGCGTCACCGATCTCGGCACGAGATTCTTCATTCGTGAGGACGCCAACCGCGTTGAAGTTGCGTTGATCGAGGGGCGCGCGCGCCTTGAGCTTGCGGACGGCAAAACCAAACCGGAGATCCTGACACCGGGGCATGTGGCTGTGGCGACGGCCGGCCTCACATCGGTATCGGCGCAACCCTCAAGCGTTCTCACCAACGATCTCGGCTGGCGCAATGGCGTGCTTGTGTTTCGTCACATGACGCTTGCGGAGGCGGCCTCGGAATTCAATCGCTACAACGTCAAGAAGCTCGTGGTCGTCGATCCGGCTGCGGCCAATGCCAAGATCGACGGGACATTCCCGGCCAACAATGTCGAGGCTTTTCTGGATGCAGTGCAAGCGACGCTCAGGGTTCATGTGGAGGATCTCGGTAGCGAGGCGGTGATCTCGCACTGAGAAGACGGATTTTGGTTCATCAGACAAACGCGATCAAAGATCAGCGGGGGATAAATGCGAAATATATCTTATCTTGGCTTTCTTGCGACATGCGCGACAGCCGCATTGCTGATCGCGACGCCTGGTTTCGCGGAAAACTTCAACATCCCTAGCGGCGAATTGGTTACGGCGCTTGATCTCTATACTTCGCAGACCGGCGTGGCGCTTCTCGTCTCAGACGACGCGATCAAGGGGATTCATACGAAAGGTGCTGTAGGTCCGCTTTCACCGGACGAGGCGCTGTCACGCATTCTCAATGGCACGGGTTTTGTGATGAAGCGTCGCGCCACGGGCGCGATCACGGTCGTGCGCGCGCAGACTTCGGCGCTTGAGGATAACACGTCCATACAGATTGCCGCCGCGCCTGCGCCGAGTGTTTCGGGCGCCGCGCTTGAAACCGTCACGGTCACGTCGTCGAAGATAGGCGGCGATGTGCAGAATATCCCCATCGCGATCACAGCGATGTCGCAGGAGCAATTGAAGGAGACGCAAACGGTCGGCGGTCCCGATCTTGTGAAGCAAGTGCCAAACTTCAATTTCTCAAAGACGAATTTCACCGGCTATAACATCCAGATTCGCGGTATCGGCACGCAGGCGATCTCGGTCACGACCGATCCCGCTGTCGCCGTCGCGTTCAACGATACGCCGTTCATCCGCAATCATTTCTTCGAGCAGGAATTCTTCGATGTCGGCCAGGTGCAGGTGTTGCGCGGGCCGCAGGGGACGCTTTATGGACGCAATGCGACGGCGGCCGTCGTCAATATCACGTCTGCACGCCCGAGCGACCAATTCGAAGCAATGATCTCAGGCGATGTCGGCAATTACAACGAGCGCCGCCTGGAAGGCATGGTCAATCTGCCTATCACCGACGACAGGCTCGATCTGCGCGTCGCGGGCGAATGGACGAAGCGGCAAGGCTATACGTTCGACGAAACCACAGGACAACGTGTCGATGGCCGCGATTTGTGGTCAAGCCGCGTGACGCTCGGTATGAAACCGTTCGATCATCTGCAAGCTTATCTTGTTTGGGAACATTTCAACGAGGACGACGACCGCGAACGCTCGACCAAACAGCTTTGCAACTTCGATCCCGGTCCCACAGAGCTTGGGCCGTTCAATCAATCATTCACCGCATCCGGCAGCGCAGGTACTTTTCAGATCAATGCGGGAGATATGCTCACCAATCTTCCGCGCGGTGCACGCGGCGCGTTGAGCCAGGGATGTTTGCCGGCGTCGCTTTATTCGCCTGATTCCTATGAGACGCCGGAAGGTGGAGCTCTTCCCGTCGTCTATACGGCGCAAACCATCGGCGACAGCCGCGGGACGCTTATTCAAGGCGTGGATCCTTATGCGAGCGAAAAGCAATCGATGAATCTGCGCGTCATCCAATCTGCGCTGAAGCCGGTTTATAAAGCGAAGAACGACATCGTGGAGTTCATGGCGGATTATGACATCATGCCCGCGCTGAAACTTACTTCGGAAACGGCATATAATCACGATTTCCTCGCATCCGAGGAAGATTTCAACCGCTTTGACTCGAACCACGGACTGTTCTTCACTTCGGTGGATCAAACCAACCCGCATGGATACGGCAACGGCGCGTTCGGCGCGCCTTTCACGCCCGGCGGTTTGCTGTGCGATCCGCAATTGGGTTGTTCCGACCAGTTTGTCGGCGAGGATTTGAGTCAGGAACATGCGTGGCAGATCAGCCAGGAACTCCGGCTAGCTTCCGATTTCAGCGGCCCGCTCAATTTCAGCCTGGGAGCCAACTATCTGCATTATGAGACGCTGGAAGATTATTACGTCTTCCTCAACCTCCTGACTGTAATATCGCGTTATCTGGATTTGAACCTCGGTTCACCAATAGGTCCTACCGCAAACGGCTATTGCCGCGGCGGTCCTCAATCGCAGGTCTTTTCGCCGTTCGGCCAATCCTCCGGCGCGCTCAATTGTCCGTATGTGGATCCCACGCCTTTGGCGCCCGGCTTCAACGGACAGGGTCACAACTACTTCCGCAGCACCAATCCCTATGTACTCAGCTCTTACGCAGGTTTCGGCGAAGCGTATTATCAAATGCTTGACGATCTGAAGTTCACTGCGGGGCTGCGCTGGACAGATGATCAGAAGCACTTCGTCGATATTCCAAGCGAGGTGTTGGATAATGGTTGGGGCTATCCCGTTTCCGGTGTCGTGAACCAGCAATGGGATCAATTCACCGGCCGCGCCGTCGTCAACTGGACGCCAAAGCTCGCTTTCACGGATCAGACACTCGTCTACGCCTCTTATTCGCGCGGTTATAAAGCCGGCGGCGCCAACCCGCCCCCACCCAACCCTCTGCTTGGTCTGACGGGTGTCATCACAGCGACGTCGGTCACGCATCCGCAAACCTTCGCGCCGGAATTTGTCAACGCTTACGAATTGGGCACAAAGGACACATTGCTCGACGGCGCGCTGACGGTGAATGGCGACGTGTTCTATTATGATTACAAGGGCTACCAGATTTCCGAGATTGTCGATCGCACGTCGATCAACCTGAATTTCGACGCCAATGTGCGCGGCGCTGAAATCGAAACGGCCTGGGAGCCCATGCCCGGATTGCGTTTCAACTTTGCGGGCGGCTGGGAAGATTCCAAACTCGCAAGCGGCTCGCAGGCCATCGATCTCATGGACCGTACTGCAGGCCATCCGGGCTGGATCGTGGCGAAACCATCCGTTTTCTCCACGTCCAACTGCATCCTGCCGGAATATGTCGCGGCGGAACTCGTCGAAGCCGCGATCGTCAATCCGGAAGGGTTTGGCGATTTCTGGGAAGGCGGCGAGTATATTTCTTCCGTCGGTTGGGGCAATGCTTGTGAAGCAGCCTATAATCTTCACCAGGATCCCGTTGCGGAAGAAATCAGTCTGGGATTGCCTGGCATCGGCAGCGTGCCGCCAACGGGTTTCGATCCTTCGACGGCGCCGAACAATGGCGAGGGTTTCGACAAGAATCTCACAGGCAATCAATTGCCCAATGCGCCGCCCTTTACCGTTTCGTTCGGCGCGCAATACACAATGCCGCTCACCGCGGATTGGGCGGGCACGGCGCGCGCGGATTACTACTGGCAGGATTATTCCTGGGCACGTGTGTTCAACGACAATCCTTACGATCGCTTGCGCGGTTACACCAATGTCAATCTGACCTTGATCTTCACGAACCAGAACGGCTGGCAGGTGATGTTTTACGACAAGAATGTCTTCAACGAAACGGCGATCACGGGCGCGTTCCTCAACAGTGATGATACGGCGCTGACGACCAATGTGTTCACGACCGATCCGAAACTGATCGGCATCCGCGTCACGAAGAACTGGTAGGGGAACGAGATGAACGAAGCGATCAGAACACATCCGCGCAAAGCCCTTCGCCGCAAACTTCTCCTGACGGTATCGTCTGTGGTGCTGCTTCTTGCTGCGGAGGCACGCGCGGAAGATGCGGATCACCCAATTCTCTGGATCGAATTCGGCGGCGCGTTCGATCAGATCAGCAATGGGGAAGACGGCTGGCTGCCGCATAATCTCACGCCGCCGATCTCGAAGCCGTCACCTGAACCGTTCGGCCATGTGCCCAATATCGGATATGATTTCGACGGGGCGATCACTTTCGCGCCCGAAGATTCCGCATGGACCTATACGGCCTCCGTGCGCTACGGCCGCGGCCAGCTCTCGCGGCATACGCATGATCAGACCTATCAACTGACCCATAATTTTTTGGGGAAATACGCACTCACGACTTACGCGTTCCTGAATGCATCTCAGATCGGCCATTCCGCGCACGCAATTCTCGACTTCACGGCGGGTAGGGATGTTGGTCTGGGATTATTCCGCGGCGATGAAGCGACGCTCAATTTCGGCATACGCGTCGTGCAACTGAACGAGCATGCGCGCGCAACGCTCGGCGCATTCTCCACCGCGCCTGCGAAATACAGCACCGGCAAGATTGTGCATGAGGCGGACGCGTCCATCACGCGCGGCTTTACGGGCGCAGGCCCTACCGTCGCGTGGGATGATTCCGCGCCGCTGCTGGGTTCTATGCATGATGGACTTTCGTTCGATTGGGGCGCGAACGTGGCCATTCTGTTTGGCCGACAGAAGGCGCGCCTTGCGCTTCATACGAAGAACACACGTTATTACGGATACGGCGCGAACGCCGTTCTGTCCCATGCGACCTACACACCGGTGCGCGATAAAACGGTTGCCGTGCCGAATGCGGGCGGCTTTGCCGGTCTTTCCTGGCGGCTGCCCAATGGCAAGATCAGTTTCGGCTATCGCGCCGATTTCTTCTTCGGCGCAATCGATGGAGGCCTTACCTCGGCAAAAAGCGAGACGCGTGGATTCTATGGCCCCTTCGCCAATGTCAGTATCGGCATAGGCGGGTAGTTTCTTACCCGGAAAGCTCTCGGCTGTTTGAAGCCGGGAGCTTTCGCGCGGCAATTTTCGAAAAGGTTTCGTGCGTCGGGGCGCAAGCAACCCGGTGCGCCGCCGTCACAGCCGGCACGGATTACCACGCCTGCCGTTTTCCTTCGCTTTTTTCGCTTTGTTCTACTCAAATATGCAGGCGCGTCCGTCTGTATATGTGAGCCCCACATTCTGAGCGCTCACGTGAGGGAATTCAGGGGATGGGAGACACGCCAGACAACCGACCGGCAAGCGTTGAAACGCTGCTTTCCGACCAAGCCGCGGCTGCGTTTGAAGCGCAGGTCTGGTTCGGTCGCGAGGTGCTGCCGCTTGAGGCGTCGTTGATGCAGTATCTCGAGCACAATTGGCGCAATGCAAGCGATATCGCCGATCTGCGGCAGGAGGTGTACGTTCGCGTCTATACCGCGGCGCTCAAGAAAATTCCCGAGCGATCGAAGCACTTCGTTTTCGCAACGGCGCGCAATTTGTTGATCGATCGCGTTCGCCATGAACAGGTGATTCCGATCGAAGCGGCTGCCGATGTCGAAGCGCTCGATGCCGTCATCGATACGCCAGGGCCGGATCGCGTGGTTCTCGCGCGCGACGAATTGCGCCGTTTGCAGGCGGCGCTTGATCGGCTCACGCCGCGTTGCCGCGAGGCCGTCATCCTCGGGCGTATCGAAGGACTTTCCAAGGCAGAGATCGCGCAGCGCATGGGCATCGCGGAAATCTCCGTCGCACAATATCTGACGGAAGGCATTTATGCGCTGGCCGATATTCTTTACGGCGAACCTCCGAACGTCAGGAGGAAGCCGTGAGCGGCGCGAGCGCATTACAGGATGCCAAAGCCATCGGCATGGAAGCCGCAGCGTGGATTCAACGCCGCGATTTTGATCGCTGGACGGAAGCGGATTCAGCTGCGCTGGAGGCGTGGCTGGGACAATCTCCTGCCCACCGCGTGGCGTTTTTCAGGCTCGACACGAGTTGGCAGCGTACAACACGGCTGGCGGCGCTGCGCTCATCCGAAACAACACAGGCGAGGAGCATCGGCGGGCACCGTGTCTTATCGATCCTGTTACGAACGAGCTTGGCCGTCGCAGCAATCGCGGCGCTTGTGGCAGGAGGCACGTTCTTCATCCGCCAGCTGAATAGAACAAATTACGTAACGGCTGTCGGAGCACGCGAAGTATTGACGTTGAAGGATGGATCGCAAGTCGAACTCAATACCGATACGCGTATCCAAGTGTCCGATGATGCCCGCGAGGTGTGGCTCGATGGCGGCGAGGCTTACTTTCAGGTCAAACACGACGCCGCTCATCCGTTCGTTGTAAAGGTCGGTGCGCATCGCATCACCGATCTCGGCACGAAATTCGTAATCCGGCGAGTCGGCACGCACATGCGTGTCGCGGTGCTTGAAGGTGGCGTCCAGTTGAATCAGAAGGGTGCCGATGGTCGCGAACAATCGGCGACCCTGAAGCCGGGCGATGTCGCAGTCGCGACCGACAATTCATTTTCGGTGACAAGGCGTCCTCAGCCGGAACTGGCGGAGGAGTTGAGCTGGCGTAGCGGGTTGCTTGTGTTTCATCACACGACGCTTGCGGAAGCGGCCGCGGAGAT
>Ga0210396_10003578_pt1 | contig 15451 bp, 13 predicted proteins | sample IncBWH17OmetaG_FD_155466 | JGI IMG/M metagenome (GOLD analysis project Ga0210396, IMG submission 155466) | Forest soil microbial communities from Barre Woods Harvard Forest LTER site, Petersham, Massachusetts, United States - Inc-BW-H-17-O ... | reverse complement strand
AAACCGCTCCGGCGTCAACTCCGCGGCGACATGCGGCTCCGCCCGATCCAGCAGCTCTTCGTATGTCGCCGGCTGCCCCTCCTTGTCGAGGAAGTCGCGAACCGCATCGCGGTCGATGAAGCGCGGCCAATCCTCGGCCGGGGCATTTAGCATCGGTGTGTGTGACGTGCCGATCCCGAGGACGAGCTCAGCCATGCCGGTTGCTCCTTCCCGCTTGTGGGCAATGAGGGCTCGCCCGAGCGTAGGATCGATCGCACGAACAGGTCAACAGCTGTTGGTCGGGGTAAATCGATCGTCCTATAAACGGGGATTGGCGGGCGAGCGGGTATCGAAATGATGGACATCGAGAGGACGAGGAAATTCATTGATCAGTGCTGGGGCGACGAGATCGTTCCGACACTGGTCGAATACGTCCGCATCCCCAACAAGTCCCCGTCCTTCGACCCGGATTGGGAGGCGCACGGTTACATGGACGAGGCCGTGCGGTTGTTCGAGCGATGGGGGCGAGCAAGGCTCGCCAGATTGTCCGGTGCCACGCTAGAAGTCGTCCGGTTGCCCGGACGGACGCCGGTCATCGTGATCGACCTGCCGGGCGCGGTCGAGGATACCGTGCTGCTCTATGGGCATCTCGACAAGCAGCCGGAGATGACCGGCTGGGCTGACGGGTACGGCCCGTGGATTCCTCGTCTCGAAGGCGACAAGCTTTATGGGCGCGGCGGCGCGGACGACGGCTATGCGATGTTCGGGGCGCTGAGCGCACTGCTGGCGCTGCGCGACCAGTCGGTCCCGCATGCCCGTTGCGTCGTCCTGATCGAAGCTTGCGAGGAATCCGGCAGCTACGACCTGCCGCACTATGTCGACCACCTTGCCGAAAGGCTCGGCAATCCATCCCTGGTGATCTGTCTCGATTCGGGCTGCGGCAATTACGATCAGCTGTGGCTGACCACCTCGCTACGCGGCCTTACTTCCGGAACCTTGACGGTGAGGGTGCTCAACGAAGGGGTCCATTCGGGCGACGCTTCGGGCGTCGTTCCGTCGAGCTTTCGCGTGTTGCGTCTCCTGTTGTCGCGTCTCGAGGACGAGGACACTGGGGCGATACGTCCATCAGAGCTCTACGCCCAGATCCCGCCCGAACGGGTCGCCCAGGCCCGCCGTGCGGCAGCGGCGCTCGGGAGCGCTGTTTACACGAAGTTTCCGTTCCCGGCCGGTACGTCCCCGGTCACCGAGGATTTGACCGAGCTGGTGCTAAATCGCACTTGGCGGCCGCAAATGGCGGTGATCGGCATCGACGGGCTGCCGAAGCCGACCGATGCCGGCAACGTGCTGCTGCCCTATACGACCGCAAAACTGAGCCTGCGCTTGCCGCCGACACTCGATGCAGCGGCGGCGGGCGTAGCGCTGCGCCCACTGCTCGAGAAAAGCCCGCCTTACGGAGCGGAGGTGAAGTTCGAGGTGGATTCGAGCGCCGCCGGCTGGAATGCCCCCGCCCTGTCGCCTTGGCTCGAGCACTCTCTCGCGGGCAGCTCCCAGCTCGCCTTCGGGGCGCCGCCCGCCTACATGGGAGAAGGCGGCAGCATCCCGTTCATGGCGATGCTCGGCGAGAAATTCCCGCAGGCGCAGTTTGTCGTGACCGGTGTGCTCGGACCGCATTCCAATGCGCATGGCCCCAACGAATTCCTGCACATCCCGACTGCCCGGCGCGTTTCGCTGGTGATTGCGCAGGTCCTCGCCGACCATGCTGCGCAATCCGACGCCGCATAGCGGCCTTCTCAGCCTGCTTCCGGCACCGGGATTCCGAGCCACGGGCGCTCTGTGGCCGGCGCGCCGATGTGATAGCCTTGCAGATAGCCGATCCCCTCGGCGCGCAGCAGGGCGGCATCCGCGGCGTTTTCTACGCACTCGGCAATCGTGCTCAGCCCGAAACCCTTGGTGAGACTGAGGAGGTGACGCAGAAAGACCCGATTTTCGGGGCTGTCTGCTAGGTTGCGGATAAATGAGCCGTCGATTTTGACCGTGTCCACGGCCAAGCTTTGCAGATGTCGCAGCGAAGTATGTCCGGCGCCGAAATCGTCGAGCGCGACACGGCACCCCGCGTCACGCAGCGTATCGACGAACCGGCCGGTCTCCTCGATGTCGCTGAGCGCCGCGGTCTCGGTGATTTCGACGATCACGCGCCGCGCGAGATCGGGTCGGTTGCGCAATCGGGAACTCAAGGCACGCAGCCACGGCCGGTCGCAGGCGGTCAGCCCCGACACGTTGAAGCCGAGCTTTACCTCAGGATGGGTGCCGAGCTCCTGCACGGCTCTTTCGAGGACGAAGCGATCGATCAGCCCAATCAGACCAAAGTCCTCGACGGCCGTGATGAACTCGGCACCGGGAAGAATGTTTCCCGCCTCGTCACGTATCCGCAGCAGGCACTCGAAGTAATCGACTATTCCCGTCGCGGCGCATACCACAGGCTGATAAGCAAACAGCAGGCGGTTCTGACGGAGCGCGGCTTTTACCGTGCCGACTATCGCCGAATTGCGCCGTTGCCGGCCCCTGTGCGTGATATCCCGGTGTTGATCCACCTGTCCGGCGCCTCGGCTTCCTTGCACTATATGAGCGTCCGGTGAGGAAATTGCGCGCCCGACCGGTGCCGGCCCGCACAGCCCGATCCACCGCGTCAACGCCCGGGAAGGCGCGCTCGCGTGTAGGCTAGCGGTCGAGGTCTTGAAGAATTCCTAATCGCGGCCCCCACATCGAGAGTGAGCTTCGTTCAATCCGGAGTGTGGGAGGCCAGAAAGGGCAGCACGGCATTGCCGAATTCGCGTGCGCGGACCTGCACAAGAAAATGCCCGCCCCGCGGAAATAGTTTGACCTCCGCCGCCGGAATCAGCCGGGCCAGTTCTTCGGAAAAGTAGGCCGGCGTGACGATATCGTCCTCGGCGCCGATCACCAGGGTCGGGGTCTTGATGCGGGCCAGCTCGTTGGTTCGGTCGAACGCCAACATCGCATCAATCCGGCCCGCGACGATCTCCACCGGCGCGAAGTTCGCCAGGTTCTGAGCCTCCAATTGGCGAAGCCGTTCGTTGTTCCGGGCGACCCACCAGCTCGGGTACCAGTAAAGTGTGGCCGATTGCAGATAGGCGCTCGGCCCGAGCCGCAGCAAAACCTCTTTACGGAACGTAAAAAGCCGGCGGAAATAGGCATCGGCCTTGGTCCAGGTGGCGGACAGCACAACGCTCGCGAGCCGGCCGGGATGGTCGATCGCAAGGACCTGGGCGATCGCTCCGCCGGTCGAATGTCCGACGACATGGGCACGCTTGATCCGCAATGCATCCATCAGGCTGACGACGTCAGCCGCCATTCGCTCGACGGTGTACCCGATCCGGGCCTGATCGCTCTGCCCGATGCCGCGATGATCAAATGTGATGACTTCGAACCGCTTGGTGAAAGCGGCTATTTGGTCTTGCCAAAAAGATGCGAACCCGCCTAGTCCGGAAACGAACAGGATCGGGAAGCCCATGCCGTGCCGCTCGTAATAAAGTGAGCAGTCGCCGATTGAGATGCGAGGCATCGATTCGCGGTTCAGCAGATGAGCGTCCGTCGGTATCATTGGCGGGGGTGACTGTCAACGCGAAGGGCATGCGCGGCACGCAGACGTGAACAGCGTCACCCTATGCTCGTGGCAACAGCCTGCCTAAGTTTTGACACATCGGAACCGTTCACTGCATCGACACCGCCCGGTTGAGCAGGAACACCCGTTTTTATCGGGAACCGATTTGACCGATTTGACCGATTTGGCCGAGCCGAGCGCTGCCCCATCACTGTACGGCTCAGCTGGGAAGCGAGTTGAAGAAAATGAAAGAGCAGGAGCAGCAGACCGGAAACCGTCTTCACAGGTCGGGTGACGAGCGAGGCGCCGATGGCAACCCGCCGTCAATGGCCTCCCCTCCGCGCCGATCTTCAAGCCGGACCCAGGATATCGACCGGTATGTCGGAGCCCGCATCCGAGAGCGCCGTATTATGCTCGGCCTGACGCAGCAACAGCTTGCCGATCTTATCGGGGTGACTTATCAGCAGGCGCACAAATACGAACGCGGCATCAATCGCGTGTCGGCCGGCCGACTGTTCGAGGTCGCGCAGGTCTTGAGTGTGCCGGTCAACTACTTTTTCGATGGGCTGGACCAGGAAAACGAGCGCGGAATCAGCCCGCGGGAGAGGATGTGTCTGGAGCTTGCCCGCAACTTTGCTCAGATCCCCAATGAGCGTCACCAGGAAGCCCTGAGCCAGCTCGCTCGGGTTCTCGCCGCCGAGCATTAGGATAAACCAATGGTGAAGGCCCCGACGCGGGACCTTCACCGGCCACCACCGCGATCTTAGATAGGAGGTCGCCGCCGGCCGGCCATCCCCATAACCAGGGCGATCACGAAGATTACCAGGAACACAAAGAAGAGTACTTGCGCGATGCCAGCAGCTGTCGCCGCCACGCCGCCAAATCCGAAGAATGCGGCAATGATCGCGATGATGAAAAATACCAGTGCCCAGTAGAGCATGTCGTCCTCCATTGAGGGCCCGCCCGAGATGCGCGCGGCCTCTGCACCGATAACAGGACCGTTCGCGCGCCGGTTCCAGAAAGATACGGAACAACGCCAAAACGTCGGGAAGTAATGCTCCGAGCTTTCCGACCGCAGCGCGAGAGATCAAACCGGAACGCTGATTTCTGCCCGCCCGCCCGGACGCAAGGCCTCGGGTGCGGCCGGTGGATCGATCCACATTTGGAACCACAGTTCCAGCATCAGGAGTGCCCAGAGCCGAGTGTGGTGGTCACGCGTGAGCGTGCAATGTTCGTCGAGCAGGCAGCGGACATAGTCCGGGCGGAACAGCCCGCGGTCCCTCGCGCTTCGCGACAGCAGAACATCGTAGGCGAATTCCTTGAGCTCGCTGCGAAACCAATGATCGACGGGACAGCCGAATCCCATTTTGGGCCGGTAGAGCAGCTCACGGGGCAGGTAGGGCTCCATCGCCGATTTGAACAGCGACTTGGTCTCGCCGTGCGCGATCTTGATTTGCTCGGGTATCTCCGCCGCCCACTCCATAAACACGTGGTCGAGAAGCGGTGAGCGAGATTCGAGCCCGTGGGCCATGCTGGCGACATCGACCTTCACCATCAGGTCGTCGGGCAGATAGGTGTGGATGTCGGCCCAGTTGGCACCGGAGACGAGGCTGTCCGCCTCGGCGAAATAGGGCTCGATGAGATCGAGCGCGTTGCATGCGAGGTGCTCCTGCATCGCATTGCCATATCCGGCAGCTTTGTCGTCGTCGGTAAAATAGACGATCGTGAAGGCATAACGCCGGCTCGGCCGCTGGTCGGGAGCCTCGAGCAACGCGCGAATCCGAGGAATTTTAAAACGGCGTTGCAGCGTTGCCGGCGCCAGCGCAAGCGACCGCCCCAGGCCGACCCGGCTCCATCGCGGCATGCCGTCGAGGCGGGAAAGGTGATGCATGGCCTTGTAACGGTTGTAGCCGAGAAAACACTCGTCGCCGCCATCACCGTTGAGCGCCACCGTCACCTTGCGGCGCGCCATCTCGGAGACGTAATAGGTCGGAATAGCCGAAGGGTCTGCGAAAGGCTCACCGTAATGCCAGATCAGCTGCGGTAGAACGGCAATCGCATCGGGTTCGACGACGAGCTCCTCGTGGTCGGTCGCGTAACGCTCCGCCACCATCCGGGCATAGCGAGTCTCGTCGTATTCCTTTGCAGAGAACCCGATTGAAAACGTCTTCACCCTCCCGCCCCCGACGCGCGCCATTGTCGCAACGACCGCGGACGAGTCGACGCCGCCGGACAGAAAGGCACCGAGCGGCACATCCGATATCAGCCGCAACCGCACCGCCTCTTCGAGCTGTGCGACGAGCTCACGGCGCAGCTCCGCCGCGCGTCGATGCCGCCGCGCGCCACGCGGCCCCGGCAAACGCCAATAGCGCACGAGCTCGGGCTCACCGAGACTGCCATCCGGCAGCGCCTCGATGACGAGGTAGTGAGCTGCCGGCAGCTTACGGATACCGTCAAAAGCGGTCTGCGGGGCGGCCACATACCCAAAGGTCAGATAACTATCGATCGCTGCCAGATCGGGTGCCCGAGACAAGCCCGGCCAGGCGAGCACAGCCTTTATTTCGGAGCCGAAGAGGAAAGCCGTTGAAGTGGGAGTGTAATATAACGGCTTTTTCCCGAGCCGATCGCGCGCCAGGATCAGGCGCTGCGATCGCCGGTCCCAAATGGCGAGGGCGAACATGCCGCGCAGCCGTGAGAAAATTTTGGGTCCCCAGGCCTGCCAACCGTTGACGATGACTTCGGTGTCGCTGCGGCTGCGGAACGGGTAGCCCAGCGCCTCGAGCTCGTGCCGGATTTCGGCGAAATTGTAGATCTCGCCATTGTAAGTGATCCACGCGCTGCCGTCGGCGCTGACCATCGGTTGATGCCCGGCCGGCGACAGGTCGATGATGGACAGCCGGGCATGCGCGAGACCGGCCCGGCCATCGGTCCAGACGCCTTCGTCATCCGGCCCGCGATGCCGGAGAGTTGCGATCATCCCCCAAAGCCGCGTTTCAGCAGCGCCCCGGGGAAGGGTGGAATGGGTTAGGAGAAAGCCGCCGATGCCGCACATCCGTTATCGCCTTGCCACGTCTCTTCGCTGTGCCGGCCGCGCGGCCAAAATTTGGCGGCCGGACGGCGCGGCCGAGCGCGGCGGGATGCGCGACGGCACATCCCGAGCAGCGATGTCGGCGTACAGCGCCTCGTAGCGCCGTGCGATGCCCCCGAGGTCATAGTCGCGAACGATACGCTCCCGCGCCTTGCCGCCGCGTGCGCGACGGCCCTCCGCGCCGATCGCGATCATCGCCTGCCATGCACCCGCCATGGCCTCCGGATCGCGTCGGGGCACAACGAGCCCGGTGTCGCCGAGCAGCCCGCGGGCATCGCCACCGTCGGTCGCGACGCAGGGTAGCCCGCAGGCCATGGCTTCGCCGAGCACATTCGGAAATCCCTCACCCCAAGCCGAGGACAAGGTCGCGATGTCGAGCGCTGCGTAGACGGCCGGCATGTCGGAACGCTCGCCGAGAAGTCTCGTACGACCTGCCAACCCGAGCCTTGCGATGGCCTTTGCAAGCGCAGGGTTTGTCGGCTCGGTCCCGGGGCCGACGAGGAGAAAACGGACTTCCGGCCGCCCGGCCGCGACACCCGCAGCCGCCTCGAGGAAAGTCCCGTGATCCTTCATCGGGTGATACCGCGCGGGCAGTCCGATCACGATCGCGTCCTCGGGAATTTCGAGTTCCGACCGAAGCCGCTTGCGTGCTTCGGCATTGGGAGAAAACTCGATTGTATCGAAACCGTTGGGAACATATTCCCAGCGGCGCGGGTGATAGCCGATTCGCTCATGGAAACTCCGACCCGCAAGTGAGTTGACGATGACGGCGTCGGGCAGCGCCGAGCACCAGCTCAAGAGCCGACGCACTCCCGCTGCAGCCGGGGACAACGCCATGTCCGAGCAGCGCAGGTTCCAAAGGAGATGAGGCACGTTAGCCATCCGCTTCACCATCAAGCCGAAGAAATCGGCGTGATAAAGCCAGGTTTGCAGGATGTCGGGGCGCAATCCGCGGAGAATGCACGCCAGTCGGAACAGCCCATAGGGATCCGGCATGCCGCGCCGCATCTCGATCGACATGACCTCGACACCGGCTTTGCCGAGAGATCGCCCGAGGGTCCCGGCATCGGTGATGCTGACGACCACCGACCGGAACCGGTCGCGGTCGATGCGCCGGACGAGGCGAGAAAGCATCCGCTCCGCGCCTCCGGTTTCGAGGCCGGTGATCAGGTGGACAATGGTGACCATAACCGATCCGATGAAGTTCGAGACGAGCGGGTCAGGGGGGTCGAACAAACCGCCCTGGACGCCCCACCATTCTCGGTTTCCCCGCATCATTGGATATTTGACCTGAACACGGAGCACAAGCAGCATCACGCGATGGGTGAAAAAGTCAGCCGCTTACGATTGCCGCGAGGATCGGGGGTATGCGGCAGAGCTGCGGCGACCAACCGCAGCCGCCTTAGTGGTGGCATCGTCGCGGTCTCGCTGTATCATCGGCGGGAGTGATCGTTGGCGAGTTCCTCTGCAAGCAGCTCAAACGAAACCGAGTGACGTGCTTCCCCGGTGAATTTCCGGCTGCGTGATTCGTCGGGGCCGCTGCTTCGAGGCCGACATGTACGCTGATGAGGATCATCTTGAGGAATCCTAGCTGCAGCTGCGTGGGTCTGCGTCGCGTTGCCCGGACGTGCCGCTCGACGGAACTGCGTGCGCTCGGCGGATCATTTCGGATTCGCCGTCATCCGTCGCATTCCACGGCCGGGAATTGAGGCGGATGACATCGGCATTGACGGTCTTCCTCGATCCGCGGCGGCATCACCATGCGTTTCTGTTTTTCACCGATCTTGCCCGCCGCTATCGCTCGCTGATCTGGGAACTGACCAAACGTGAGATCGCCGAGCGCTATGTCGGTCAAGCCCTCGGTGCGGCGTGGGCTGTCGGCCATCCGTTGATCACCATCGGGGTATACATTTTTGTTTTCGCCTACGTGTTCAGAATGCGAATGGGCGGCAGCTCGGAAGGGTCGCTAGACTATACGACCTATTTGCTGAGTGGGCTGATCCCCTGGCTTACCTTTGCCGATATTCTGAATAGATCGTGCAGTAGCGTCACATCGAACGCCAGCTTGGTGAAGCAGATCCTATTCCCGGTCGAGATCCTGCCGATCAAGACGGTTACCGCGGCATTGGTCAACCAGCTCGTGGCCACCGTTGGTCTTCTCGTCTATATCCTGGCGGTCCACGGTTTCATGCGGCCGTTGACCATCATCTTGCCGGGAATTTTCGCGATCGAGGTAATCGGATTGATCGGTCTCGCCTATGCGTTGTCTTCCCTGACCGTATATTTTCGCGACCTCAAGGACATAATTCTGGTTTTCACTGGCATAGCCATGTACATATCGCCGGTTTTATTCAACGAGACGTCAATACCTCGAGCTTTTTATATTGTTATGTTATTTAATCCGTTTAGCTACATTGCTTGGGTTTATCAAGACACAGTTTTTTACGGGCGTATCTCGCACCCGTGGGCTTGGCTCGTCTTTACGATTCTTAACCTGGCATTTCTGTCACTTGGTTTTCGACTGTTTCGGGTCCTCCGGCCGAGCTTTGGAGACGTTTTGTGACTCCCGGCGCGGTCGACCCGGTAATGGTGCGAGCGAGCGGCTTATCGAAGGTATTCGCGATCTATAACAAGCCGCAAGATGTCCTTGCGCGTCTGTTCTCGCGCCGGGTCCGACCCCAGGAATTTTGGGCATTGCGAGACGTCTCGTTCGAGCTTTGCCGTGGCGAGGTACTCGGACTGGTCGGTCGGAATGGGGCCGGCAAGAGCACCTTGCTCAAGATCCTGACCGGTACGCTGACCCCGAGCGGCGGAAAAGTTGAAATCGCCGGCCGGGTCAGCGCCATTCTCGAACTCGGGACCGGGTTTCATCCCGATTTCAGCGGCCGCGAGAACATCTATTTGGGAGGGCTTTGCCTCGGCATGACGCGAGCCGAGATCGATGCGCGGATCGACGAGATCATCGATTTCAGCGAACTGCGCGACGTCATCGACCAGCCGTTCAAGACCTACTCGACGGGAATGCAGGCACGCCTTACCTTTAGCACCGTTACCACCGCCGACCCCGATCTTCTCATCGTGGATGAAGCCCTTTCCGTCGGCGACGCGCGTTTTCAGCTCAAATCATTCGGCAGATTCGAGGAGTTCAGGCGCCGGGGAAAATCGATCATCCTCGTCAGCCACAACATGAACACGATTACCGGATTTTGTGACCGCGCAATTCTACTCGAAAAGGGGACGGTGCTGCTGGATGCAAAACCAGCCACCGTCTCGACATTCTATCACCGGCTGCTTTTCGGGGAAGGCAGCGAGGTTGCTTTTGCACCCCGAAATGCGCCGCCGCCGATCGGCGGAAAAGCCGGCGCTGATCCGACAACCACGGCGCCAGAGGTCCTGGATACAGACATCTTGGCCGAGGAGATCGATGACTTAAACGATGCCGAAAGCGCGCCGGATCTAAGCGAATACCGCTTCGGGACAAATGCAGCCCTGATCTACGATTTCGGCATTCTGGATTCGCAAGGCCGCCGCTCGACTTTGTTCGTATCTGGGCAGCCCTGTCGGTGCTTTATGCGTATCATAGCGCACCGGCCGGTCGGTAATACATGCGGGGGGTTTGTTGTGCGGTCGATCAAGGGGGTCGACCTGTTCGGCACCGATACCACCCGCATTGACGGTTTTCCCGACTTGCCGCTTGCGCATCCGGGTGATGTCGTCGAACTCGCCGCCGACATCACGATGTGGCTGGGACCAGGGGAGTATTTCATGACGTTTGCACTTGCCGATCGCAGCGGCCTAAAGCTCGACTGCCGGTTCGACGCCCTCCATTTCACGGTAATCGGCGCGCCGAACATCCACACCACCTCTGTCGTCAATCTGTGCCCTTCGTTCCGAATGCGGTCGCTGCCGCGTCGCAGTGCGCCGAGCGATCCCGTAGCGGCAGATCACGCGGCCATAGGCGTATGAGGACGACAATGACCGATGCCGTCTCTGATGCGCCGCGATTTGCTTTTGGCAAAAACTGGGAAAATTTTCTCGACAAGCATTTCACCGAAGAGCGGGTCCGCATTGCCCAAGACCACTTGCTCCGGTTTTTGCAGCTCGCCGACCTGACTGGAAGGCGCATGCTCGATATCGGCTGCGGCTCCGGATTGCATTCGCTCGCTGCGCTTCGCGCCAATGTCAGGGAACTGGTGAGCTTTGACTACGACGCGAATTCGGTAGCCACGACGCGCAAGCTGCACGATCTGTCGGGGCGCCCTACACATTGGCGCATCGCCCAAGGCTCGGTCCTGGACAAGGTCTATATGGAGAGTCTCGGCACCTTCGACATCGTCTATTCCTGGGGCGTCCTGCACCATACCGGGGACCAGTGGACGGCGCTCCGCTATGCCGCCGACCGCATCGCTCCGGGCGGGGTATTTTATGTCGCGCTTTATACCTCGGACGTTTTTGTCGACCCGCCTGCCGAGTTCTGGCTCGACGTCAAGCGCCGTTACAATCGCAGCGGCTGGTTGGCTAAGCGCAACATAGAGTCGTGGTATATCGGCCGTCAGTTCCGCGATATGCTGCGAAATCACCAGAACCCGCTTGCCTATGTTTGGGGGTACAAGCGCTCGCGCGGCATGTCCTATTATACCGACGTCAAGGACTGGGTCGGCGGCTGGCCGATGGAGTTCTCCTCCGTCCAAGAGGTCAAGGATTTTGCGCGCGACCAGCTCGAACTCGAGCTGATCAATATAACCACTGGCGAGGCTAATACCGAATATCTGTTCAGTCGCGCAATGCAAGATACAGCAGTTTGAGCGCGGCTGCACGACTCTACCGGGGGCGGGATAACCGATGTTCCCGGGGCTCAGCCGGCTCCGGCAGATCCTGCCCCTGAATATCGGCCGCCGACCGCCGGCAGAGATCGACGATTTAACGCACTTCTACAGGCGGACGCCGGCGGACCAGCACCGAGCCGCTTCTCTGGGTGCCGACGATACCTATCCAATCGATCTCGCGCCCAGTCGCGATAGCGCGATTGCGAGCCGCGCAGCGATCCGGAACCCGAGCGCCCTATCGCCGGCGCTTCATGCCGCTGCCTGGCCCGAGGAAAAGTTGGGACCGCTCGGAGCGAGATTGACATTGCGCAAGCGCGCGTGAAAACCTTGTGCGCTAAGCTGGGCTGCTCGCCTTCGGGCGGAGCACATAAGACCGAAAATTCCGGCGCGGATCGGTATTGTCCGAGGCTGCCCAATATATCGACCGGCCCGCGATCAAGAAGCGTCCCTCACCCAGCGCGCGAATCTCCTCGGGCGAGGCCCCGCCGGGCCCGAGCAGCCGATTGTCTTCCCATAAATCGAACTGCGCCGGCAGGATCCCCGGAGGCAGCCGGTTCGAGTAGTAGCAGTGGCCGTCACCCTTGGCGATGCGCTCGATACGGAAATCGCCCCCTGCGATGAACTCCAACGAGTCCTCGGTAGCGGCGGCGTCTGCGTCGTAATGTACCGCGAGCCGGCTGGCGGCCGAGTTGGGCGCAAAGAATTTCACGCATCCCTCGCAATCGGGTAAGGGGTAGGGCCCGGTTGCGCCGCGGCGCAGCGAGCGCCGAATACGCTGGTAATTCTTACCGAACCAAGCGTCGGCAAACGACTCGACAGAGGTCGCGTAGCCGATCGGAGATTCCTGCGAACGGCAGCAAGCCGAGAGCTGCCCATCCAACCCGATTTCGACATAGCTGTTGGGCGCAGTGCAGGTGAAGCGGCGGTCCGCGCCTGGTTGATCGGCGTCGATCGGATAATTAAACGGAGCGTAGACCGCCCTGAAGGTATGTTTGCCGCCGGCAAACAAGGTCTTGCGCAGCTTGGGTTCGATCGAGTTCAGGCGCAGCCCTTCGAAATAGACCCGTACTCGATCGTCGTTGCGCGCGGTCCATGCGGCGAGGTTCTTGCGCATCCGGTCGAATTCGGCGTCCGACGGGCGCTCCTCGAATGAATCCTGTATTGGCGAATAGCGGTGAAAAACGACAGTGTCGACGTCGTGCTCGGCCGCCCAATCGAGCACTCCGACAGCCTCGCCGATGGTGCGGCGTGTGACGGTGGGATAGATTCCGACCGCGAGCTTTTGCGGATCGCGCGCAGCGAGAAACCGCTTCAATCCGGGTTCTGCCCTGGCCCAGACCCCGCCACGGCGCACCTCGTCGAATTTGGGCCCGACCGCATCGAGCGACAGGTTCACCTCGCCATGCTGCAGCAACAACAGATCGATAATGCGATCGGTAAACAAAGTGCCGTTGGTTTGCACCTTCAGCTCGCACCCATGCTGTGCAATCAAGCCGAGCACGCCGGTGATTTCGGGGTAGAGCAGCGGGTCGCCTTGGCTGTTCAGCTCAACGGTAACGAGAAAGGGGAAAAGGGTCTCCGCCACGGCCTCGACGGTCTGAAAGCCCATGTGGCGCCGCCGTGTCTCGGCTTGGTCGAGGTCTTTTTGGCTGCCGCAAATTTCACATCTGAGATTGCACTTGTTGGTCAGCGCCAGATTGGCGGTGATCGGCGGCGGAACGATGTCGCCGCCACGCTCCAGAAAGTAATCGCCACGCGGATGGAGGCGCCACAGATCGCGGGGATCGATTCCGAGAGCCTGGAGTTTCTTGGCCGAATGCCACGCCCGCCGCAAATCGTAAATCGAGCGTTCGGGAACCCGGGCCGCCTTCAGCAACTTGAACGCCATTTTCCTGATCATCGCTTGCGCCCCAATACGTGGTAGGCACATTTGTTGGACTCGTGTCGATTGAGCGTGACCGTCTCGGCGAAGCCGAAATCGCTGAACCACCCGTAAATCGTCTCTTCCTCGACTGTCCAATTGTAGAAGGTGTTCAGCATGTCGAGGAGATTGATGGCGTTTTCCGGAGAATCCGAGATCTTATACGCGTAGTCGAGCTTTTGTTCTGGGGTGGCAAGATGCTGGTGGTAAAATTCCCGATTGCTGACGACAAATTCTGAATTGTGGTAGGTGGGCGCATACACCATAACATAAAGTTCACCATCCGGCTTCACGGTCTTCGCCGCATTGGCAAACGCCACTCTCGGATCGTGGGTGCACATCAGCACCCCCCAGCAAAGCGTGAAGTCGAATGCCTCGTGCAGATCCGGCCGCTTTGGCGAGATGTCGAAAAGGTCCAGCTCCTCCACATCCCTGTTGAAACGGGAGGTCGACAGCAGCGCATGGCGAGAGACATCGGTCGATTTGACCGATGCGCCGAGCGCGAGGAGTGTTCGAGTCCACCGCCCAGGACCGCAGCCGAGATCGAGGCAGCGTTTGCCGCGGAAATGATCGATCGGATATTTTGGCTCCAGATAGAGCCTACCGCCGACGTCTCGCCGCCCTTCCGCTGCCGCCCTTTGCCGCCACCAGGACACCACTCCGTGGAGCGGCCCGAACCGCCTTTTTGAGAGGTACTCGGTCACACCGGTCAGTTCAAAAATGCGGTCGTCGACATAGCTGTCTGCCGTCTCCACGCCAGTATGATTGTAAAAGCCTGTCCGCTTTTCCAAGAAATAGCGCCACTGGTCGTCGAATTGGTCGCCATACCGAACCGGTCGATACTCACCGCTATAGGCGTCGTTCCAGATGAACCGGCGTTGATCGAAATGAGGGTTTGAGGGCCGCGCGGCCGGCCGGACGACGGAATCGGAATAGGTCATCGCATCTCTTGAGATTTCGGGATGAAGCAGGTGAGGGCGGCCCCGGTCTGAAGTCCAAATTCGGTGGGTTTTGACGAGCCGGCGCGATACTGCTACCAAATCCCGCCCCGATAAAGCGTAAGAAATCCGCGGAACCCGTCGATGCTGAAGCCCGTGCGCTGGACCCCGGATTTGGTGAGCCATTTTTGGGACGCGCTGACCGAAACCAAACTGCTCGATATCGGCTTTTCGAAGCTGGCCGGCAGGTACTTGTTCGAAGCGGTCAAATGGCATCTGACGCCGGGTACTCGGCATCTCGATTTTGGCGCCGGTGACGGGGATTTTGTCGAACTGTTGGCGACGGGCGGCTATCCGGCGGCAGCTTTCGAGGGCTCGGAGAGGCGGCGGCGAGCACTGTTGGATCGATTAGAGGGGAAGGCGGGGTTTCTCGGTGCCATCGGCCCGGATACGGGCGAATCGTTCGATGCTGTTTTCATGATAGAGGTGATCGAGCACATTCTCGACGAGCAGGTCGGGCTGACCCTCGAACTGATCCGCCGCTTGCTCAAACCTTCGGGAAGGCTCGTCGTTACCACGCCCAACAGCGAGAACCTCGATCACGCGATGTGCGTGTGTCCGACCGACGGGAGCGTGTTTCACCGTTGGCAGCACGTCCGGTCGTTTTCCGCAGACAGCTTGACGGCCCTGCTGAACGAACACGGGTTCGAACCCGTCGTCGTCCATCGATTGGAGTTGTCGGATCGGATTTTCGGCGAATACGGCGCCGATCTCCTGCGCGACCCGTTTTGGGCTCATTTGTTTGAGACGGAGCGCCCGCTCTCGGTCGGGACCGGTGAAAATCTCGTATGGATCGGCGGCCATGCCGATGGCGTGCGGCGCAGCGGCAGAGGTGCCGCCTCGGCCCTTTCCGAGCCCGTCCTCGCTGTGGATGCACGCATCGCTCTCGAGCCGAGATCGCCAGGGCTGGCCCGTACCGCCCCGGACGAGAAGACCGGTACCACGGAGGCCGAATATGTTGTGGCCTCGAGCGAGATGCGCCATGTGGAGGGTCATTGCTGGTCTGCCCAGGTCGCCACA
>Ga0210396_10003577_pt1 | contig 15451 bp, 16 predicted proteins | sample IncBWH17OmetaG_FD_155466 | JGI IMG/M metagenome (GOLD analysis project Ga0210396, IMG submission 155466) | Forest soil microbial communities from Barre Woods Harvard Forest LTER site, Petersham, Massachusetts, United States - Inc-BW-H-17-O ... | reverse complement strand
GGCTGCGGTCGCAGGGATGCGAGCCGACGATCTTCGAGCAGGCACCGATACTGGGCGGGCAGTGGACTGGCCTGGATGGCCGCAGCGGGGTGTGGCCAAGCATGCACACCAACACGAGCCGAATCATGACGGCCTTCAGCGACCTCGAGCACGCGAGCGACGTCGTTTACCCGTCAAACCATGACATTCTCGACTACTTGCATCGCTACGCCGAGACGTTTGGGCTCACGTCGCGAATCCGGTTCGGCGCTCGGGTCGAACTCGTCAGACGGGACGGGGCAGGATGGCTGGTGCGGCACGCCGGCATGGATGAGAGCTTCGAACGAATCGTCGTGGCCAGCGGCAGATTTCATGCCCCCGCCATCCCAGCCGTGCCGGGGCTCGAAGCGTTCACCGGCTCGGCAGGAGCGATCTCCACCTACCACTACAGAGGACCCGCGCCGTATCGCGGCAAACGCGTTCTCGTCGCCGGCTGCGCGATCAGCGCGCTGGAGATCGCGGCCGAGCTCGCGCTGCTCGGCGCGACGCGGGTCGTGGTGACCCAGCGGCGGCAGCGGTACGTTCTGCCGAAGTTCGCCGCCGGAGTTCCCTCCGATCACCGGATCTTCACGCGATACGGAAGCCTGGCGAACGAGGCTCTGCCCGCGGCTGAGATCGACCGCCAGCTCAAGGAAATCGTGGTCGAGGCCGGAGGGAGCCCGGAGCAGTACGGCGCACCCGCTCCCGACCCGTCGCTCTTCATCGCCGGGGTCACCCTCAACCAGGGGTACCTACCGCTCGTGGCCGAGGGCCGAATCACCGTGCGCCCGTGGATGGAATCCATCGCGGGCTCGACGGTTACCTTCGCCGACGGGTGCGCCGAGGAGTTCGATGGGATTGTGCTCGGCACCGGATTCGATCTGAGCATCCCGTTTCTGAGCGCAGACATCCGGGCGACCCTCGACCTCGATGCCGTGCACCTGGATGCCGACCGCTACACCTTCCATCCCGACCTGCCGGGGCTGGCGTTCATGGGCATGTGGGACCAGTCGGGCGGATACTTCGTGCCGCTGGAACTTCAGGCCAGGTGGATCGCGTACACGTGGGGCGGTGCGATCCCGGCGGCAAGTGAGACGAACCAGCGGTTGGCGATCGATGCCTATCGCTCGAGGAGGGGGATGCCGCAGAAGACGCAGATGAACCTGGTGGCTTTGACCTTCGCCCGCGCCGCCGGGGTCGAGCCGCAGCTGGATAACTGGCCGCAGCTGCGCCGCGCCTTGCTGTTCGGTCCCCTCGCACCGAGTTGTTTTCGGCTCGAAGGTCCGGATGCGGCGCCCGATGCCCCGGCCCGGTTCGTGCGCGAGGCGGCCACCTTCGGTGCGATCACGTCGAACGAGCTAACCGAGCGCGAACGGAGTTACTGGTCGCTCGTGGAAGCTGCTGCCCGCTAGTCCGGTGCCGGCGCCTCACTTGATCGGGCGGTCCGGCGCAGCGCGCCCCAGAGCCCAACTCCGATGCCGATTACAGCACCGCCAAGGCCGATGAGCTGTGAGCGTTTCATCTCGTCGTGGACGCTTAACCCGCCGAGTAGGTCGGACGCGTCGGCGCCGGCGGACGCCAAAAACCAGCCGCGGGTGTTCTTGCCGCGCAGCCCAGACCTCAAGAGCAGCGCACCGATCAATGCGTCGCGATAACCCATCGACCGCAGCAGCAGCTGCGCCGTCGGCGACGGCACTTCCGGATCCCCCCAGAGCCGGTTCGCACGAAGGGGGTCGACGAGGAACTGGATGCCCGAGGCGAGTCGGATGCTTCCCGCGACGAGCGCGGCACGGTCAATCGGCATGGCCCGCAGCCTAACCGAACCGCCAGTTGCGCCCATGAGAAGGTTGATCCTCATGCAGGTCCCATTCGCCGACGGTGTGCGCAACCGCCGCGCCCGCCGCGCAGGGGCGCTTGACCTCATCGAGGAAGTTGAGGACGAGACCTCTGAGGCCGATGACACCGTCGAGCCAGCTGACCTGCCGTCGGGCGAGCCGGCCCTGCTTCTGCAAAAGATGGAGAACCGGCTCGTCCGGCACCACCTAGCCAACCCGGACGTGCTGAGCAGCGAGGATCTGCGCAAGCTGCGCTACATCCTGAACTTCGCCAGACTGGCCGACTTCGAACCGGGCGCCGCGGGCCCGGGCGGAAGCCGCGGACGCGGGGACATCTCGGTGGGCGCGCAAGTCGCGCCGTGGCGGTCCAGGGTCTGCGACGCTCTGTACGGACCGCTGCGCGAGGAGCGTGATCCGGTCACGGCTCTGACCACGGCATGCGACGTGCTGGCCGGTTTGGCCGACGACCAGGACGACCAGCGGCGAGTGCTGATCGAGCGCCACAGGAATGAATTCTCCCCGGCCGAACTGGACGCCGAGGTCGGCTACAAGAAGCTCGTCACGGTATTCGGCGGTGGCGGCGGCGCGGGCTTCGTCTACATCGGCGGCATGGAGCGGTTACTGGAGGCCGGCCAGCTGCCCGATTACATGATCGGCTCGTCGTTCGGGTCGATCTTGGCCAGCGTCATGGGCCGCGCACTACCGGTGCCGGTCGAGGAGTACGTCGCCTGGGCGAAGACGGTGTCCTATGGCGCCATCCTCGGACGCGAAAGGCTGCGCCGCCGCCATGGCCTGGCCGGCCTGTTCGCGTTGCGCTTCGACCAGTTCGCCCACGCCATGTTCAGCCGTGCTGACGGCGAACGAATGCGCATGTCGGACTTGGCGATTCCGCTCGACATTGTGGCCGCCGGTGTGCGAAGGCAGCCGTACACTGCGCTGCCGTCGAGATTCCGCCGTCCTGCAGTGGCTGCACTGCAGTTGCGAGCGCTCCCGTTCCGTCCGATTGGGATCGGCCCGCAGGTGGCGGCTCGCATGTGGCAGGTGGCCGCCTTCATCGACTTGCGGGTCGTCGAGCCGATCGTCATCAGCGGTGACGACCCGACCCGCGACTTTGACGTCGTCGACGCGGCGTCGTTCGCGTCGGCCATCCCCGGTGTGCTGCACCACGAAACGAGCGACCCGCGCATGCTCCCGATCCTCGACGCCCTGTTCGCCGAAAAAGACATCGCGGCCCTGGTCGACGGCGGCGCGGCGAGCAACGTCCCGGTCGAACTGGCGTGGAAACGGGTCCGCGACGGGAAGCTCGGCACCCGCAACGCGTGCTATCTGGCCTTCGACTGCTTCCATCCGCAGTGGGACCCGCGGCACCTGTGGTTGGTCCCGATCACCCAGGCGATCCAATTGCAGATGGTGCGCAATCTGCCGTATGCCGATCACCTCGTCCGATTCGAGCCGACATTGTCGCCGGTGAATTTGGCGCCCTCCGTCGCGGCCATCGATCGCGCGCGCAGGTGGGGTCACAAGAGCGTCGACCGGGCGATTCCGGTGACAGCGGCGCTGCTGCAGCCGACGTGGTGGGAAGGTGATGGCCCCCCGGTCGCCGAGCCCAAGGCACGCGCGAAGTCGGTGGCATCGCCGATGAGCGCGGTGATGGATGCGATTCAGTTGCCGACTGGGCGCATCAGACGCTGGCGCGACCGCCGCCTGACATGAAGCACAGCCAGAAGTCGAAACGATGGCTACCATGACCCTCATGGCCGAGCCGGGCCGGGCTGCCGACAAAACCGCCGCGGGCAAGACCGTTTCTGTGCCCAATTCGACGCCTACCGATGCCGTTGATCTCGCGTGGTCGCGCCGCGAGGAAGGCGACTTCGAGCAAGACATCCCGACCGGGATCCAGAGCGACGTCCAGAGCGAACCGGCGGATGTCCGCCAGTCATGGCGCGCTACTTTGCGCATCGCCGGCGCGCTACTCGTGGCCGGTCTCGTGTTGGCCGGGGCGATCGTTTTGGGGCGTTGGGCGTTAACCACGGCGCACTCTCCTACCGACGGCGCGAAGTCGCCGCCGGCTCCAACCGCAACGAAGACGGCGTCAGCGACGGCTGGCGCCCCATCGTCAATCGCATCCACACCAGATCAGGACGATAAGTATCTTCAGGCCCTCAAAGACAAGGGCATCTCGTTCGCCAATCCCGAGGCGGCCATCTACAACGGCAAGACGGTGTGTCAGAACATCGGTCAAGGGATGACGGTGCAAGAGGTAGCGGCGGCGTTTCGTACCAGCAGTCCCGCGTTCAGTAACAACGCCGATGACTTTGTGGCCATCTCCGTCCGCGCGTACTGTCCGCAAAACAGCAATCTGGTTGCAGGGTTCTGATCCGGACCTCAGTGTTTGCAACCCGCGGCACCGGGTATCCGCTGCCCGCATCAGCGATACGAAGGAGGGCCGTGGTGAAGCGTGGCATCACCGCCGGCGTAGCCGGGGTGGCTATGGTCGTGGCAGCGCTGGCCGGCTGTTCGAGCAACAAGTCGAATCCCGGCGCATCGAGCTCGGCGGCACCGGCGGCGGCTGGCCCGCAGGTCATTATCGACGGTCAGAAACAGAACATCACCGGTCAGGTCAGCTGCACCGCGGCTGGCGACAACACCAACATCGGCATCGGTGATGCGACAAACGGACTCGGCGCGGTGGTCAGCAATGCCAACCCGCCGATTGTCCATGCGGTCGGCCTTGGCAGCGTCAACGGCATCACGCTGGGTTTTTCCGACGCCGCACCGGGTCAAGGCGGCAATGCCGGGGCCGCGCAGAGCGGCAAGTCGTACTCGATCAAGGGCACCGCGACAGGCGTCGACATGAGCAACCCACAGCAGCCTCAGCAGGTGACGAAGTCGTTCGAAATGGACGTGACCTGCCCGTAGCGCAGGCTAGGAGGACAAGCGATATGTCTACCAAGCATGCCGTCGGCGCCGCGGCGCTCGCCGCAGGTATCAGCGTGTCAGCCCTGACGCTGAGCACAGGGCTCGCCCTCGCGGCCCCGATGGACCCAACGCCGGGGCCGTGTCCGAACTGCACCCACGGTCCCGCTCCCGGCGGCGGGCCGACTCACGAGCCGCAGGGCCCGCAAAGCCACGAGCCGCAGAACCCGCAAACCAACGCACCGCAACCCCCACAAACCAACGCACCGCAAAGCCCGCAAACGCACGAGCCGCAAAACCCACAAACCACAGCGCCGCCGAGCGCGCCGAGCAGCGCGCCGGAGACGCCGCCGAGCACGCCACACACAGGGCCGGCGAGCACGCCGACGAGCGCGCCGAGCGCCCCCAGCGCAACGCCGACGAGCCCGGCGGGCAGGCCGAGCGCTCCGACGTCGGGTTCGCCAACTACGTCAGCGCTGGCGGCTCCGACGACCCAACCGCCTCACCCGCCATACACTCCGCGCGGAACCTACGTCGGGGGCAGTGCGGAAGTGGGCGGCCCCGCTGATGTGCGTGTCGGATTCAGCATCGTGGGCCATGGCGCTCCGCCACCACCGCCGCAGCGGGGGCACGGCTGGAATGACGGCCCACCCCCGGGCGGTCCGCCACCCAACTGGGTGGGCCCGCCTCCTTCGGGTGGCTGGAACGGTCCGCCGCCTCCCGGCGGCTGGAACCGTCGGTGGGACGCGCCGCCACGTGACGTCGTCGTCGCGCAGCGCGATTTCGGCCCGTTCGCCTACGACACCTTCACCGTCATCCCGGTCTTCAATCCGTTCTTCGGCGGTTGGGGTTTCTGGTACTTCGGTGTCTGGATTCCGCTGTACTGACGTCAGAGCCGCAAGCCCTCCACCAGAATGGTCGACACCAGCCGCGCGTGTTCCTCGACGGCGGCGGGTTCACATGGGGACGTCGGGTCGAACTTCGTCGCCAGCGGCTGTAGCGCATGAGGCGCGGTGGCGCCATGAGCCAGTAGAAAGTGGAAGGTACGCAACGGAATTGGCCGAATGATCCCCTGCTGGGCAAGATGGACGAGCAATCGAGCGACATCCTTCAGGATGACCTCGATGTAGGTGTCGTAGATGTAGGCCAGACGATCGGTTTCCTGCCGGCCCTCGATGTTCATCAACGCGACCAGCTCTGGATGATCCGCCGAGTACACCAAGAACCAGTGCACGGCATAGCGCAGCTGTTCAAGCGGGTCACTAATCGTCGGGTCGAATAGCCCCTGCAAGTGCCGCATCAGTCGGCCGAAGCCGTAGTCGACCGCCGCCCGCCACAGCTCCTCCTTGGTGCCGAAGCGCTGATGGATGAGGTTGTGGCTGACGCCTAGCTCCCTGTTCAGGGTCCGCAGCGACATGCCGTCGTATCCGACGGTCGCGAACATATTCAGCGCCTTCTCCAGGATCTCTTCGATTGGCATTGAATCCGACGCCTTCGGACGCCCGCGCGGCCGCTCCGACTTCACCTGTGTGGTCATGTGTCAAATTATGGCAGATGATCCAGCAATATTTATATTGACAGACAGCAATTTTATAGCTAGCTTCTATCTCACCCACTTGGACATGGAGTTCTCATGACGCAACCGCTGCACACCCCCGTCCTGATTGCCGGCGCAGGACCGACCGGCCTGGTGCTGGCCGCCGAGCTGTCCCGTCACGGCGTGGCCAGCGTGCTGGCCGAACGCAACGAGCAGACCACCCAGTTCCCGAAGATGGACATCACCAACGGGGCCAGCATGGAACTGCTCCGCCGGCTGGGTGTCGACACCGATCTGCGCGCGGCCGGGGTGGGCCCCCAGCATTCTTTCGACGTGATCTTCGCCGCCGGGCTCAACGGGCCAGTCCATGGACGCTGGCGACTGCCGTCGGTTGACGAGCAGCGCGCCACCACTGCCACCGCCGCCGATGGCAGCGTGCCGGGTCAGCCCTGGCAGCGCTGCTCGCAGGCGATCTTCGAAGCGATGATGATGGACCGCGCCCACCGCGATCCTCTTGTCGACGTCCGGCAGGGGTGGCGGCTGCAAGCTTGCCGTCAGATCGGCGACCTGGTGGTCGCCCAATTGGCCGACCGCAACGGCAACACCGTCACCGTGCACGCCGACTATCTCGTCGGCTGCGACGGGGCGTCTAGCCGTGTCCGCACCGAGTTGGGCATCGGAATGGACGGGATGGAGGACTTCACCGCCTTCGCCCTGGTGCATTTCCGGTCATTGGATTTGACGAATCTGCATGGCCTGGGCCAGTTCTGGCACGTTTACACCTCGAACGGCGCAGTGCTCATCGCCCAAAACGAGACCGACACCTGGACCCTGCACCAAGACCTGGGCACAGAGGTTGACGATCCCGATCCGATTGGTGATCCCCGCGAGTTCGTCGCTCGCGCCCTGGGCCGGCCGATCGTCATCGAGGAAGTCCTCGCGTCCAGTGTGTGGCGGCCGAGCGCCTTGTTGGCCGAGTCCTACGGCCGGGACAGGATCCTGCTGGCCGGGGACGCGGTGCACACCATGATCCCCACCGGCGGATACGGCATGAACACCGGACTGGGCGATGCGGTCAACCTCGGGTGGAAGATCGCCGCGACTATCCAGGGTTGGGGCGGCGCAACGCTACTGGCCAGCTACGAGCTCGAACGACGCCCGATCGGAGAACGCAACCGGACCGCGTGTGTGGAAAACGCGATGGTCATCCTGCAATACCGCGACATGGTCGACTCACAACTGTTCAATGACGACACCGATGCCGGGCAGGCGCACCGCGATAACGTCGCGCAGTTCCTGGCCACCAACAACGCCGAAAACCTCAGCCTCGGGATCGAACTCGACGTGCGCTACGACAAATCGCCGGTAGTGGTCCCCGACGGCAGCACCGCCCCACCGTCCGACCGCCGAACCTTCGTCCCGACCGTGCGACCGGGCCACCGCGCCCCCAATGTCGTGCTGCGCGACCAGGAGACGCTGTTCGACCAATTCGGCCCTGGATTCACCCTCGTCGACGCGCTCGACGACAACAGCCAATCTTCCCGGCTGCTTTGCGAGGCCGCCCATGTCGGACTGCCCGTCCGGCATTTGATACTCACCGACCCCGACCTGGCCAGCCTCTACCAGCATCGGCTGGTGCTGATCCGCCCGGATCTCCATATCGCCTGGAGCGGCACCGACGCCACCGACGGCGCAGACATCATCGCCCAGGTGCGCGGCATGCACGCCGCTGCAGCACCGGCTCCGGTCAATGCGTAAACCACGATGAATACCCTGCTCTGGATACTGCAGATCGTGCTGGCCCTCGTCTTCACCGCGGCCGGCGCCATCAAACTCATCCAGCCCCGGGACCATCTCGCGAAGACACTCGGCGGCTGGGTCTACGATTTTCCCGCCGCGCTCCTCAAGCCTCTCGGCCTCGCCGAATTGCTCGGCGCCGCAGGGCTGATCGTGCCCCCGTTGGTACACATTGCGCCAATCTTGACCGCCATCGCGGCCTGCGGACTGCTCGTCACGATGATCGGCGCCATGGTCACCCACGCCCGCCGAGGCGAGTACCCCAACGTCGCCATCAACGTGCTGCTGGCAATCATGGCGGCCGTCGTCGCCTGGGGACGATTCGGCCCGTACTCGTTCTGATCAGGGTGGGCACGCATCCGCGATCTGTAACGAAGCCGGCCATAATGCCGCCGTTAACCCGAAGGCCGCGACGTCGGCGCCCGTCGGTGAAACCTTTTCTAGTCGCGTCTGAATCTGCTGAACCTGCTCGGAGTGAAAGACCGCCCACACCAAGCCAATACACAGGTATGGAACCGCCAGCCACAGCGCCACCTCGATCAGTGCCGCGATGCTGACCCGATATTCCAGCACCCGCCGAAGCAGAGCCATATGTGAGGCTCTCACATCCTCATCTTGCGGTGCAAAGATAAGCCGGCGCTGACGTCTACGCGGTGGAGCAACCTCGCCGAGCGAACGACAGCAGGTGCATGAGTAAGACGACGACGGCTCCGACGACCAAACCAATCACGGCAGACGCTGCGGTTTCGATAAACCAGCTCAGGACCGCACCAAAAGGCTTGACACTGTGGCGAACCTGATCCTGAGCATGGTGGACCAAGTCGTACGGAGTGTGCCAGCCGAGGCGGTCGCTGCCCGCCAGCAGTATGTGGCCGCCCACCCACAGCATCGCCACTGTTCCGACCGTTGATAGCGCTGATAGCAATACGGGCATCCCGGCGACCAGGCCGCGGCCGACCAGCCGCCCGACTCGGGATGAGGTCTCGGTCAGGTGCAGGCCGACGTCGTCCATCTTGACGATGACGGCGACGACGCCGTACACCGCGGCGGTGAGGACCAGGGCAACGACGATGAGGATGATCAGGCGCGGCAAGAACGCCTGATCGGCCACCTCGTTGAGGGCGATCACCATGATCTCGGCGGACAAGATCAAGTCGGTCCAGATCGCCCCGGTCACCATGTCGTCCTCGTCGGCCGGCGCGGCATGAGCGTCATGACCGCGGATGCTGCCCCAGACCTTCTCGGCGCCTTCGTAGCACAGGTACGCGGCGCCGAGCATCAGGATCGGGGTCAGCAGCCGCGGCGCGAACTGACTGAGCAGCATTGCGACGGGCAGGATCACCAGGAGCTTGTTGCGCAGGGATCCGATCGCGATGCGTTTGATGATCGGCAACTCGCGCTCGGCCGCGATCCCGTGGACGTATTGCGGTGTCACCGCGGTGTCGTCAATGACCACTCCGGCGGCCTTGACGGTCGCGCGGCCGCTGGCAGCGGCCAGTCGTGTGAGCATCGCGACGTCGTCCAGCAGTCCGAAAAGACCCGCGCTCATCGCGTCGCCGCCATGGCGTTGGAGAGTACTAGCCGCCCGGGGGATTCGTCAGCCGGTCGTATCGGGGATCGGAGCGATCACGACTCGGTCTTCAGTAATTCGATAAACAGGAACGTCGCAATCCGCACCACGTCTACCACCTCGGGCAGCGAGCCATCCGCGAAGCACTGGGTGGCCATCTCGTCCGGATGTCCCGCGTGGGCATATCGCGGCGGTCGCTGATGCAAGCGGTGAACCACTTGTCCAGGTAGGCAAGGGGATTCATGTTCACCCTGCCGTCCTCGTCACGCTGGGCCCACCCCGGGTCCTCCGCGGGGCCCTTGCCGGCCAGCAGCTCACGGAACATCGAATGGTCGGTCTCGGGTATGGCAACGGGTCCTCGACGTCAATCTCACCCGCGCGTACCTCGGTATGCGAGCCGCGATCGAACCAATGATCGCCGGCGGCGGAGGCTCGATCGTCAACATCTCGTCCGTCGAGGGATTGGCCGGCAGCGCCCACCTGCACAGCTACGTGGCCGCCAAGTTCGGTCTGCGCGGCATCACCAAATCGGCCGCGGTGGAACTGGCGGAGCACAACATTCGGGTCAACTCCATCCACCCCCACCCGCAGAGGTCTCCACATTCGTCGTGTTCCTGGTCAGTGACGAGTCGGCATACGCGGCGGGAGCCGAATTCGTCGTCGACGGCGGGCTGACCAGCTACGTGCCCGCCAAGTTCGACGGCGCCCCGCAGTCATCGCCGCGCGGTCCCGAACATTAGAGGATGCCCAGGGAATAGACAGCCGCGCACTCGCGGAGAAGGATCGAGACTGCGTCCGACCGGGTACCTAGATGGCGGTCCGACGAATTGTCCGCAAGGAGGCAGGAATCATGCCTGCAACAGATCCCACGTTTTACCGCAGCCCGGCCGCCGCGGTTTCGGCCGCGCCCGAGCAGATCGCCTACGTTGCCGCGTTCGATCCGGCGGGCCGGGCGAGGGATGCGCTCGCCGTGGTCGACTGCGACCCGAATTCCGCTACGTATGGTGCCGTCGTCGGCTGGGCTGAGCTGCCGACGGCGGGCAACGAGCTGCACCACTTCGGATGGAACGCATGCTCGAGCGCACTGTGCCACGACGGCCATGGCGACCATGGCGACAAGCACATGCGGCCGCTCGAACGACGCTATCTGCTTCTCCCCGGCATCCGCTCGTCGAACATCTATGTCCTCGACACCAAACCGGACCCCCGCCACCCAGTGCTGACGCACACAATCAACGCCAGTGAGTTGGCAGCCAAGGCCGGATATTCCCGCCCGCACACGGTGCACTGTGGTCCGGGCGGCGTTTTCATGTCGGCGTTGGGTGGCCCCAACGGCGACGACGGTCCCGGCGGTATCGCACTGATCGACCACGATACGTTCGCGGTCATCGGACCGTGGGAGGTCGACCACGGACCGCAATTCCTGTCCTACGACGTGTGGTGGCACCTGAACTACGACACCGTGATCACATCGGAGTGGGGGACGCCATCGATGGTCGAGAACGGGGTTAATCCCGAGGACCTGCTCGGAAGGAAGTTCGGACACCATGTGAACTTCTGGAGCATGTCCGATCGAAAGCTGACCCAGCGCGTCGACCTCGGCGACCAGCACCAGATGGTGCTGGAGTTACGGCCCACGCACGATCCGGCCAAGGCGTGGGGCTTCGTTGGTGTAGTGACCAACGCCGAGGACCTGTCTGCGTCGGTGTGGCTGTGGCACAAGGACGGTGACCAGTGGGCCGTCGACAAGGTGATCACTATCCCCGCCGAGCCGGCCGACGCCGACGCCTTGCCGCCGTTGCTCAAGCCCTTTGGTGCCGTCGCACCGCTGGTCACCGATATCGATCTGTCCGTCGATGATCGCTGGCTGTACGTCTCCTGTTGGGGCACAGGCGAACTCAAACAGTACGATGTCAGCGACCCCTTCCAACCGCGCGAGACGGCATCGGTTCGGCTCGGAGGGATCGTCGAGCGCACACCGCATCCAGCAGCTCCGGACCTACCACTTAGCGGTGGCTCGCAGATGATCGAAATCAGCCGGGACGGCCGCCGGGTCTATGTCACGAACTCGCTGTACGCGGCGTGGGACGAGGTGTTCTATCCCGATGGCGTCGGTGCATGGATGGCCAAGCTTGACGCGAACATCGACGCGGGCGGCCTTGTCCCCGATGTCCGATTCTTCCCGCACGGCGACGATTTCCGTGGCCTGCGGGTGCATCAAACCCGGCTGCAAGGCGGCGACGCGTCCAGCGACTCTTACTGCTACACCAGCTGAACGCCCGCCCGCTGAGGTCGATCCTCAACATTTTTGGGGCGGATGCCTCATGCGCCGGCATGGGTGTGCGGTGGACGATTCCTGCATAGAAAATTTCGGCAACACACGCGAAGCCGCTGTCGTGAGTGACGGGCTCCCCGCGAAAGAGGTTGGGAGGCAGTCATGTTTACTATCGAGGAGCTGGCCACAATTCCGCTCTTCTCCACGCTGGGGGAGAAAGAACTGGAGTACCTTGCCGGCGCCGTGGAGGACATCCACCTCATCGCCGGGGAGTATGTAGGCCACGAGGGCGAACCCCGGTCCCTGGCGATCGTGGTCGAAGGTAAGACCGAGCTGACAAAGCTGGTGAACGGGGTCGAGCAGGTAATTGGCGTCCGGCTTCCAGGCGAAGTCGGAGGCGAGATCCCGATGACGCTCGGTACGCCGTTGCCCGCCAGCATGCGAGCCGTCGAGCCGTCGCGCGTACTGAAACTGACGGTCGAGGTGTTCCACACGCTCGCCGCCATGGCCCCACAGGTCTCCGAAACGGTCGGTGCCGCCGCGCTGGAGCGCATGGAGATGCTCAGAAACGCCACCGCGCACCCACGCGAGCCCGCAATGTTCGTAATCGGCCCGCGCGTCGACGCGGGAGTGCACAGCTGCGACAGCTTCCTCCATCGCAACCAGATTCCCTACGAACGTCTAGACCCAGACGATCCTGCAGCTCTCACACACACCGGCGGCAAAGCCGCCGCCTATCCGGTGGTGATGCTGCGCGACGGCACTCGGCTGATTACCCCAACGATGCGTGCCGTTGCCACTGTCGCCGGACTGACGGTCGAGCCAAGCCGGGAGTACTACGACGTGGTGATCGTGGGCGGCGGGCCGGCGGGTCTGACGGCGGCGGTGAACGGCGCCTCCGAGGGCCTGCAGACCGGACTGATCGAATCCTTCGCCCCCGGCGGGCAGGCCGGCACCTCAACCCGGATCGAGAACTACACAGGATTCCCGTTCGGCGTCTCCGGTGACGAGCTCGCGAGCCGGACGCTACAACAGGCGAAGCGCCTGGGCGCCGACATCGTCGTGACCCGTCGGGTCGAAGGCATCGACCCCGCCGACATGACCGTCACGCTGGATGGAGGCGACGTTCTCCGAACGAGGTCGATCGTTCTCGCGATGGGCGTGGAGTGGCGACGCCTCAGGGTCGATTCGGTCGATCGGTTCGTCGGCTCCGGTGCCTACTACGGCGCGGCGCGCAGCGACGCCGGTCTGGCGCAAGGAAACGACGTATATCTGATCGGTGCGGGCAATTCGGCCGGCCAGGCCGCGATCTTCTTCTCAAATCACGCCCGATCGGTGACGCTCCTCGTGCGGGGCGAGTCGCTCGCCGAGAGCATGTCTCACTACCTCATCGAGCAGATCGCAACGAAAGCGAACATCCGGGTGGAAACGCAATCCGAGGTTGTCGCCGGGCACGGCCGCGAACAGCTCGAGGCCATCGAGATCATCAATCGAAGCACCGGCAGAACATCTCGACGGGATGCGAGGGTGGTCTTTGTCCTCATCGGTGCCGAGGCGGCAACTGATTGGCTGCCCTCGGAGATCTCACGCGACCAGCATGGCTTCGTGTTGACGGGAACCGACGCGATCAAGGCGGGACAGTGGAAGGCCGATCGCGAGCCATTCGATCTCGAAACGAGCGCCCCGGGGATTTTCGCAGTCGGGGATATCCGCTCCGGCTCGGTAAAGCGCGTGGCGGCATCGGTAGGTGAAGGCGGCGTAGCGATCGCCTTGGTGCATCGCTACCTCCAGCTCCCCCGTTAGCCGGCGCACGAGCGGCCCCGACGGCACCGCGGGTCTCGGCCCGCGCGTCACGATGCTCGCGCCGAGGGCTGGATGGAGCCGGCAGTGGACGTTCCTTCGGTCCACGGCAAGGATCGAACATAACGGCCCCGCGTTTCCGGAGAGCTGCGGTCCGCTGAGGAAAAACGAGATAAGAGCGAGGGAAAGTGACACTACGGTTCCGGGGGCTTCTTGTGGTCCCGTTCATCCTGGCGGTGGCGATGCTGCTCGCCCCGTCGGCGTCGGCCGACACCTATACAGACCAGGTGGTGGATAGGTTCAACGCCCAAACGCATGTGGTGGCCGACTCAGAGGCGAGACCGCCGCTGCAGAACCCCGATCAGCTGAACCAGCAGATCCTCACCAGCCATTGGACGTGGAGCCCTAGACCGCCGGTCTGGGTGGCGGCGGTGGCGCCCAGGCAGACCGGTGTCACCACGGCGGATGCGATCCACAACGTGATCTTGGGTCGCGATCCCGAGTTCAGCGGCGTCATCCTGGTAATCGACTCCAAGGGCTACCATGTGCGCGCCTACAACGTGCCGAAGGCGATCGCAGACAGCGTGGACCCATTGATGAGTCAGTCGGCCAAGGATCACCGCAATGACCCGTACGGCGCGACCAGTGAGTTCGTCAACAAGCTGGCCGATGTGAATGTCGCGTCGTCCGGTGGTCCAGTAACGACCTCTCCCGTTGTGAACGCCAAACACACGAGCTGGTCATGGCTGTGGGTGATGCTGATCATTATCGGCATTGCGCTGGCAGTGGCAGGCTTGATCTGGTTCACCGTGAACCGAAATCGTAAGCGGCGCAGCGGTGCAGAGGCGCGAGACCAGGTCAAGCAGGATTTGATCGCTGCCCAGTCTGCTGTCGCCGACCTCGACAGCGCGGTGATCACCAACAGCAGCACAGACGTCAGCGCCGAGTCGTTGAAGGCCAATTCCAGCCTGTATGACGCGCGCAAGGCCTACGAGGCAGGTGACTACTCCGCGGCGCGGGCTCACCTCAGGGTCGTGGAGTCCACCGTGGCCAAGGCCAACCAGAAGCTTGGCCTGGTGAACGTTAAGGCCAACGTGGATGCGGTGACTTCGGTGCCGGATGAGGACCGCAGGCAGGCCGCGGTGCGGACAAGGAACCCAAACACCGGTGACTACGTAACGATCAACAACAACAACTACAGCACCACGTCGCAGCCGGGCTACCAGAACTACTACGGGGGTGGCTACTACAACGGAGTCTTCTTCTATCCCGGCTACTACCCATACGCCTTCTGGGGTCCGGGCTGGGGTTGGGCGCTCACCGATGTACTGCTGATGGATGCGCTGCTGGATGACCGTTGGGGCGGCAGCTACGATCGCGGCTTTGAGGCGGGGCGAGACTCGGCGTATTCGGATGCTGGCTATGACAGCCACCAGAACGACAATTACGACAGCCAGCAGGGAGATGTCGGGTTCGATGGAAGTTACCAGGGCTCAGGTGGTGGCGACACCGGGTTCGGCGGCACCGACTACTCATACTCCGGTGGCGGCGACGTGGGCTTCGGCGGGTTCGACTCCGGCGGCGGGTATGACTCCGGCGGCAGCTTCGACTTTGGCGGGTCCGATTTTGGGGGTGGGTCCGACTCCGGCGGCGGGGACTTCGGGTTCTGATGCCGTGGTCGACGTAACCCCGAGCCTAGAAAT
>Ga0210396_10003575_pt1 | contig 15455 bp, 34 predicted proteins | sample IncBWH17OmetaG_FD_155466 | JGI IMG/M metagenome (GOLD analysis project Ga0210396, IMG submission 155466) | Forest soil microbial communities from Barre Woods Harvard Forest LTER site, Petersham, Massachusetts, United States - Inc-BW-H-17-O ... | reverse complement strand
CGTCTACGAGGACTACTACCCGACGACCCTGGCGGGGGCCAGCACCCAATGAGCACCACTCTCGATCCCGGCCTCGAGCTGGACACCATTCTCGGCTTCGCCGGCGCCAGCCTCATGGCCTACGGCCTGGGCGCGAAAAATTTGGTCGTCGCGGGCTCGGGCGCGCTGCTCGCCGGATGGTTCGGCACGCTCACCTTGATCCGCGTCGTGACGCTGGCCGAGCTCGTCAACACCGACCTCGGCGCGGTCAACGGCCTCAACAGCCTGTTCGGCGGCTCGAAGGCCACCACCAACACCAACGGGCAGAGCCAGGGGACACCATGAGCCAGCGCGCGATCTTGTGGGTGGCAGGTCTCGGCGCGGTCGGCCTCGCCTTCGCCTTCATCCGTTATCGCAACCTCAACGGGCCAGGCTCGCTGGCCTACGAGACTGCCCACGGGACGCTCGGATCATGAAGGGCAACGCTGCGGCCTGGTGGATTCTCGCGGGCGCGGCCGTCGTCGCCGGCGTCGTGCTGCTTCTCTCTCAACACAGCTCGGGCGGCAGCATCAGCCTGGGCGAACCGACGGTGACACCGACGGGGGCCAGCGGACAGAACCAGGGGACACCATGAACAAGATCATCGCGCTTGCGGCCGTGCTCGCCATCGAGACGGCCGTCGTCTACATCATCGCGGACGACTTTCTCAACCTCGATGCGCCGATCAGCGGCGCGCAAGCCTTCGCCATCGGCGCCGGGACCACGCTGGTCCCGCTGGTGGTGCTCGCGGTGCTCGACATCGTCTGATGACCCTCATTGGGAGCCAGGACACCGGCCTCGGCAACGTCGACACCGCCGGCCAGGACGACGGCGGCGGTGGCGTCGGCACCATCGACGAGATCATCTCGAGCGACGGGAGCATCACGGTCACCAATCCCACCGGGCCGATCGTCGACCTCACGGGGGCCGGCACGCTCAAAAACATTGATTCACCCGACGGCTCGATCAGCGTCAGCTCTGGCACCGGCCCCACCGCGCATATCGAGGTCGCCGACAAAACAGCCCCGCTGATCGCCAAGTTCTCGGGCGCGATCATCGCCTCCGAGGGAGCAAGCTCGGGATTCCTCGCCGACGCAGGCGGCGATCTGTCGCTCGGCAACTCGGCGCAGGTCGACGCGCAGCTTTACCCGACGGCCGCGCGAACGTTCGCCGTTTTGCGGGTGACCGCGGTGGGCGGCGGCGATCCCTCGGTGGCCTACACGGTCACGCTCTACAAGAACGGGGCGCCGACCGCGCAGCATGTAACCGTCGCTGCCGGGACGGCTGCAGGGACCGTCCTCACCGACACCGGCAACCCGATCGCCTTCGCGGCGAACGACAAATTCGATCTCTTCTGCTCGTCGGCCGCGTCGCTCTCCGGCTCGCTGGCGCTCTCGGCCGTGCTCGAGGGACCCGGCGGCGGCACGTCGGGCGCTGGCATCGCCGGCTACTCCTGGCTCTCAACGCAGCTCGGGCGCGCCAACGCGCTTTTGCCCGGCGGCGTGCCGCTGCTCGATTCGCCCTGGTACACCGATCTGATCGTCAACCCCGGCCAGAACAACTTGAATCAGGGGATCGAGTTCTCGATCGGACCAGTGGGAACCGGAGGCGCGACGCCCGCCCCTAAGCCCGGCGGCGTCTACCTCCTCGACACAGGGACCACGGCCAACAGCACCTGCGATATCGGCACGCCCAACTCCGACTCCTTCATCCTGCAAAACCCCCTGGCCGGCCCGTTCTATGTCTCGTCTCGCTGTCTGATTCCGTCGCCCGGCTCGGGCAACGCGCAGGCCGCTCACAACATGGTCTTCATGGTGGACGGCGGGAACCAGGAAGCGATCATCTTCCAGATCGCATTCGTTGCGGGCGTGGCCACCTATTTCCTGGCCATGACCACCGTGGCGGGCGGCAACGTCACCCTTCAGTCGACCGCCCCCGTCGACCTGGGCAACGGCCACGACTACGCGGTGGGCTTCGATGGCACCACGATCGCGGCCTACGTCGACGGCGTGGTCGTCCCCGACCTCTCCACCACCAACCTGGCCGGCGTCTCAATGAACACCCTCCGGATGGCCGCGCGGGTCGAGAACAACGCCGCGGCGATCTCCGTGCAGATGTACGCGGACAAGCTCTGCGTGATTCAGAGGTCGATGCAGTGAACGGTGACGGCCTCCTCGCGAACCTCGGTCAGATCGCGCCGCTGCCGACCTTCCCCGGCTCGATCAACTGGAGCACCAAGCGCATTTGGCCGCTCGGGGACTCCATCACAGAAGGCGTCGGCGGCAACTCCCTGACCGTCTCGTGCGGCTATCGCGACGTGCTCAGCAATTCTCTCATCGCCGCGGGGTTCTCCGGGCTGCAGTGGGTCGGATCGGTCACCACCGGGTTTAATTGCGTGGCTTGTCCGCAAAACAGTCGAGAGATGCTCAACGATGGTCACTCCGGCGCCACCGTCGAGGACATTACGATCCTGCTGCCCTCGATCTACCCCGACGCGGACCATCCGGACTCTGTGCTCTTCATGCTCGGAACCAACAACCTGATCAAGGTCCTGGCCGGCACGCAGACGATGTCCGACGCCATCGCCAACTACAACACTTGTCTCGCCGATCTGGTGGCCCTCAACCCCGGCATGCTGTTTTTCGTGGCCACCGTCGTGCCGAGCCCGCCGCTGCTCACCCTTTTGCCCACGTTCAACGCCAACATCGTCGCCCAGATCGCCAGCTACGCCGGCTCCGGCGTGCTCATGTACGAGTGCGATCAGTTCTCGGCGCTCGACCCCGCGACCGACTTCGATCCGGGTGGCATTCACCCGAACCAGCCTCCCGCCGGCAACGGATACCCGAAGATGGCGGCGGCCTGGTTTCACTCGATGACCACCCTCACTCCGTAGAAAGGATCCACTCCAATGGCCGATCAGAACTCCACCACCTCACCCTCGATCGAAGATCTTTCCCGCCGCGTGATCGCGCTCGAGGGCTCTTCAAAACAGAACGCCGATCTTCTCAATGAGCTAGCCATCGAGACCGGCGAGCACTTCAAGCAGCTGAAGGAGATGATCGCCGCCTCGAAGCGCGTCGACACCGTGCTGCCGCCGGCAGGCGGCAAGCCGCCGTCGCCGCCGGCGCCGGCGGCGACCTCGACGAAAAAAGACGCCTGGGGCAAGCCGCTCGGCCCCGACGGCAAGGTGGTGGCGCAGCCTCAGCCCACGCCGCCGGCGCCGGCGCCGGCGGCCGGCGAGGCGGCGACCTGCACCTGCAACGGCCACGACCCCGCGCACGGCCCGAAGGGCTGCACCGTCAAGGGCTGCAGCTGCAGCGAGACCGCCTAGGGGCAGTCGCTGCAGCTGGCGTAACAGGCGCTGGCGTAGGCGCTCCCCTCGACGCATCCGACGAAGGGGGCGCCGCCCAGCGTGCAGGCAGCGTGGCAACCGACCGTTGCGGGGCTGCCGCCGCTGCAGGTGGCGTTGAGGGCGAAGCCTGCGGCGTCGGCGCTCATGCAGGCCGCGCCTGCAGCGCCGCCGCTCGAGCTGGGCGCGCCTGCAGCGCCGCCCGTCGACGTCGTGGGCGTGCCCGCGGCACCGCCGGCGCCGGCGACGTCGTGGCCCCCCTGCCCGGCCGCGGCCGCCAGCTGCCCGCCGGCGCCGCCGGCGGCGTCCTGGGGGTCGGCCGTGACGTTGCCGCAGGCGGCGAAGAGAAGCACGGCCAGGGCGAGCGCGCGGGTCATAGGGCGTGGAAGACCCGCGTGCAGCGGCACCCGAGGCCGATGCAACCGCCGTTGCTCATGTAGTGCATCGCCTGTCGGTGGGGGCACTCGGGGCAGACCCCCGGCTCTTTCGAGTGGCCGCTAGTGTTCGAATCCGGCAACTCCGGTCGACCGGAGGGAGCGGCGAGCGCGGAAAGCTGGGGCGCGCCGGTGGGCTCGGCCGGAATCGAGTGGCCACTTTGCCCAATTTTGGCAAGGGCGCGCGCCACGTCGGCCGCCTGGGCGGTCGTCAGGACTGCGTACTCGAAGGGGTCGCTGCCGGCCCACAGGTTGATCAGCCCGTCCGCACGCAGCTCGATCGCGACCTTGTTGTGCGGCTGATCGATCACCATCGTTCTCACGCGGTCAGCCCCTTGACGGCCGCGGCCAGCTCGTCATCGCTGACGTGATCGTAGCGCGCGGTGGTGGCGATGTTGGCGTGACGCGCGAAGCGCTGGGCGTGCTTGATGCTGCTGATCTTCCGCACGTTGGTGACTGCGGTGTGCCGCAGGCAGTGGAAGTTGTAGGGGCGATCGAAGCCGGCGCGCTGCTGCCAGGTCCGGAACATCCAACGCACCTGGCGCGTCGAAAGGCTCATGCTCTGCCTGCTCGTGAAGATCGGCGTGTCCGGGTAGAACTCCGACGCCTTGATGGCCTTCAGGTACTTTTCGAGCTTGTAGTAGGTCGCATCGGGGACGTGGACGTAGTGATCGGCCGGGGTCGCATCGTGGCCGGCCCGCTTGAACACCCGGAGCTTGATGATCCTCTTCGGCGTCAGCCGGTCGGCCTTCGCGACGTCGTCGATGGTCAGCGCCACGATCTCCGACTCGCGCAGCCCGCACCCCAGCGCCAGCGAGATGATCATGTGATCGCGAAACCCGTCCTTGGCCTTGCCGGTGACGTCGAGGATCTTTTTGACCTCTCGATCGGTCAGCGTCCGCGGCGGGCGCTTCGTGCGTTCCGCATAGCTCACGCTGCAGCTCCCGACGTCCACCAGCGCGGCGAGACGGAGCGGATGATTCGCAGCGCGGCGCGCACCAGCACCATGCCGGCCTCGACGTCGCGCGCTCGTCCGGCCGTCGAGAGCTGGGTGCAGGGCGGCGACGCCCACACCAGATCGAACCGCTCGCCACCAGGGTCCCACGTCGAAAGGTCGACGCGGAGATCAGCTGCGGTGCCCGGCGCGTTGTCGATTCGCAGCACCTCCCACCCTCGAACAGCGGCGGCCCGCGACGCAGAACCCGATCCGCTGAAGAGGTCGAGCATCCTCACAGTGGCCAATTATAATTCTAAGCGGCCACTCGCGGTCAAGCCTTCTCAGGGCGGATCGCCGGATCATCGCCGGCCAGGCCCCGCAGCCGCATCATGCGGGTGCGCAGCGACTCGGCCAGGATCGGGAACTTGTACTGCAGTTCGTTCGCCGCGATGCCCAGCAGCTGATCGGTGGTGCAGCGGTCGGGATCGACGACGTCGATGCGCTCCATCAATCGGACCGGCGACCCGTCGGCCTCGTTCATCAGGTTGATCCCGAGCGTGACGAGCCCCTCCAGCTCTCGACGCCGATCGGCAACCGCGATGAATTGCGCCAGCTCGCTCCACTCGATCGCTCGGCACAGAAAGACGACGTGCCGCGCGCCCCGCTCCGTCGGACCGTGGAAGTCGTCGGAGGCGCCTCCGCAGGCGCACTCGTAGATGTATTGCGGCTTGCGCCCGTAGCTCATGGGAGGTCGATCACCGGGGGACGCAGTAGTTGCCGAAGAGCGGCCCGATGTTGATCCGGACGTAGTAGCCATCGGCGTCGCACAACCAATCACCCACCCGCGAGCGCGCAACCTTCTCGGCGTCGTCCGGGTCGCAGCCGAGCGCTTCGATCACCTCTTTATCGGTCAGCACGATCGCTTCGTCCTGCATCCCAGGCCAAAGGCGCAGCCACCGGCGCATCGGTTTGCGTTCGTCGACGTCGGGCCGCGGCTCGAGCGCCGGCGGCGAGAGCGGCGCCAGCGGGCTGTACTCGCCTTTCTCCTGCCCGATCGCAATGCGACAGTTTCGGCCGGCGGGCAACCACGGCTCGACCGAATCGCGCTGAGCGACGTGCCCCACCTTCCCGCAGCGTCGACACGCGCCGGCGCCGCCGTCCAGGAACTTGGGTTCGTCGGCGGCCACCTACGGCCCTTTGCGGTCGGCCGCCGGCAGCACGAACCGACGACAGTTTTTCTCGCATGGCCGACGGGCGATGTAGCCCGGAGCGATGAAGGTGCCGTGGCACTCGGCCATATCTTCGTCGCGGCAATCGTCGTCGCCGTGGTCGGCGTGGACGTCCCTCTCGTGTCCGCAGAAAGCGCAGAGGGTCTCTCCTGGCGATCGGCCCAATTTGACAACCTCCCTCGGGATCGCCGACAGTGTACCCCGGCCCACAAATTCAAAGGCCCCGCAGCAGCTACCAACCGCTCGCGGGGCCATCGGCCGACGCTCTCGACGTCGACATGACCAGTCTACTAGACCAAGACCCTCCCTCCAAGCCGAAGCGGTGGCAGATCTGCCCCCTTTGCAGCGACCGGACGGTGACGACGGCAGAGAAGGTCGACGGCACGAAGATCGTCGTGGAGCGGTGCACCGACGGCCGCGGCAACATCGGCCTGACGGACCCACTTTTCGAGGGTGGCCCGCTCTCGGCCGTCCCCGGCGTCGTCAGCCGCTACCGTCTCCACCGCTGCAAAGGTGCATTGGCGAGCACCCCCGCTTTTTCGGCCGAAAACTTCGATCGGAAGAAGGCGCCCCCCCAGAAAAGCCCAGTAGTTCCGAATATTTCTTATCGGACATTCCCGCCTAAAAAGGGGGGCAGCCGGTGACCGTCGCCGTCGCCAACCTGGGGACGCTCGAGCGGCTTTGCCGGGACATCAGGCGCAGCGGCCTTAGAGCCGGAGATCTCGCGGGCCTCGCGAGCTACGCCGTCGACGATTACGTGTGGGCCCGCTGGGGCCACAGCAGCAGCGTGCAGCTCGCACGCATCGCGCAGGCCGCACCGGTCGCGCTCTACGATGACGCCCCCGCCGAATGGTGGTGGCTGCAGATCTACTGGCCGCGCCAGGCTGGCTGGCGTCGCCTTGGAACCCACCGGCGTGTCTATCGAGCGCTGCATCCGGTGGAGCTGCAGGCGCTCCGAGAAGCCGGAGTCATCCCGTCATGAAGACCACAGAGCTACCGTCCTTCGTGCTGCGCGTGGCGCAGAACCTCGAGCAGCAAGAGCTACACGTCTTGCTGATGCTGACCTCGATCGTGCTCGAGAACGCCCGGCAGTTCTTCGCCTCGCTCGGCCAGGGCGGCAAGCTGACCCAAGAGATCGACGCGATCTATCGGCCGTTCGTCGACGAGCTGATGCGACGGTCGGCCGAGCTCGAGGCGCCCAAGCCCGTCACCCGCAAGGAGGGCAACGCTTGAACCGGCCGGCGTTCTTCGCGTCGATCAGGCTCGTCGATCTCTCGATGATGGCGCTCGGTGTGATCGCCGGAAAGCTGCGCGTCGAGGGAGCCACGCGGCAGCACCCGCTCTACTACCGCGCGAATCAGTTTTGGCGGCAGCTCGACGAATTCCGCAGCGATCTGCGCCACGCGGCAGAAGGCGCGCTGCCTCCGATCGTCTCGGCGGGTGGCGGATGAGCCCCAAGGAAGAAGCGACCGCCGTGCAGCTGCTCGTGCGTTGGCTCCAGCAAGTGGCGAGCCCGGCGCCCCTCGAACCGTTGCCCGAGTGGTCGAGAAAGCTGCAGCAGCTCGAGGACGACACACGGGCCTTCATCGCGCACGAGGACCCCGACGCTTGAAGCGCGCCGGCCCACGACGCCGTCCGTCGCTGGGCCAACACGATAGCCGTGCGCGCACCTGTCGACGGCCGGCCAGGCCGCCGATCGCCCACCCATTTTTGCGCGCGTCCGCCGACGCCTTCCGCCGCGCGATCTACGACGAGCGCAACAGCAAGATCCTGCCCGAGCTTTGGCAGTTCATCGACGGTGAGGCGCGTACGCGCGCCACGCGGTCGCAGCTGCTCGAGAACGTCTGCCTCGTCGTCGAGTGCCTGTTGGCCCGCACGCGCATCAAGTGCGGGCGGGTCGGCCACCGACGGAAAACCCTACGCCGCGGCAAGAAGAACGATTTCGTCGGCCTGCCGATCTTCCTGATCATGCAGTGGACCGGCCTATCGATGTCGACGGTCTCGCATGTGCTGACGCTGCTTCGCCGCGCGGCCATGGTCCACGGCCCGAGCCGCGGCGACAAGGTGAACCACATCGCGCAGCCGTGCGAGCGCCAGCCGGACGGCTCGTTCGAGTGGTTGACGGCCGTCCGCCGGTTCAACTTCCTGTTTTTCGCCGGGCTGCCCGGCTTCGGATCCTGGCTCGGCAAGCTGCGCGACGGCGCGCCGAAGCCGGCCGCGGCGGCCGTCCCGTCAGTCGACTCGGTCAGCGCTCGCAATCTCATCGCCGGCCTCGCCGCCTCACACGCCCTAGAAGACCCGCCGGACAGTTGAGCCGTCTCCGTCGGCTCCGGTCCTGAACTCGCAACAGCGGCCCCGCTGAGGGCCCTCCCGTGCGTTTCTAGTCGGATCCGTCGGTCCCCTCCCCTCTCGTGGCCATTGAGAGGGTGCCTCGAGCCGGTTTCCACCCGTGGCGGACGGCTGTTTTGGAGGCGCGGACCGCCCGGCCGTGAGGCCGGCAGGTGGCTATCTGCTCCGGCTGATCTCTTCCCAGTTGGTACGAGCGCGATTTAAACGCCCTACTATGGGCGCGAGGTAACGTAGGGTCACTCACCGCCGGCCAACAGGTTATCCACAGGCCCCCGTCGGTGGGCATGCCTGCGGGCGCTCTCGCGGACGATGACGTCGACGGCCCGGCGGATGGCTCCGGTCTCGGTTCGAGCCGGCCAGGCGCGCCAAATTCTCATTGAGTTGCGCATGGTTGCGAGGTCGATTTCTAGCAGCACCGGAGGGCCGACGCGGCCCGCCCCGTCGGTGGCAGCGTCGATTTCGCTGTTTTTTTCCACAGGGTTTCACCCATGATATCGCACCAATGGGCCGTCAGCGAGTGGTGCGAGAACGACGCCGCGGCCTGGCAGACGCGCTCAGGAAGTTCCCGGCGGTCGCGCAGCAGCTGCAGCTACCCAAGGCTTCAGGCAGGGTCCGGGCGCGCGCGGCGGTCGCGGTGGGCTCGCTCTGGCTGCGACGTCACTGGCCCTGGCTGGCTGTCTTCGCGGTCATCATCGCCGCGGCCGTCGTGGGGCGCGTCGGTGACGGGGCGCCTCGATGAAGCGCAACCGGCTGCGCGTCCCTCGCGTCCCGAAGCCCAAGCGGCGTATCGGCAAGAGCGGCAAAGAGGTGGGGAACTACTACATCCGCAGCCACGGGGCCGAAATCAACCTGGCCACGCGCGATCCCGACGAGGCGATCCGCCGCTCGACGGAGTACGCGAAGACGGGGAAGTCCAACTGGCTCGAGGACGAGGTGGGAGCCGCGCGCGCCACCATCGAGGCGATGAACACCGACGCCCCGGTGGCGCCCCCTACCCCCGCCGGCGTCGCTCCCGCTCCCGCGCAACCTCCGCCAGCCGCGCAGCAACCAGCGCCGTCCCCTGCTCCGAGTCCAGCAGCGCCAGCGCCCGCGCCCGCACCGCCGAAATCTCCGCCTGCACCTCCGCCGTCATCGCCGCCTCGAGCCGATCAAGCAGCTCCCCAAACGAGCCCGGAGGATGAGGCGGACGAGGCCGACGAGGCGGACGAGGATTGGAGCGACGACGCGCAGCAGGCTGCTGAAGAGACCGCACAGCAGCAGGATGCCGAACCTCCGAAGGGCCCGCAAGCTGCGCCGGGCTTCAAGTTCGACCCGCAGACCATCGAGATGATCGTCAAGACGGCCGCCGCCAACGCCGTCGACTACCAGCTGCTGATCCAAGCCGTGCTCATCAAGAAGAAAACCGGCGACGACGCGCCGATGATCAGCCATGAATCTCTGTCGTGGCAGCTCCCGTACTCGATCTGGGAGGGCCAGTTTCGACACTGGCTCTCTAACGTGAGCCTCGATCGTGTGCCTCCCTGGCTGGCTGCGATCTTGTTGACCGCGCTCATGGCGAAAGGGCAATACACGCACCGGCAGAAGCCGAAGCCAAAGGGGAGCCTCGGCATCGTGCAGGACGCAGAGTGGTCCGAGCCCGGCAGTGAACGAAAGGCGGCGTGATCTGTTTGTGCTGCGGATTCTCCGACGAGGCAGCCCGGGAACCCTACCGGCGCCTCGAGCCGGGCGAGGATCGATGCAAGGTGCAGAGCTGCCGGGTGATCGGCTCGGCCTCTCTCTTCTCCAAGGGCGGGCGCTGCCCGCATCATGAGCGGTTGTGGCAGGCGGTCCGCGCAAAGCTGAAGATGCGCCGCATCCGCGGCCGCAACAAGCGCCGCGGCCGGCGGGCCCTGATCAAGCTCGCCAACTTCATCCGGGCTCCGAAGCGGCTGCGAAGGCGTTTGCGTCGCTCTCTTTCAGAGAAGCGCCGGCGATAGGCATCCTCGGGGACCGCGGCTCGGGCAAGTCGACCGCGATGAAGTACATGATCGCCGAGTACCTGCGGCGGTCGGTCGGGCTCGTGCTCGTCTGCGATGACAAGGACCCGCGGCGCCCACAGTTCGAGGGACACATGCGGGGCTCGGTCGCCGACTGCATCGGCAATCCGCCCCAGCCACCGATTCGCACCGTCGTCTTTCGGGGCAACGTCGTGGCCGGCACCGACGTCGAGCCCGATACCGTCGCCTCGTACGGGTGGAAGCTGGCCACGCGCGGCCGGCCCGTGCTCCTGGTGTACGACGAGCTGGCCCACGATCAGCTCACCACCTACGGCCAGTGGCAAAGCGGGATCACCTGGGTCCCTCGCTGCTTCTCGAAGGGGCGGTCGCTGCAGGTCGGATCGCTCTGGGGGACGCAGATCGTTCAGAACGTGCCACAGACCGCGTTCGACTGCTCGAGCCACATCCTCTGCTTCAAGCTCGCCGGCCAGGGGCTGGCCAAGCTGAAGGAACGCGATTACGTCTCAGGCGACGTCGAGCGGATGATCTCGACGCTGAAGGGCGAGCCGCATCCACCGTCGGAGCGGGGTGAATTCGTGCTGCTCGAGCGCGGCCGGCCCTGGGACGGGAACGTCTACAAGTTCGGGGCCGAAGGGCTGCTCTCGCGGGCTGCCTGAATATGTAACCCCTCAGCTTTGCCCGGTCGGGCCGAGACTGATTCGCATGAGCACAGGCGCAACCATCGGGGTCGCCGTCGTCGTCTCGTTCGTGGTGTTGGCGGCCTTCACCAACATCCGGACCCTCGGCAACGCGATCAATCTCAACACCGTAACCCTGAGCACCTGATGGAAGCCGCTCGGTTTCTCAGGCGTCATTGGAAGGCCGCTCTTTGCGTCGGCATCGCCCTGGCGGTGATCTTCGCGCCGCATGTGCTGCTGCTGAAGCTGCTGGGCGGCGGCGGCTCGCTGGCCCTCATCAACGACACCACCGGCTACGAAACGGTGCCGTTGCAGTCGGGCGGCAGCAACCAGCCCAACGTCACGCCGGGGAATCAGTACACCTGGGACCTCTCGACGGTGCCGATCATGGTCGGCGGCGGCGGGCAGATGGCGAACTATCTGCTCTGCCTGCTGGTCACGTTCTACGGCTCGGTGGTGCAGTCGGGCGGGACAGGCGTCGCCATCAACGACGACGCGCTGACCGCGGCCCTCGTGTCGTCGGTGCAGCTCCAGGGGGCCTGGCACGGCTCGCCGCTGCAGCAGACGTTCTGCCTCGGCGCCTACCTGCCGATCATGGAGTACATCGGGGCCGGTTTCCGGCTCCCGCGCAGGGTGGCCAATAGCCTGCCCGCGGCGAACGGCGCTCAGAACTTCAATCACACGATCCTGATCCCGCTCGCCATCGGCAACGTCGCGAAGCCCTACCAGACGGCGCAGCTCGCCTTGATGTACAAGAAGGCCAGCTTCGTCATCAACCTCAACTCGAACTCGGTTCTTCAGACGATCTCGCCGGGCGCGACCTTCTCCGGCACCGGCGGGAGCGGCAGCATGTCGATGCAGGTCTCTGCCGTCCTCGAGCCCCAGCCGAACCTGCTGCTGGCCCCCGGCACGGAGTGGATCGACTATCAGAGCCCGGCCAGCGCGAACCAGAACCAGATTCCGATCTTCGGGTTTGGAAATCAGACCGGCCTCGTCGGCACCAACCCCAACGCGGGCATCACCGATCTCTGGGCCATCGGAAACGGCGCCGGGACGCAGCTCGCCGGCGCTGGCCTCCTGCCTGGCGCTTTCGATCCCGCCAACGTGCTCTCCTATCAATGGGGATGGCGCGGGCAGAACACGACGTTTCACCCCGAGGCGATCGCGGCGATGCAGATCCTTGCCCTCGGCCCCTCGAAGCAGAGCTGGTTCGGGCCGGCCAACGCTTCGACCGCCATCGACGGCCAGGGCTACCCGTACGGCAACAACAGCGCCAATTCGATCCCGGCCAACAACAGCCCCCTCGGCGCGCTCTACGGCTTCCCGCTCGTGACTTCGACGGTCCGCATGCTGCTCTCCAAGGTGCAGACCGCCGGCAATAATGAGATGTACACGCTACAGCTCAAGAGCGGCCAGACCTTCTCCGGTCAGAACCACACCTTCGGGCGGCACGTCCGCAGCTTCTCTCCGGACAAGATCGCCGACTGGCAGCAGCAGGTCATCGCGTCGGGCATGGCCTCCGCTCTCCTCGGGACCAACAACATCGCCCTCCGTCAAAAGACGCTGTCTCGTCAGCGCATCGTTCCGGCGAAGCAGCTCAACTTCGTCCCCTGGGTGGCCGTCCCGGCCTCTGCGGCGGCCTGATGTCGACGGGTTCGAAGGTCGCGATCGTCATCGCGCTGCTGGCGGTCGCCGGCGTCGGCGCCTACTACTACTTCAACAACAGCAGCACCAGCACGTAGCCCCCTGGCGAAAAAATGAGCGAGAAATACATCGTTCTGGGCTTGCTGGCGCTGGGCGTCGGCACCTTCGCCGTCCTGAAGGCGAGGCAGGTCAACGTCTCGCAGCTGACCGGCCCGGCCGCCGCGGCCAACAACTCGGGCGCCGGCACCACCCCTGGCACCGGAGACACCGGCGTCGACACGCAGACCAACGGACCCGAGGACGAATGACCAACTATAGCGGCGTCATCATCGCGGGGATCGTGGTCGCTGGCCTCGGCGTCGTCGCGTACGTCTTCATCAAGGCGCAGACGCAGTCCAACATCATCGACGACATCGCCGGCGTCGCGGGGGACCTCTGATGCCCAAGCGTCTCGGCGGCCCTCCCGCCATTAACGTGGTGCAGCCCAATGCCTCATGGACGGGGCCGGTCTCGCGTGCGGGGCTTGGCGCGCCGGGCGGCATCACGCTGCGCCTGGGGCCCACCAAGCCGGTCAAGAAGCGCCCAAGGCGGTAGCCACCGATGGAAGTGTGGCTCGCCGTCTCGGGCTTGTTGGCGCTCTGGGGGGGCGGCGCCGGCGCGCTCGCCTACTACCGCAACCACCTGGGCAACCCGGCCGCCTCGTCGACGGCGGCGCCCACCGGAGACGGTAGCGACGCGCCCTTCGTGCCGCCCGACCTCGGCCCGACGACGACGATCGACACCAGCACCAACACCGTCTCCGGCGTGACCACTGCCTATAGCAGCGCGGCCGGCGGCATCGTCGAAAAGACGGTGAACGGCAAGGTGGTGCAGGTGAGCGCCGGCATCATCTCGCCGATCCCCGTCGGGATCGGCCCCTCGACCATCAAAAACTACGTGCCGCCAGCGCCGACCTCCGTCGACACAGCGGCCACCGGCCCGGCGCCGGGCTACCACGCGGCGCCGCTGCTCATCATCCCCGATCCCAGCTACACCGGCGGCGCCATCAACCCCGCTACGCAAAAAATCGTCGCTGCGCCTGGCGCACCTGCAGGCGCACCGGCAGCCATCGGCACGCCGGGCGGGCTCGTCCCCACCAGCTACGGGATCGTGGTCGCACTATGAATCCTCTGGTGGTGGTGATCGGCGGCGTCGCGCTCCTGGGCGGGGGCTATCTCGCGTACAAGTTCGTGCAGGCGTCGAGCCCGATCAACCAGATCAAGAACCTGGCCAATCAGGCGGTGGGCAGCGTCGGCAGCGGCCTCGACGACGTCGCGACGAGCCGACCCGGCCAGGCCGTGATCAACACCGGCGAAAGCGGCTTCTTCGACTTGGAGCACTACCTATGAGCGCCGGCGCTGCAGCGGTCGCGAGCGCCGTCGTGGGCAACGGATCGACGGCCACCGAATGGGATACGGGCTTTCTCTCGAGCCCGGCCAACATCGTCACGGCCGCGGCGCGCGCCAACGTCACCGTGACCAACATCGGCAACGCGCTGGACGCCAACACCTCGACCACCATCAACGAGACCACGCGTGACGCCTTCGACCTCTTCAAGCTCAACTGGATCGCCTGGTACAACTCGCACATCGCGGGGCAGAACGTCACCGAGGAGTGGTTGACCGAGGACCTCGTGGGGGAGCTGCAGGGGTACGAGGGCCAGATCACCACCTGGGGCCAGCAGCTGCAGGCGCTCGGCCTCACGATCCCCGGCGGCGTCCCCACCCCGCCCAAAAACGATCTGGGCCTCCCCTCCGGCGGCCAGCTCGTCGGCGCCGGCCTGGTGCTGCTCACCCTCATCATCGCCTGGAGGACCCTCTAGCCATGTGGCGCCCGTTCGATGGCACGAGACAGATTTGGACCCCGCCGGGCGTGCAGCTCGCCAACGTGGTCGGCTCCGGCGAGGACTCCTTCACCGTCGAGTGGCGGACGATGACGCCGGACTCGCGTCTGCGCACCAAGGTGACGCTGCTGTTTTCGCCCGTCGGTGGCACGCCGATCCCCGTCGACATCAGCGTCTTTAGCCCGACGCTCTACCTCTTCGAAGAAGAGAACGACTATACCGGCCCGTCGGGCTCCATGATCCCCTCGGTCGCCATCGAGGGGACCGCGTCGGCGCCGACCTCGCTGCCGAAAAACCCGCTGCTCTGGGGCTACAGCAAAGAGTTCGTGACCGCCGGCGACGCCATCCACGGTGTTCTCTCGTTCATCACGCCGGGCGGCGTCCCGCTCGGCCAGTGGGTCGCGCAGGCGCGTTGGCAGCCCGACGGCCAGCGCCTGCCCGATGAAGAGTGGGACGAGGTGAAGCGCTTCTGCAACATGAACGTGATTGGCGGGAACCAGACCGCATGATCGCTTCGGAGACAGCTGTGGTGCTCGCCCTGGCCGTCGGGCTGCTCGTCGTCGGGCTGGCCTTCGTCGTCCAGTCGCGCGCCGTCACCGTCACCGGCGGCGACGGGGGAGCGCTGCAGCTGTGAACCTCGATCCCGGCGTTCACATCGACGGCGCGCTTGGCGGCATGGGCCTGGCCGTCCTGATCGGCAGCGTCGTCGGCGCCTCGGCCCTGCAGGGCGACAGGTTCGCAGCGGCGATCGTGGGCGCGCTCGCGCTCGGTTGGTTCGGCGTCCTCTTCGCAGAGAACGTCTACGAGGACTACTACCCGACGACCCTGGCGGGGGCCAGCACCCAATGAGCACCACTCTCGATCCCGGCCTCGAGCTGGACACCATTCTCGGCTTCGCCGGCGCCAGCCTCATGGCCTACGGCATGGGCGCGAAAAATT
>Ga0210396_10003574_pt1 | contig 15462 bp, 9 predicted proteins | sample IncBWH17OmetaG_FD_155466 | JGI IMG/M metagenome (GOLD analysis project Ga0210396, IMG submission 155466) | Forest soil microbial communities from Barre Woods Harvard Forest LTER site, Petersham, Massachusetts, United States - Inc-BW-H-17-O ... | reverse complement strand
TTTCAACTCTAGGTTTCGCCGGCCTCCTGGCGACTCTATCCAGAGCCCAAGTTCTTACCGACGGCACGACGCTGCCACCCTCATCCGAGAATCTCGCGAAGGAATTGCCTAGTACGCAGCCCGGCCTGCAGCCTTGCGGAGTCCTTGCCGAGTTGCCTGCCCCTCCCGACGAGTCTGTCAACGAGAAGCTATTCCCTGGATTCCAAGCGAGCGACGTAAAGACATCAGGCGCTACTATTCGTGTTTTTACCAAGGGCGAAGGCCACCCGCTTCTTCTCATTCACGGTCATCCCGAGACGCACGTCACCTGGCATAAGATTGCCTTCCAGCTCGCAGAACAATACAAGGTCATCGTGCCTGACCTCCGTGGATACGGCGACTCCAGCAAGCCCGGCTATAGCTCGGACCATGTCAACTACTCTTTCCGCGCGATGGCGCAGGACCAAATCGATGTGATGGCACACTTCGGTCACAATCGCTTCATGGTTGCAGGCCATGACCGCGGCGGCCGCGTCGTTCACCGACTCTGCCTCGATCATCCGGATGCTGTCGAGAAGGCGTCCGTTCTGGACATCGCGCCGACTCTCACGATGTACAACGACACGAACAAGGAGTTTGCGACCAAGTACCTTTGGTGGTTTCTGCAGATTCAGCCATCGCCCATGCCGGAACACTTAATCTCGCTCGACTCTGCTTACTACCTTCGCGATCACCTTGCAGTACAGGGTAAGACGCCGGGCGCAGTAACACCAGATGCGATGGCAGAGTACATCCGTTGCTACTGCTGCCAGGGCACTATCCGCGCGGTGTGCGAGGATTATCGAGCGGCTGCCGGAATCGATCTCGAGATGGACAAGGCCAGCGATGCCGCCGGCCAAAAGATCCAGGCACCTTTGCTTGTGCTATGGGCTGCCAAAGGTACCGTCGGCGAGCTCTGGAATGTCCTCGACACCTGGAAAGCCAAAGCCGCGAACAGCGTAACCGGCTCGGCGCTACCTTGCGGGCATCTGCTGCCTGAAGAACAACCAGACCTTGTGCTCAAGCATTTCAGAGATTTCTTCCACTCGTAAACGCGACCAATGGAAGTCCCTCCCCCATCACCAGCGCCGCCGTCACGCTGGCGCGTGAGGCGCAAACGCCCAGATTTTTAAACCGCTCAACCAATTCCACAATAGTCCAGCGGCGGGATTCTCTTCCAGAGAGAGATGCGATGACCGCCTCCCTCAAGTCGAGGCTAAGAGCCTCGGTTTGAACGAGTTTTTCCAGGGGGCTGGCTGGTATTTCTAGTACCCTAGTTTCCAGGAAGCAGCTTGGTTGCAGCGCAACACTGAGGGAATCGCGAGGGAATTCCAGGAACGCCTTCAGTCAAATAACCTGAATCTCGAAGCGTTCACGCAACGCTGTAGCATTCATTACTTATCGCTGAGAAGTAGTGTGAACCTAAGACGGCCAGCGCGAGCTCCCAGTGTACCTGCGCGCCTTGGCCACGGAGCGCAATAGCGGAAATCGGCGTTTCTATTCAGGGTCCCGTCAAGGTCGACGTAAGGCTTCGAACGGAGATAGCGATTTTTGAGCAGAACCTCGATTTCCGTTTCTGTTCATCAGCACGGCATTTTCAAATCGATCTCGCCAGAAGTCGAAGGGAGCGTATTATCGTTGTTCGGTCCGAAATGTGATCGAACGAATGGTCCAATATTTATCAGTTATCGTCGGGAGGACAGTTGGGGTGGCGCTCGCGGCGCCCGCTACGGCACCCAAGCTGAGCATGAGAACAGTCGCTCCAAGACGCTGAGCCCCGCCCTGCGCCGGCAGGCTTGGATGGGTGATTGCGACGAGATAAGCGCCGAATGACTCTGCTGTTTGAAAATTTCTTGTAACGCTGCTCAGAATCAGCGCATAGAACAAATGTCCCGTTTTAGACGAATCTCGGGATTGGTCCCAGCTGCGGCGTCTGGTCAGGGAGTTCCACGTAAAGCTCTTCCACATAACACCATCCCCAGCCCTCGGGTGGATAGTAGCCCTCGATGATAGGGTGCTGGGTTTCGTTAAAATGCGCCCTGGCATGGCGATTGGGTGAATCGTCACAGCAGCCTACATGGCCGCAGATTCGGCACAGGCGCAAATGAACCCACCAACCGCCGGTTTTCAGGCATTCCTCGCAGCCTTTCGCACTGGGCGTGACGCCCCTGATCTCGTCGAGATGATTACACTTTTTCATTGCTTCACTCCGGATCTTGGTTCTCGGGATTGATGTCTGGAGTCTGACCAAAACAAGCAGCTGTGTCGCGCAAAATGTAGGCAGGACACAATTAGATACTGAGACTGCCTACGCTTCCAAAATTGCTCCTCGAAAAGGGGCATCGTGATTGAGCCATGACTAGTCCTCTGAGCTTTTTGAATGTATCAGTCGAAGACTGGCTGAGACTAGTTCACATCACGGCGATTATCGCGGGTGCAATCGCAGCGTGCTTGAAATGGTTTAGAGGGCGAATTTACCGAACACGCCTTGAAATAAATGTAACAGGCTCAATAGTCGAGACCTCGCCATCTCAGCTCTTAGTAATTGCTCACCTGAAAAACGTCGGATTTTTCAAAATAGTCAGGAAAATCGATTTCCATCGCAGTCGAAGGCGAGTGCTCGCTGGAGCTGATGTCGGCCGTATGATTTTCCAAACCATTGTTGCTATTCGCTGCTGCTTTTCCTGGTCCTTTTGGCCAGATCGGCCACTTTGACCGATCATCCTTATACTTTGTTGACGTCGCTTCAGCTTGGAACGACTGGATTCTTAGCCGGTTCTCCTAGGAATTCAGGGCCCACAAATGAAACTGAATTGGTAGTGCGGATATTCATGAGCAACGCCTTAAAAGGGCGATATTCTTAGTTTATAAACTCCTTTGATTTAGGCATTTAGGATTGTATTAATTTTTGTTGCTGCATTTGTTTCTGGTGGCGCTGAAATAGCGGCCAAGAAGGACATTATGACCAAACAGGAGATCGGAGTGCGCGTTCAGCGGGTTCCCGGGACTTCGCGTATCTGGACTCGCGCCCACTCGACGACGCCCTCGGCTACTTCAATCGCCAAAGCCACGTCCTCTGGTATGATCGGCTCGATGTCTCCTGGGTATCTTGCCTCGGCAGCGAATCGCGTCAGGGCCTCGCTGGATGAGCTAGTTTCAGATGCGCGAGTCAGCGGAGGCACTTCCAAAGTGACTAACGAATGCAGCGACTCCATGCGCCCGCGCCCGGAGCTAAGCCCGGTTTCAGCGGGTCGCAGCCTTTTCGCATCGTTCGATTAGCCGCTGCGCCTCCATCCGTTCTGCCCATGCGGCAAAGGCCGGAGTCGCACCGCGCCAGTGTAGCGTCTTGACGTCATTAAAGAGCCGCGCATCCGTCCGCAGCGTCGCAAGTTTCTTGAAGAGCAGTGCGAGATCGCATCGGTCGCCGAGAACGTGCGGAGGGAAGCTTTCGATCGCGCCGTGACGGTTCAAAAGCTGGGCGGCGGTCTTGGCGCCGATGCCTGGAATACCGGGGTAGCCATCGGCGGCATCGCCCACGAGCGCGAGCAGGTCGGGGATGAGCGGCGGATCAACGCCAAACTTTTCGCGGACTCCGGGTGCATCGCGAATTGTTTTGCGCCGGCCATCGATCTGGACCACGCGCGTATCCCGCACGCATTGCGCCAGATCCTTGTCAGGCGTCCAGATGGCGACTTTCTGCACGTTCTCGTTCCCGGACGCGAGATGGGCGGCTGAAGCGAGCGCATCATCGGCTTCCAGCTCGATCATCGGCCATACGACAATGCCCATGGCCCCGAGCGCCTCCTCGAGTGGATGGAACTGCGCGAGCAGTGCGGGCTCGATGCCGGCACCGGTCTTGTAGCCCGCCCAAAGCCGATTGCGAAATGATTCGATCACGTGATCGGTGGCGACACCGAGATAGGTGTCGCCGGCCTCGATCATCTGGAGCACGGTCTGCAGCACGCCGACGACAGCGCCGTAAGGGCGGTCCACTCCTTTGTTGAACCGGCGCAGCCCGTAGAAGTGACGGAAGAGCTCGTAGGTGCCGTCGATGAGGTGAACAATCACTTGGGTCCAACATGATATTCTATGGCGGAGTTTGGATGATCAAGCCCCATTCGATGGCTCGGAACATTTGAGACCTTCAACGGCTGGAACTCAGCCGCAAAAACCAACTCTGCCGGTAGAGCCACTCGTCATCGATAACGGACTGGTGACTGGACGGTCTGATGATCATAGAGAAGATAGTTCGGTAAATGACTGACCCCTATTTCGCAACAGTCCGCTAGGCTATCATGAGTTGCGGCTTGACCGCTCGTCCAGACCACGGCCCTAAATTCGTTTTCAATGCTTTCAGCCCTTCGCACCCAGAGCGAAGCGCATGACAAATGAGCCAAGTATTCTTGTGTCTGAGGTCGCCTTAGGAAATAGTAGGTCGATTTGGCTTCCGTCACACGCGCCTGCGATTCTCCAGCTACTCGGTTCACGCGTGATCGCCTGACATGGATGGCGTATCTGCTCCTGGCTTATTTCGCGTATCTTGTCAGTATTCTGGGTCCGATCCTGCCCTTTCTCCGAGAGCAGCTGAGGCTAACCTATGCTGGTGTCAGCCTGCACTTAAGCGCATTGGCGGCAGGAGAAATTGCTGCAGGACTGTTGGGCGATTGGGTAGTAAGGGTCTTGGGGCGCTGGGCAGCACTGTGGACGGGTGCCGTGGGTATGGCAGTTGGGGCTCTCCTACTGTGCTTCGGCGCCGACTTCAGAATCACTTTGTCCGGATGCGCACTAATGGGCCTGCTGGGCTCTTTGCAACTAGTCCTCATCCCCGCCATCCTGGCTGACCGCCATGGCGAGCAGCGCACCGTGGCTGTTACGGAATCCAACGTTGCGTCGAGTGTTTCCCCCATTCTAGGGGCGTTGTCCGTCGGCGCGTTCACGGCCATCGGCCTTGGCTGGCGCGGTGCTGTGCTTGCCGCGCTTGCGTTTCTCGGCATCATGATTGCTTCATTCGGCCGTGTACGCCTGCCGATGCAGCTTCCTGCGGCAGGCGGTTCAGGGCGCGTGAGTGATCGGCTTCCTCAAGCGTTTTGGGCCTATTGCGTGGTCATCTTCTTTGTTGTCTCGGTCGAGTTTTGCATGGTTTTATGGGGTACGGAGTTCCTTCACACAATACTCAAACTTCCGACGGCCCAGGCGGCTAGCGCTTTCGGCCTGTTCTTTGCAGCGATGCTGCTCGGCCGAATCACCGGCAGCTGGTTCAGCCGGAGAATTAGTGGTCGAAAACTGATTCGTGCGTCTCTCGCAATTGCAGCCACAGGCTTCGTGCTCTACTCGGCATTTTCCTTCACCACCGTGAATCTAACAGGCCTGTTTCTCACCGGACTTGGGATAGCCAACCTCTACCCAATCACACTTTCGCTTGCTCTCGGCTTGGCACCAGGGCGCTCCGACACGGCCAGCGCGCGAGCCACATTAGCAGTCGGCACAGCAATAATGCTTGCTCCGCTTGCTCTTGGTGCGCTGGGCGACGCACTAGGTTTGCAAGCTGCCCATGCGGTCGTGCCAGCGCTTTTAGCTCTAGCGTGGGGCGGCCTGGAAGCCGCAGACCGCCTTTCCGGAGGCCGGAATCTACAAATGACAGATGACAAATGACGAATGGACAGAGGTGCCAGCACGCCGGAGCGGTCACACAACGCTATCGGTGATTTGTCATTTTTATTTGTCATTCCCGAGCCTCAAGCGAGGGTGGCTGAAGCCCCGCCAGTGATCGAGCTATCAACATACGTCTTCTATGCCCTGCGGAAGGATGAAGAGTTGGTCCTTTACCGTGGGCGGAGAGATGACGATGCCTCTCAGGTTCTCGTGCTTTCGCCTGTGGCGGAGTATCCCACCCGCGAAAGTCTGAAACGGCTGGAGCGCGGATATTCTTTTAGAGAAGAGCTGGATTCGACGTGGGCTGCCCGACCGATGGCGATTGCTCGCCACTGGGATCGTACGGTACTTGTCCTTGAGGATCCCGGAGGTGTGCCTCTCGATCACGCACTGAAACGAGCGAGAACGAGCGGAAACGAGCGAGAACGGCGGGAGCGAGAAGCCGGTAACAGTCTGGGGTTAGCATTCTTTTTGCGAGTTGGTATTGGTCTGGCGAATGCGATCGATCAGTTGCATCAGCGCGGCATTATCCACAAGGACATCAAGCCGGCCAATGTTCTAGTTAACTGCGTCACCGGCCAGTGCTGGCTGATGGGGTTTGGTATCGCTTCGCGGCTTCCCCGCGAGCGCCAGTCTGCCGAACCTCCCGAGTTTATCGCCGGAACACTTGCCTACATGGCTCCCGAGCAGACTGGACGTATGAATCGTTCCATCGACTCCCGGAGCGATCTCTACGCGCTCGGCGTCACGCTTTACGAAATGCTGACCGGAAATCTTCCGTTCACGGCGACCGATCCGATGGAATGGGTGCATTGCCACATAGCAAGACAGCCAGTCTCGCCAAGTGAGTGGTTGAAGGAGGTGCCGGCAACTGTCTCTGGCATCATTTTGAAACTGCTGGCCAAGACCGCGGAAGAACGCTATCAGACCGCAGCTGGGGTTGAAAATGATCTTCGGCGCTGCCTGGAATTACTGGAGGGATCGCGTCCTCGCGATCCGCTGTGCCGCGCGGGGACGCGCGCCCTCCCCGATGCAGATGGCGAGGCGCAAACCATCCCCGGGTTCCCGCTTGGTGAAAACGACATACCAGACCGACTATTGATTCCCGAGAAATTGTACGGCCGCACGAGCGAGATTGAGGCGTTGCTGGGCGTCTTCGAGCGGGTCGCGACGAGCGGCAGACCGGAGTTGCTGCTCGTCAGCGGCTATGCAGGCATCGGCAAATCCTCCGTTGTCAATGAGCTCCACAAAGTGCTGGTGCCGCCTCGCGGCCTTTTTGCATCGGGCAAGTTCGATCAGTACAAGCGTGATATTCCTTACCCGACTTTAGCGCACGCCTTTCAGAGCCTTATTCGTGCGCTTCTGGGTAAGAGTGAAGCCGAGTTGCGCAACTGGCGTGGTGCCCTTCATGAGGCATTGGGTCCGAACGGACCGCTCATGGTGGGTCTAGTTCCCGAATTGAAGCTCATCATAGGAGAGCAGCCACCGGTCCCTGAACTTCCGCCCCAGGACGCGCAGCGCCGCTTCCAACTGGTATTCCGGCGATTTGTCGGCGTATTCGCACGGCCCGAACATCCGTTAGCTCTGTTCCTCGATGATCTGCAATGGCTGGACGCGGCAACCCTTGATCTGCTCGAGGATCTGCTGAGTCAACCGGATGTGCAGTGCTTGATGTTGATCGGCGCTTACCGCGACAATGAAGTTAATTCGGGCCATCCACTGACGCGCAGGCTCGAAGCAATCCGCCAAGCTGGAGTGAAAGTGCAGGAGATCATCCTTGCGCCCCTGACGTGTGAGGATTTGGGACGGTTGATTGCGGACTCTCTTCACTGCGAACCGGAGGACGGTTCCATGTCCTCGCAGACCTCGGTGAGGGTCACTCCGCTGGCACGACTGGTCCACGAAAAGACCGGCGGCAATCCATTTTTCGCCATTCAGTTTATTTCCGCGCTCGCCGAGGAGGCGTTACTCAGCTTCGATCGTGGCAGTGCCCGACTTCGCCAAGCATCTGAAGGTCGTTGCCATTTCGGTGACGGCTTCGCCGGACAAGGGAGATGGTCTTGGGATCTGAGTCGCATTCAGGCCAAAGGTTACACCGACAATGTAGTGGACCTCATGATTGGGAAGTTGAACCGCTTGCCCGTCGAAACCGAGAAGGCACTAAAAGAATTTGCATGCCTGGGAAACAGTGCCGAGATCACCACTCTTTCCATCGTTCACGGGAGCTCGGAGGAGGAGCTCCACTCGGATCTGTGGGAGGCTCTGCGTCTGGAGTTCATTGCGCGTTTGGAGGGCTCCTATCAGTTTGTCCATGACCGGATCCAGGAAGCAGCCTATTCATTGATCCCCGAGAAATTACGCGCCGCGGCCCATCTCCGAATAGGGCGGCTGCTTATGGCGCGCACTCCTCTCGAGAGGCGGGAGGAGGCGATCTTCGAGATCGTCAACCAGCTCAACCGTGGAGCCGCGCTGATCACCTCACAAGAGGAACGCGACCAGGTTGCTGAGCTCAATCTAATCGCGGGCAAGCGTGCCAAGGCCACTACTGCCTACGCCTCCGCGCTAAAGTACCTCGCCGGCGGAGCCGCGCTGTTGTCTGGCGACTCTTGGGAGCGCCGGCATGAGCTCACCTTCACCCTGGAATTGCACCGAGCCGAATGCGAGTTCCTGACTGTCGAACCGGTGGCCGCAGCGACGCGCTTGACGGAGCTTTCAACCCGCGCCGCCAACACCGTTGAACACGCTGCCGTCACCTGCTTGCGCGTGGATCTCTACACGACCTGCTATCAGAGCGAACGCGCAGTTGCTGTCTGTCTCAACTACCTCCGATATTTAGGCGTCGAATGGTCCCCTCATCCAACAGCAGAACAAGCGCGATCGGAATACGAGCGCATTTGGTCACAGCTCGGGAGCCGCTCGATCGAGGAGCTCATTGACCTGCCCTTGATGAGCGACCCAACGTCCCTCGCAACACTTGACGTACTGACCAAAGTCTTGCCGGCTGCGTTCCACACGGATGTGAACCTTGCATCCCTGGTTATCTGCAGGGCGGTTAATCTCAGTCTCGAGCGCGGTAACTCCGACGGTTCTTGCTTCGCCTACGTATGGCTTGGGATGTTAGCTGGGCCACACTTCGGAAACTACGAGACCGGATTCCGATTCGGCCGGCTTGGCTATGAATTGGTCCAAAAACGCGGCCTCAAGCGCTTCCAGGCCAGGACCTATATGTGTTTCGGAAGTTTGGTGATACCGTGGACCAAACATGTCAGGGCCGGCCTTGACCTTGTGCGCCGGGCGTTCCAAGCCGCGAACGAGATCGGGGACCTCACTTATGCGGTGATCAGTTGCGACAACCTGAACACAATCCTTCTCGCCGCGGGAGATCCGCTCGCTGAGGTCCAACGTGAAGCCGAGAACGGCCTCGAGTTTGCCCGGAAGGCTCGGTTTGGTCTGGTCGTCGACATCATCACCGCGCAGCTCGGGCTTATCCGGACTCTCCGGGGCTTGACGCCGAAATTCGGCTCTTTTGACGATGGGCAGTTTGAGGAGCTTCGGTTCGAGCGCCATTTGGCAAGTAATGCAGGATTGGCCTTAGAATACTGGACTCAAAAGCTGCAAGCACGCTTCTTTGCGGGAGACTATGCTTCTGCCGTCGATGCATCGTTGAGGGCGCAACCACTACTTTGGGAATCGCCATCATTTTTTAGAACGGCAGAGTATCACTTTTACGGCGCGCTAGCGCGAGCTGCCGTATCCGATTCTGCAACGCCGGATGACCGAGGCCAGCATTTAAAGGCTCTGGCTGAACATCACAAGCAGCTCGCGCTGTGGGCGAAAAATTGTCCTGAGAATTTCGAAACCCGCACCGCGCTGGTGGGCGCTGAGATCGCACGCATCGAATGCCGGGACCTTGATGCCATGCGCCTCTATGAAAAAGCAATCCACTCGGCACGTGCAAACGGCTTTCTCCACAATGAGGCTCTCGCTCATGAACTCGCCCAGCGCTTCTACGCGTCACATCGTTTCAAGAAAATCGCGCATACGTACTTGCGCGAGGCCCGCTACTGCTACCTGCGTTGGGGAGCCGATGGGAAGGTGCGGCAACTCGACGAGCTATATCCGCAGATCAGCGAAGAGGAGGCGGCGTCCGGTCCGACCAGCACGACCGGATCGCCACTCGAACATCTCGATTTTGATACGGTACTCAGGGCCTCTCAAGCAATCTCGAGCGAGATTGTCCTGGACAAACTGATCCACACCCTGATGCGAACCGCGATCGAACACGCAGGTGCGGAGCGTGGACTTCTGATACTACCGCGAGGCTCCGAGCAGCGCATAGAGGCCGAATCCACAACGAGCGGCGACAAGATCTTAGTGCGTTTAAAGGAGGCGCCAGTTACCGCAGGCGCGTTACCAGAATCGGTTATGCATTTTGTCGTAAGAACGCAGGAAACTGTGATTCTCGACGATGCCTCGCGTCAGAATTTGTTTTCCGAGGATAGCTATATTCGTCGACATCATCCCCGGTCAATTCTCTGTCTGCCGCTAGTTAACCAAGCCAAACTGATCGGTCTGATTTACCTGGAAAATAGTCTGACTCCTCATGCCTTCACTCCGGACCGGATCGCCGTGCTGAAACTGCTTGCGTCGCAGGCGGCGATCTCCCTGGAGAATTCCCGTCTTTACCGCGATCTCGAACAACGCGAAGCCAAGATCCGGCGCCTCGTCGATGCCAATATCATAGGAATCCTCATCTTTAGGAATTTTGAAGAGATTGTCGAAGCTAATGAAGCCTTTCTCCAGATGCTAGGGTACAGCCGCAGTGATCTCGTGTCCGGTCGCGTGCGCGGGACGGACCTAACCCCAGCGGAATGGCGTGACCGCGACGAACGGGCGATGGCGGAGCTGGAGGCGACCGGAATCCTAAAGCCATTCGAAAAGGAGTATCTTAGGAAGGACGGCGTTCGTGTGCCGGTGTTAATTGGTGCCGCCCTCTCCGAAGGAAGAGAAAGTGAGGGGGTCGCTTTTGTGCTCGATTTGAGCGAACGAAAGCTCGCTGAACAAGCGTTGCGGCGAAGCGAAGCTTACTTAGCTCAAGCACAAAGGTTAAGTCAGACCGGGAGCTTTTGGTGGAAAGTGTCTAGTGGGGACCTTATTTGGTCGGAGGAATTGTTTCGTGTCCTGGGATACGACCGAGCAGTAACCCCGTCCGTAGATCTGTTCTTTCAGAGGATGCACCCGGAAGACCTTTCGGCAGTTCAGCAGATGTTCAACCGGGCAGAACAAGGTGCAACAAACCTGAGTTTCGAACATCGTTTGCGGATGCCGAACGGATCGGTGAAGCACATTGTAATAGAGATGGTTTGCCAGGATCCAGACAACCTTGAATTCGTCGCCACAGTAATGGACATCACTGCTCGTAAACACGCAGAAGAAGCATGGCAAAAAGCGCAGGCGGAATTGGCTCACGTGACGCGACTCACCACACTCGGAGAGTTGGCCGCCTCGATCGCCCACGAAATAAATCAGCCGCTTGGAGCGATCGCCAACAACGCGAATGCCGGCCTCAGGCTCCTCGCAACTGGATCCGAAAACTTGCAGGAAGTGGAAAGAGCTTTGTCGGACATTGTCAAAGGGGTCGACGTTGCGACCAGTAACATCGTGCGCATGCGCGCGTTGGTAAAAAAAGTCCCTCCGGAAATGGCGCGATTGCACCTTCACGAAGTGGTCATCGAAGTCTTGAGCTTGATTCATCATGAGTTGACCAGACGCCATGTGACAATCCAGTCCGAATTGTCGAAAGACCTGCCGCCTGTGTTAGGGGATCGGGTCCAGTTGCAGCAGGTGCTGCTCAATCTGGTCATCAACGGCATCGAAGCGATGAATGAGGTTGCCGTAGGAGAGAAAAGAATATCGATTCGCGCGCGGCGCCACGAACATAACGGTAGACCCGCTGTTGTGGTCAGCGTGCAAGACTCCGGCGTCGGTCTGAAGCAGGCGAAGGTGGACCAACTCTTTGAGGCCTTCTACACAACCAAAGCGCAGGGACTTGGCATGGGCTTGGCGATTAGCCGTTCTATTATCGAAGCGCACGGCGGGCGATTATGGGCTGCAACGGCGAGCGGTCCGGGCGCAACGTTTGAGTTTGCGCTGCCGGCTAACAGCTAAAGCCCAATGAAAGAAGCGGAATCTATCGTGTTTATCATCGACGACGACCCTTTGTATCGAGCTTCCACAGAGCGCCTAGTCAGGTCCGTTGGTTTCAGTGTTCAGAGCTTCCAATCGGCGCGCGACTTCGTGGGTAGTCGGCGGCCAAACTTGCCCTCCTGCTTGATCCTGGATGTGCGTCTGCCCGGCTTGAGCGGTCTGGATTTGCAGCGAGAGTTGGCAGAAGCGGGTGTCCACTTACCCATTATTTTTGTTACGGGTTACGGAGATATCCCAATGTCGGTACAAGCCATGAAAGCCGGTGCGGTCGAATTCCTCACCAAGCCATTCCGTGATCAGGTTCTGCTCGATGCCATCCGCCAAGCAATCGAGCGCGACCGGGTTGCACGCCAGCAGCGTGCGCGGGAGGCAAACTTACGCCGACGGTACGAATCGCTCGGGCCGCGCGAGCACGAAGTCTTTAAGTGTGTAGTCTCAGGTATGCTCAACAAGCAAATCGCCGACGAACTCGGCGCTACCGAGAGAACAATTAAGTTCCATCGTGGTCACATCATGCGAAAGATGCAAGCGAAGTCTCTCGCTGAGTTGGTCCGCATGGCTGAGGCGCTCGGAATCGCAAGCCGAGAGTTATAAATTCAAATTCCGAAGTTGGCTTGTAGGGCGTTGGATCAGTTGCCGAAAATTCGGAATTCAGGCTAAATCCAACTGTACTTAGGTACAGTAGAATTCCCCGAGGTACAGTGGAATACCTGTTCTTCAACGTGCTACGCTTGGGTCCTGGGGAATACGTTTCCTGCCATATTCAAGATGAGCGCGAACGCCGAACTCTCTGAGAAGCCACTCGTGTGCGTGATTGACGACGATTCTTTGCTACGGGATTCGACGCTACGGCTTCTTCGCTCGTTTGGATTCAGGGCGGAAAGCTTGGCCTCGGCTGAGGAATTCTGGAACTCTGGCTACCTCCAGGAAGCGGCGTGCCTGATTTTGGACCTGCGGATGCCCGGGATGAGCGGCATTGAGCTTCAACGTAAGCTGGTGGCTAATCATTACGAAATCCCAGTGATCTTCATCACGGCTTTCGAAGAAGAGGGCACGCGTGCACAAGCGCTAAGAGACGGCGTCGGAGTTTTACTGATCAAGCCGTTCGGTGAGGAGGCTCTGCTGAACGCAATTAACAAAGCATTGACTGTCAGGTGAAGGTGAAAGGAAGTGATTTTCCTTGGCGTTTTCGGCCTGATTCCGTCAGGCGATCGAAAACCTAACTTTCTGTTTGCGAGCCAATGCCAGTAACCAGTCATGTCAGCAAAGACCCAAAGAACGAGAAATCAATAGTTGGAACAATTCAGACGAAGTTTCTTAGCATCTTCCTTGTGGCGCCTTCGCGCTACTCTCAATGCCGATCACAAGTGCCTTCTATAGAACAAAAGAAATAGCAAAATATGAGCAAATATAACAAACTCTACACGCCAGAACATAGGGCGGTGGTATTTATCGATCACCAGCCGCAAATGACGTTCGGCGTCACCAATATCGACCTTCATCAAGAAGTAGTTGCCCTCCGTGAACAGGATCGCCCACTGCGTCGACGTCACGAAATAAAAGCGAACGATTCTACTAACTACACTGCATCACGCTAACTAACAAAACAAACAGAAAGCAGTTACCTAATGAATACCGCAGACGAGCCTATCTTTTTACCAGATGGCCAAAACACGATTCACGATGGAATCGAACATGAGCCCACTGGCGGCAAGGGATTGATTGATACCACCGACACCTTGATGTTGTTACTTGACCACCAGTCGGGCCTCTTTCAGAACGTTAAAGACATCAGCGTCGCCGAGTTGAGGGCCAATGCCACGGCTCTGGCGAAGCTAGCTGCCCTACTGCAAATTCCGGTCATCACGACTGCTTCGGTTCCGGATGGGCCAAACGGACCGCTGATGCCAGAAATCCACGAAGCTGCTCCTCATGCGGTTTATGTTCCGCGTAAGGGTGAAGTGAGCGCATGGGATAATGCGCTCTTTGTTAAAACAGTGCGCGAAACGGGCAAAAAGACGCTGATCATAGCCGGGGTGTGGACCAGCGTCTGTGTCATGTTTCCGGCTCTGACTGCCAAAGCAGAGGGTTACAAAGTGTATGCTGTAATCGATGCCTCGGGCGATCCAAGTGAGATGGCGTCAAGAACGACGATTGCTCGGTTTATACAAGCGGGAGTCGTCCCAATCAGCGCAAATGCCGTGATTTGCGAGTTTCACCGGACCTGGAATCGTCCCGATGCGGCACAACTTGCAGATTTGTACTGCATGGTATCCCCGAATTACCGGGCCCTCATCGAAAGTTACCAAAGAGCCGAAGAGGTCGCCAAAAAAGCGATCACCACGGCGCAAACTGCGCGGGCTTGAGGCCTGGTTCCGTGAGCCGTCTCTCCCGATACCGCCTGTTTTGGGCCGCCGTGCCTTTCCCGCCAAGATCGCGCACGGCTGGCTCTACCCAAAGACCGAAGTCTTCCAACACTCATGAAACTTATAGCCGATCTGATCCTCGAAAATGGACGTGTCACTACCCTTGATCCCAAGCATCCCGAAGCAAAGGAAGTGGTCATCGCTGATGGCCGCATCGCCGGAATCGACAATGCGGCGGAATTCGAGCGCGGACCGGAGACGAAACTCATTGATCTCAATGGACGCAGGGTCATCCCCGGGCTCTACGACTCGCATCTGCACGTCATTCGCGGCGGACTCAACTACAACATGGAGTTGCGTTGGGAAGGAGTGCCTTCGCTGTCGCTCGCACTGCAAATGCTGCGCGAGCAGGCGGCTCGGACCCCCGCACCCCAATGGGTCCGGGTGGTAGGAGGTTGGACCGAATTTCAGTTCGCGGAGCGGCGGATGCCCACGCTGGAAGAGATCAACGCTGCCGCCCCGGATACTCCGGTCTTCATTCTGCATCTCTACTGCCGAGCCTTGCTCAATCGCGCGGCGCTCAAAGCCTGTGGGTACACCAAGGATACACCCAATCCAGCAGGAGGCGAAATCGTCCGGGACAAAGCGGGTAATCCAACGGGTATGTTGGTTGCTCGTCCCAACGCCATGATTCTCTATGCAACGTTAGCAAAGGGGCCGAAACTTCCGCCGGAATATCAATATAATTCGACCCGGCACTTCATGCGGGAGCTCAACCGTCTCGGAGTGACCAGCGTATGCGACGCAGGAGGCGGATTTCAGAATTACCCCGAAGACTACGAGATCATCCGACAGCTTCATCAGCGCGGTGAGTTGACGCTCCGCATCGCTTACAACCTTTTCACCCAAAAGCCAGGCGGTGAGTTGGAGGATTTCGTGCGCTGGTCAAAAGTCGTCAAGCCGGATCAGGGGGATGATTTTTTCCGCTGCAACGGCGCAGGCGAGATGCTCGTTTTCTCCGCAGCGGACTTCGAGGATTTCCTGGAACCGCGTCCTGACTTAGCCGAGAAGCTCGAAGGCGAGTTGGAGCGCGTGGTTCGTTTCCTGGCCGAGAATCGATGGCCGTTCCGGCTCCATGCAACCTACGAAGAATCGATCGAGCGATTCTTGAATATTTTTGAAAAAGTCAACCGGGATGCGCCTCTCGATGGACTACATC
>Ga0210396_10003573_pt1 | contig 15464 bp, 14 predicted proteins | sample IncBWH17OmetaG_FD_155466 | JGI IMG/M metagenome (GOLD analysis project Ga0210396, IMG submission 155466) | Forest soil microbial communities from Barre Woods Harvard Forest LTER site, Petersham, Massachusetts, United States - Inc-BW-H-17-O ... | reverse complement strand
GGCGAGATCCGCAAGGTTCTCCGATCGGAGCCGCCCGATCACTTTCACGACCGCCTGATCGCCGACCGAAAGGGTTTCGATTTTCAGCATCTCACCTTGCCAATGCACTACACAGCACACGCCGCGTCATTGGCAAGGTACGTGCCGGAGAAAAATCAGCGATTTGAGAATGAAATTACGAGGCGGGGTGGCTGGGATCTCGGCAATTGCTGGAATCTCAGCAATCCATGGCAGACGCGATTATGGCCGCCGCTTGAAACGGAGCTTGTCGATTCCCAGACTCCGGATTCGTGATTCCAGCGTTTGCCTCGGTAGGCCGAGGCGAGAGGCCGCGCCCGTGGGGCCGGCGATCTTCCCTCCGGTCTCGGCCAGGGCGGTTTCGATCAATTGTCGCTCATGATCGACGATGTGCGTACTCAGCGAAAGCGTCGGTGCGGACGCAGCGGGCGGGTCACGATTGAGCCACGTCTCGTTCACCGACAGCGAATCGCCATCCGAGAGAATGATCGCGCGTTCGATGACGTTCTGCAACTCCCGCACATTGCCCGGCCAGCCATAAGACTGCAGCAGATCGAGCGATCGGCGGGATACGGAGCGAATCCTCTTTCCCATCTGCTTGGCGTATCGCTCGATCAGGTATTCCACGAGAAGCGGAATATCATCGCGGCGCTCCCGCAGCGACGGGATCGAAATGGGAAAGACATTGAGCCGATAGAAAAGATCCTGCCTGAAACGGCCTTCGGCAACAGCGGCTTGCAGATCGCGATTTGTCGCGGCCAGCACGCGCACGTTTACGCGGATCGTGTGGCTGCTGCCGACCCTCTCGAACTCGCGCTCCTGCAAAACGCGGAGCAGCAACATCTGAGTTTCGATCGGCAGTTCGCCCACTTCATCGAGGAAAATGGTCCCGCCGTCGGCCGATTCGAATCGCCCGATGCGCCGTTGCATCGCTCCGGTGAACGCGCCTTTCTCATGGCCGAATAGCTCGGACGCAATCAGGGATGGCGGGATGGCTGCGCAGTTTACGCGAATAAACGCCCCGGCCGATCGCTGCGAGCGTTTGTGGATTGCGCGGGCGATGAGTTCTTTGCCGGTTCCCGTTTCGCCGGCGATGAGCACCGTGGAATCAGTCGGGGCGACCCGGGTGATCTGGGAAATCACCTCCTGCAACGGAGCAGACGAACCCACGATTTCTTCGAACATCGAAGATCGATCGATCTCTTCGCGCAGCGCCTGGTTTTCTGAGCGAACGCTATCTTCGGCATGCTTGCGTGCATCGATGTCTGTCGCCGTGGCGTACCAGCGAAGCACGGCTCCGGTTTCATCGCGCAGCGGGTTGTACTGGATGAGCAACCAGCGGTACTGGCCATCCCGTCGCCGCGCTCGATGCTCGAATTCAAACGGGCTGGTTCCCCGCAGTGCTGCGGCGCGCGCTTCGCGAAGGCGCTGCACGTCCTCGGGATGGAAAACGCGCATGCGAAAATCGTCATCCCGCACTTCCTGGAGCGTCAGGCCGGTGTAGTCGAGCGTCATCTGATTCGCATCCAGGGCACGTCCATCTGGACCCAGCACCACGATCATCTGCGGAATCGCATCGATGATCAGTTTCAACTGGGCTTCGGAACGCTTGCGTTCTTCGATATCGGTCGCCGAGCCGTACCAACGCGCGATTCGCCCGTCGGAATCGCGCACGGATTGCGTGTGAAAGACAAACCATCGGTAATCGCCGTCGTGCCGGCGAATCCTGGCTTCGACCCCGAGGCATTCGCCCGTGCCTCGCACAACATTCCAACGGTCGATCAATGCCGGAAGATCGTCAGGATGGATCGCCCCTTGCCATTGGCCGTTGGCTACATCAAGCGAGAGCCCGGTGTAGAGCGCCCAACGCCGGTTGACAAATTGAATGAACCCATCAGGCAAGCCGCACCACGTGATGGTGGGCGTCGCATCGATCAGCTCCCGAAGTTGATCCGCGCAATCAGGCGTCATCAGTTGCGACAACCGCCGGGTTCCACTTGCGGCGTCATCCGATCATAGCACCCATCTTGCGGACCGGGGGGGAACTCGAATTGCGGTTCGCGCGGACTTCGAAGCGCAGGCTCTGTGTTTGCCTCGCGGCTCAATCGCGTGTGCAGTGCGCAACGCGGTGCCGCAACGTGCCGACCGCGAACCACGCCAGCGCGCACAGACAGGTCAGCAGCAATCCGGTACGAATCCACGTCACGACGGGCATGGAAATTCCAACTCCCGTTGCCAGCGCCACGTACGCGGCAAGGCACATCGGGCACTTGGGCAGCAGGGCGAGGATCGCCGTTGGCACGATCCATTTTGTGGCGCCGAGCACGCGGCGAGTGATAGAGTTTTCAGGAGATTGAGTAACGTCGCTATGGCAGCACGTATGGGTGGTCATAGGTTGCCTTCGTCTTTTCGAGGACCGCATTTCATCCCGCATCGTTCTCAATCTCAGGACCGCGCGAAATGTTCGCGCGGTCCTGAGGGTTGTGACATCTCTCTCAGTCGCAGCCGCAGGTTGATTGCGCGGCGGCGCTCAACTTCGCACGATTTGCGGGGTCATCTTCGTACTTGTCGTGATGCCTGACCCACGCCATCGGCCATGGGAGGCCGGCTTCGTTGCGGCCGTTCGGCGCCAGGTCGAACAGGCTGTAGACGCCGAGCAGCTCTTCGAGGCCGCGGCCGTAGGTGGAGTAGGCGTGATAGACGTCGTCGCCCCGCTTGATGAAGGCGCTCATGCCGGGCGCCTCGGGCTTGGGGAAATTCTGGGTGCCGTAGTTGTACACCTTGCCGGACTTCATCTGGGCTTCATTGAGAGTCACGCCGAAGTCCTGGTTGAAGTCGGACTTTTCCGATGAGGCCCAGAAGAGGTTGTCCCAGACCATGCGCGTTTTGAACGCCTGGAGCTTTTCCAGCGGCGCCCGCGAGACGAGCATCAGGCTGATATCGCGCTGGGCGACATGCGGAGCGATGCCGTTGAGCGCGTCGGCGATCATCGAGCAACTCGGGCAACCCTCGGCCGAATCCGGGCCGAACATGAAGTGGTAGACCAGAAGTTGCGGTTTGTTGCCGAACAGGTCCGAGAGCGGACGCGTGCCGCAGGGGGTCTCGAAGCTGTACGGCTTCTGGACCTTCACCCACGGAAGCTCCTGGCGAAGCTGCGCCAACTCATCACGCAGGTGTGTGTACTCCTTTTCCCTTTCGAGGAGAGACCTGCGGGCCGCCAGCCATTGGCTGCGGCTCACGACGGCGTGCGACGGCTTGGTTGCTTCTAATACACTGGACATAGTAGTTCCTTTCCAAAGGGGTTGAGTGTTTGATATTGCTAGTGGGACATTGAACGCTTTCATTGCTTCGACGTCGAGGCTTTCGCGATGCGCTCGAGGATGTAGCCCCAACCCTGCCGCACGCCCTTCGCGTGCTCGTCGGCGATCAAGCCGAAGGCGCGATGCATGAACGTCAGAAGCGTTGAATTACCCTCGGACTTCAGGCGATACGCGATGTGGTTCACGCCCGGGTACGACATAAACATGGGGCCGCAGATTTCCAGCAGCGTCGGCGGCTTGATCACCTGCACGTGGCCCCAGAGGTGCCCGGCGTTTTTGCCCAGGTCGCGATACCAACGGCCGCCGGGAAAAGCTTCGAGCTTCATGGGCATCGGGTTGTTTTGCCCGCCGGTATTGTTCGGGCCGATTTCTTCGAGGATCGTCTCGAAGACGATTTGGATCGGAGCGTCGATACGCTGTTCCCTGGTGATCTCGAGTGTTTTGATCTCCGGCTCTACGTCGGTCATGGTCATGGCTTCTCCTTTGTGGTTTGCGGATGGTTTTGTAATCAGCCGCATCTTGATGGCTTTTTCTTCGGCGCGCTCCTTGATGCGGTCGACCTGTTGCGTCCAGTAGCGTTCATATGGCTTTACCCAGTCGTTCACGGGTCTGAGCTCCTTCGGGTTCAGGCGATACAGCCGCTGCTGCCCGAGCCGGGTGACCGAGACGAGCCCCCACTCTCCGCAGCACGCCCAGGTGCTTGGAGACCGACGGCTGCGGGAGCCGGAGGAACTCAGCCACATCAGCCACCGGGCGGGCCCGCGTGTCGCCCAGGAGGCCAATGATCCGCCGCCGGCGGGGCTCGGCAATCGCGTTGAACACATCAGCACTCCTCGCGGCCCTGGCCATGTGCGTCTCATAATATTCCCATATCGGAATATGTCAAGAACGAGGGAGAAATTCTTTTAATGAGCCCGCGCCGAGGGGCGTCGTCGTCGCGGTGATAAGAACTTGATCCGACGAAATCGGCCGCCGTCGAGCGTGACGATTACGAGGATTCGCCCTGTGGTAATCGGCGCCGACTCGATCAACTCCTGGCATTTCCCGCGCGGTGGCCGCGGATGACTTGCTCGACCAATTCCTCACCGAACCGCCTGGTCAATGGGCCGGAGCGCAATAGCAAGCGGTAATAAATCGCGCCGAAGATCGCGTCGTTCAGCAGCTCAGTTCTGTCTCGGACCGCAATTCGCGGCAGTCTTGGCTCACTGGAGATCAGCGATGGCAGCGGTCCTCCGGGGACTGATCAGTCGGTCAAAGAACTCCTGACCGACGACGAGCGCGTGGCCCGCGCGATCACGGCGACCGGTCGCAAGAAACTGATCTTCGCCGGTATTTCTCTGGAAGTCTGCGCGGCGTTTCCGGCCATCACCGCCGTTGGCAGGGGGCTTGACGCCTATGTCGCGGTCGATGCCTCGGGAACCTTCAGTCAGACCAAGCGCGAGGTCGGGCTTCTGCGGATGCTTCAGGCCGGCGTCATTCTCTCGGACTACGCGACGTTGATGGTGGAAATCCTGAAAGACAATGCGCGATCAGAGGCCGGCGAGGTCTACGGGGCCATGGACATGCCGTGGGCCATGCTCGTGGGTCAAATCGCCCAGGCCTACCGGAAGTAAACACGCTACCGGTCCGAGTACCGTGAAGCGGTGTTCGCGCGAGGCTGCTTCACTTTGCGCGGCGGTCAATAAGGTGTGTCCGCGTACGCTACGCCGGCATTTAGAGATTGCGATGGCGTATCACGGTGGTCAAGTACCATCAATGGGAGCAGGCAAAGTATATAAGCGAGCGACGCCCAAAAGAGCCGTCGCGCATATTGGCGGCTTCTGCGCCGAGCCAGGGCGAATCCGCACCAGGTAAATATGACATTGAGAGCCATTGCGACACTGAGGTAGGCCCAGCCGGCGCTTGCCAGCACGAACGGGAAGACGGTCAATGGGATGAGCGCCAGACAATAGAGGATAATTTGCCGCCCCGTCACATCGAGCCTCCCGTCCGCCACCGGAAGCATGTGGAACCCTCCTTTTGCGTAGTCGTCACGGTAGAGAATCGCAATCGCGAGAAAATGCGGTATTTGCCACACAAATAGAATCAAGAACAGGTCAATCGCTGTTAGCGTAATCCTGCCGGTCGCGGCGGTGCAGCCCATCATCACGGGGATCGCCCCGGGAACGGCGCCCAGAAGTGTACACAATGTCGTGTAGCGTTTGGCCGGTGTATAGACGAACAAGTAGGTGACAAGCGTGAGTACGCCGAGGGATGCCGTCAGGATGTTTACGTCAATCGCCAGCATCGCAATGCCTCCGCCGGCGAGCACCATGCCAAAGACACACGCCGCAGACGGATGGATCCGGCCTGCGGGAAGAGGCCGGTCGGCGGTCCGGGGCATCAGCGCATCATAGTCACGCTCGACGAGTTGATTGAGGACGCTCGCGCCAGCGGCGGCGAGGGCGGTGCCGACCAAGGTCACCATGAGGAGGGTCCACTTAACGGGATCCGGCGCAGTCAGGCAGTAGCCGGCCAGGGTCGTGACGACGACGACCGCGTTCATGCGGGGCTTGGTCAGGTCCCAGAAATCGCTGAGCCGTGTCGAGAACCCCGCGGACCTGTTCAATGTGATTGTGCGATTCGTCTCCACGGGCGCTCCTCGGGTGAAACAGCTACTTGTGATCCGGGGGCTCCGGAGCGGTCAGCGCAAGCTCCGCTACCGCCGACCGCGACGGGGGATTGCCGGCGCGGCGCGACGACAGAAACGCCACGAGCGTTGTAAGGTCGTCATGCGTGATGCGGCCGGCAAACGCCGGCATGTTGTGTCCGCCGTTTTTGATCCGGATGATCAGTTGGTCTTCGTTCAGGCGGTCGCCGACCCGGCTGAGATTCGGACCCCGTTGCCCGCCGTCCCCGTTTACCTCGTGACAATAGATGCACCCCTTGTTGAAGAAAACTTCGGCGCCTTGGTGGATTCCGGGATCGGCGGTTGCGGGAATCGACTCCGCCAGTGGCTTTGCCGAGAAGTTGGGGGACCACGGCGCTCGTGCGCCATAGATAGTGAGGATAATGAGTGCAGTGACGCTGGTTACGACAATTGCTATCGCCCAGGGTCGCCGAGACGGCGTGCGATCTCCCCGGTTGGAAAGAAGCGGCAGGGCCAGCAGCCCAAGGATCACCACCAGAGGTCCGCCGAGGATGACCCAGGTCTCCAGGCTGGCCGGCAGCATCGACAGAATGGCGAAGTAGAAGAGGAAGTACCAGTCTGGCGCCGGGTTCACATTGAGCGTCGTAGGGTCGGGAGGCTTATCGAGGACGGGTGGGCCGAACGCGATGGCGCAGGCAATGATTCCGATGACGACGATCAGGGAGAAGACTGCGTCCCGCCACATGGCAGTGGGCCAGAAAGGAACACCGGTTTTTTTCAACCGCTTTTCGTAGGCATTCTTGTAGGTTTCGGGGACGACCGGCTCGGCTGCTTTGGGCATCTCGCTGATCCCATGCCGCAAGATAAGCCACATGTGCAGCCCGACGCCGGCGAAGATGAACGCCGGAAAAATGAACACATGCAGGACGAAAAAGCGCGTCAGGGTCGCGCCGCCGATGGTATCGCCAGCGAGAATGGCGTGGGCGATGAATGTTCCGACAACGGGCACGCGCGCGGCCTGTTCCGCGCCGACGACGGTGGACCAGACGCCGTTGGCATCCCAGCGCAGGAGTTGACCCGTAAAGCCCATCGCCAGTGTGAAAAGCAGCAGGACGATACCGCTCATCCAGTTCATCTCGCGCGGGTACTTGTAGGCGGCGTGGAGATAGACCTGCGCCATGTGCATGAATGCGAGCAGGACCATCGCCGACGCGCCGAAGAAATGCATGCCGCGCAACACGCTGCCGAGCGGCGCCTGCTGGGTAATGTATTGGAGGCTTTGAAATGCCTCGCCGCCGGACGGCACATAAGCCAGCGCCAAACCGATGCCCGTCACCACCTGCATGATAAAACAGCAAAGCGTGGCGCTTCCGAACACATACCACCATCGTGCATTGGCGGGGACGATGTGGTTCATCACCGGGACGACGATCTTTGAGGCGCCGGTTCGGTCGTCGATGAACCTCCATATTGTGGCCAGAGATTTGAGCATCGGATGAACCTCGCGCTAGGACTTGAAGGTTGTAAGCGGGATGGGGCTGGTCTGGATTTCGACCTGGCCATCCTTGACCCGCACGGCGTAGCGGGCGAGCGGCTCGGGGGGCGGGCCGGCGGCGACGGAGCCATCTTCGTAGTACGCCCCGCCGTGGCACGGGCACATGAACAGCCTCGGTCCCTCGACCCAGCGGACGGGGCATCCCAGATGGCGGCAGTTCATGCTGAAGGCGATGAACTCATCATCACCAACGCGGCGCAGCCATGCCGCGGTTTTGGCAGTGATGCCGGACCAGGGAAGCGGCGAGGGGTCGCTGAACTGGACCTGGACGGTCTGGCCAATCCGGAAGGAATCGACCTTGCCCACGCCGCGCCACTGTGGCCGCGCCGGCCGTACGATCGGCGCGATGAGAAAGCCAACGACCGGGACGCCCGCGAGGCCCGCGATCGCGGCCGCACAAGCAACGCTGACGCGGGAGAAGAATCGGCGCCTGGTGAGTTCGTGGGAATCACACGGCGTGTTTTTGACGGCGTTATCAGGGGTTGTGTGCATGTGTCATTTCCTCCAGGCTTGCGCGATCGCGCTGATCCAGAGCCACAGCCCGCAGACGAGCAGAACAAGGCCGCCGATCGACATGACCGGCGAGGTCACGATTCCCCAGAAAATCATCGTGATGCCGAGCGCCAGCAGGAACGGCGCGTATGAGGGCTCGGCCGACGCTTGGGGCGCCCGCGATCCGGGCAGTGGTTCGTTGGAATAGTCTGTGCGATTCATCGATCACTCCGTAGCTACGCATTGTTCGGGAACCACATACCAGTTTGAGAAGGTGGCAAGGATTGCTCCCAGGTAGATCATGCAAGCGGGCACCCACATGATCAGGCCGCCCACTTGCTGATCGATGCGGTGTGTCAGTCCCCACTGCTCGTGGACCAGTCGCAACAACTCCGGGGAGCCGCCCCCGGCGGCATAGAGCGGGCAGACCGAGACCGGCGAGAACGTGATGTAAATGCCCAGCAGGCTGCATCCGACGCAGCCGGAGAACAGATAGAGGGCCGCGGCATGAGACGGCAAGCGGCGCTGAAGCTGTGGGCGATAGATCGGCCACCAGAATGCTGCCCCCGCCGCGACCAGCGAGGCAGCTTGAATGGCAAACACCCACGAGTGTTGCATCCCGGCCGTACAGAGTGCAGGGATGTGCCAGAACCACATCGCACCGACGCCGGCCAGCCAGCCAAGTGGGATCGCACCGAGATGTGGAACACGCCAAACGTCGCCCGCAGCAGGCGCATTTGAGGCAGGCCAGGCGAGCATCGCGAACAGGGGCACGATCAGCAGCAGCATGAGATGCTGCATCATGTGCGCGCTGAACGAGTAACGGGTGGCCAGGGCGGCCAGCGGCGAAGCAAGGGCCAACACGAGCGTGACGGCTGACAGGGCGAAGTACGCGATCTGCCGCCGGGAGACCCCACGCGCCAGGAACGCGAGCGTGTAGATGAACGTCGCGAGAAGCGCGATGGCAAATGCCGGGGAACGATCGTTCCAGAATTCGGTCAGCAGCTGAAAAGTCGTCATCATGTCAGCACCCGCAGGTAGATCACGCTGAAAACAACCACCCAGACCACATCGACGAAGTGCCAGTAGTAGGCGACGGCGCCGAGGGCGTCGGACTGGCGACCGCTCAGCAGTCGCCGCCAGCCGAGGGTGAAGAAGATCGCCAGAACCACGAGTCCCGCGAGCACGTGCAATCCATGGAATCCGGTGACCGTGAAGAACGTCGAGCCAAACAAGCTGCTGTTGATCGTGACGCCCCGATGCAGCAGGCCGGCGTACTCCATCGCCTGGTTGACGAGGAAAATCCCGCCGAAGGCCAGGGTCGTTCCAAGCCACCTCAGAAAACCCGACCGGTCACCTCTTCGCAGTGCCCGCTCCGCGCGCCAGCACGTGACGCTGCTGGCAAGCAGCAGGATCGTGAAGAATCCGGTTCGACCCGCCTCGAGCACGTGCGAAGCAGAGCTCCCGGCATCCGTTGTTCGGTTGAAGACGACGTAGGCTGAGACCAGCAGAAGAAAGAACATCGCTTCGGAGACGATGAAGCATGCGGATGCGAGTTTGGCGGCGCTGCGCGGCTGCGTGCGGTGATCCTCGGGGGTACGTTGCACCTTCCAGTCGGCTAGTTCCGGATGGTTCACATCCCATACCGGCCGCCGGCTACGGATGGGCGGAAGCTCGCGGAAATTTCCTTCAAGAGGAGGCGAAGTGGTTGCCCATTCCAATGTAAATGCATCCCACGGGTTGTCGCCGGCAATCGGGCCGAAGTACAGCGACGTGATTACATTCCAAAGAAAAACCAGCACACCCGCTGCCATGAAAAATGCCCCTGCTGTCGAGATCGCATTGAGGGCAAACCATCCAGGATGGTCCCCGTAGGTGTAGGTGCGTCGTGGCATTCCCATCAGCCCCAGGAAATGCTGCACGAAGAAGGTCAGATTGAACCCAATGACCATCAGCCAGAACGTGATCTTCCCAAGCCGCTCGTTCAGCATGCGGCCGGTCATCTTGGAGAACCAGTAGAACCCGCCAGCGAACAAAGCGAAGATCGTTCCGCCGAACAAGACGTAGTGGAAGTGAGCGACGACGAAGTAGGTGTCTGTGAGTTGCCAGTCGATCGGCGCGACGGCGAACATCACACCGGTCAGTCCGCCAATCACAAATTGAATCAGGAACGCGATCGAGAAGCACATCGACGTTGTCAGTTGGATCGATCCACCCCAGAGCGTCGCGGTCCAGTTGAAAACCTTGAGGCCGGTCGGAATCGCGATGAGCAAACTGCCGACCGCGAAGAAAACGTCATAAGCAGCGCCCAGGCCGACGGCGAACATGTGATGGGCCCAAACGCCCATGGACAGGATTCCGATCGCGAGCGTCGAGCCGGCGACAAGTTCATAGCCGTAGATTGGCTTGCGGGAAAAAACGGGGATGACCTCGGAGATCATCCCGAAGGCGGGCAACGCGAGAATGTAAACCTCGGGATGGCCGAAGATCCAGAAGTAGTGCTGCCACAGCAGACTGTTGCCGCCTCGACTGGGTTCGAAAAAGGAAGAACCGAGCGTTCGATCGATGAGCAGCAGCACCAGCGCGCTGTTCAGCGCCGGGATCGCCAGAATGATGAGGAACGACGTGATCAACATCATCCAGACGAACAGCGGCACGCGCTGAATGCTCATTCCGGGAGCCCGGCAGATGACAATCGTGACGATGAGGTTGATGGCGGAGCTGACGGACCCGATTCCGAGCACCAGAAGCGCGATCAACCAGTAATCCACTCCCTGTAGTGACGAATAAGCGCGCTCGCTAAGCGGGGCATAGTTGAACCAACCCGCATTGGGAGCGGAGCCCGTCAAGAAGCTGTAGTGCAGCAGGATCCCGCCGAAGGGAACCAGCCAGTACGCAAAGGCGTTCAACCGGGGAAAAGAAACGTCGCGTGCCCCGATCATCAGCGGAACGAAGTAATTGGCAAAGCCTGTGAGAATCGGCATGCCGACCAGGAACACCATGGTTGTGCCGTGCATGGTGAATAACTGGTTGAAGAGCCGTGGCCCGACCAGGGTGTTGTAGGGCACGGCAAGCTGGACGCGAATCACGACTGCCTCCAGCCCGGCGACGAGGAGAAAGACCAGTGCGGTGCAGATGTAGAGGATGCCGATTTGTTTGTGGTCGACAGAGCTGAACCACGATAGCAGCTTGGATGTCGACGCGCCGTCGCGTTCGGCCGCATCGGCCGGGGCTATTGATTGAACGGTCATCGCAGGCCCTCCAGGTACGCGACCAGCTCGTTCACCTGATCGTCATTGAGGTTGAAGTTGGGCATCTGGCAGCCGGGTTTGATTTCCTGTGGATTTTTCAGCCATCGCGCGAGATTCTCGGGCGTCTTGTCCAGAATTCCCGCCGCGAGCTGTCTGCGACCTGCGAGGTGCGTGAGATCGGGTCCGGCGGTGGCGACGGCACTGGTTCCGCCAACGGCGTGGCAGTTGGCGCATGTTTGCGCGAAGAAGAAGTTCCTGCCCGCCTGTGCGGTATCGTTGGCCGCACCCAACGCCGGTCGTGCCTGGCGCTCGAGCCATCGCTTGAACTGGGACTCGGGCTCCGCAATGACCAGGAACCTCATCCACGCGTGTTGATCTCCGCAGAACTCCGAACACGCACCTTGATAGATTCCGGCGCCGTCTGCCTGGAGCCACACGAAACTGGGGTGCCCGCGGATCATGTCCATTTTCGGTCCGAGCTGGGGGACCCAGAACGAATGGATGACGTCGGCAGATTCCACGCGCACCCGGAGTCTGCGGCCAAGTGGAATGTGGATCTCGTTCGCGGTGACGGCCCGGGATCCAGGATAGCGAACTTCCCACCACCATTGGTGGCCCACAACGACGATGTCAGGATCGCCCGCGCCCGCCGAATCGGACACAATGAGCTTGGCCGACAGCAGACTGAATGTGAGCACGATCAACACGGGCGGGACGGCCCAGAGCGTCTCGGAACCATGTCTGCCGAAATTCTGTGGAGGAAAATTGTTGTCTTGCGCTCGGAAGCGATAAAGCGACGTGCAGATCAGCGCCGAGATCACCGCCAGAATTGCGAGACAGACGAGAAAGACGATCAGAAACAAGCTGCCGATCGCCTTCGCATCCTTCGATGCCGGATCGAGCACCGGCACGGCGGATGCCAACAACAGGCCGAGGCTGGGATGATGACTGTAGAACATTTGATGTTGTCCACTCCGAGCTGAAGCTGCGGCCGCGAAGCCGGAGAATTCGGTATGGCGACCCGGCGCTTACAGCGCACCGGTGATTTCGCGGATGTTGTCCTTGGCAAGTTCGAGCACCTGATCGCCACGGTGGTCCAACACCATTCGAGTCATCGCCAGCGCGAATCCGCGTGCTTCTTCATAGGTCGCCTTTGGCGGAGCGGACATGGCATTTGGATCCGTAGTCACGTCCAGCAGCGCCGGTCCGGGATGGGCAAAGGCGCGCTCGATCGCGGGATCCAGATCTGCCTGGTGTTCGACGCGTTCGGCGTGGAAACCGATGGCTCTTGCGACGGCGCTGAAATCCGGGTTGTGCATCTCGGTGCCCCAGAACGGGTAGCCGCCGACCATCATCTCCAGCCGAACCATCCCCAGCGTTGAGTTGTTGAAGACGACGATCTTGATCGGCAGTTTCTGGGACACGATGGTCAGAAGATCGCCCAGGAGCATCGACAGACCTCCATCGCCGCAGAGGGCGACAACCTGGCGATTCGGGTAAGCCATCTGCGCGCCGATGGCGTCGGGCATTGCGTTGGCCATGGTGCCATGATTGAACGACGTCATGAATCTTTGTCCGCGCTGGAGCCGCAGGTGTTGCGCCGACCAGACGCAGCACATGCCGGTATCCGCAGTAAAGATTGCGTCAGGCGTGCAGAGGCGCGACACCGCATCTCCCACCTGTTCAGGGCGTAGTTTGCCATCGGATCCACCATGCTGGACATACGCCTGCATGTGCTTCACGGCGGTTTCGTGGGCGGAAAGAACGTCGTCGAGAAACGCGCGATCCTTGCCGCGCGACCCGATGCGCGGAAGCAGGGCATCGAGTGTTTCTGCGACGTGCCCGCAGAGGCCCAGTTCCAGGGGGACCCGACGTCCCACGTGCGTGGGATCGCTGTCAAGCTGAACGATTTTCGCGTGTTTCGGTATGAAATCGGTGTAGAAGAAATCGGTTCCGAGCATGATCAGAAGGTCGCATTGTTTCAGACCATGTTGTAGTCCACCCCAGCCGAGCAGGCCGGTCATTCCCACACCGTTCGGATTTTCGGCCTCCAGCACGTCCTTTCCCCGGTAGGAATATCCAATCGGGGCATTAAGCTTCTGAGCCAGTTCCAGGATCTGTGCTCGGGCGCCGCGACAGCCGTCGCCTCCGAAGATCACAGGTCGCTCCGCTGAGTTGATGAGTTGCGCGAGCCTGTCGAGATCGTCATCCGTGGGACGAATGCGCGGAGGGTCAGTGAAGAACGGGTGCGGCGTCAAATCGACGGCGGCGGGCTGCGCCATCGTGTCGCCGGGAATACAGACAAGACCAACACCACGCTTGGTGATCGCAGACTGAATCGCCAGCCTGCTCATCGTGACGGCCTGGACGGCAGTGTAGGCTGCTTCGCAGTAATGGCTACAATCCCGGAAGATCCTTTCCGGATGCGTTTCCTGAAAGTATTCGGTTCCCAGGAACCGGGTCGGAACCTGACCGGCAATCGCGAAGACAGGCGCCCTGTTCCGATGGGAATTGTAAAGTCCCTGGATCAGATGCAGGTTGCCTGGCCCGCATGATCCCGCGCACGCCGTGATCTGCCCTGTTAAAAGCGCCTCTGCGCCGGCAGCAAAAGCGCCGACTTCCTCGTTTCGACAGTGCACCCACTGAAGTTTTCCCTTGGTGCGCCGAATGGCGTCCGTGATCGGATTGATCGAATCACCGACGAGCCCGTAAACCCGTTGAATGCCCACTTCGATCATCATTTCCGCAATCTGATCCGCTGCTGTCTTTGACATCATGACTCCTGGTTGGATGGCCCGTCGATGCGGAGCTTTTGGCAAGAGTGGTGCCACACGCCGGGTCTCGCATGCATCGCGTCGGAAGGCATCCAAAACGGGCTGCGCCTCGTTGATCGCGATGTCGCGTGCTCAAATATTGTCCGGCTGCACTGGTCCTGACCAGCGTCTCGATCGGCGACCGGAGTCGGAGGGATGACGGACATCGATGTCATCCAGTCGGCATCGCTCACGGACCTCCTCCCCCAAGCCTGCACGGGGGGCGTGTGACATCGGCGAGCCGGCGTATCATGCCCGACGAGGACACGCTCGGGGGGCTTGCACTTCGACTGCATGACACTTGGCGTTATCCCCGATGAACTGGAGGCGACCTGATCCGTTAGCTTGCCGTCGGACGACTCAGTTCCTCGAATGCACAGCGACCCGCCGCAGCGTAGGCGAGATTGATAGGTTCGGCAGAAGATCACGACAGCTCCAGCGGGTGGGCGAACGTCGAGCAGGAGGACCACCCGGGCACCGCCTCGGTACGATAACTCAATGCTCGGATCGGTCGACGCGGATGGTGCACGTCTCGCCAATCGCCAGGTGGACTCCATCGGGGACATGGTCGATGTGGATTCGCACGGGGATGCGCTGCGCCAGGCGCACCCACGTGACACCGGGTCGACCCGTGGCAGGCCCTGCGGATTAGGCGCGGTGTTCGTGTCGGCGATGCCGCGGTTGATGCTTTCGACGTGGCCTGCCACTTCCAGGTTTGGATAGCCCATGAGCGCGGCACGGGCGCGGGCGCCTGCGCGAATGTGGCGCAGGCGCGTCTCTTCGAAGTAACCGGTGATCCAATACGAATCGGCGTTGATCACGCTCATCTGCCGCTGCCCGGCGTTGGCGTAGTTGCCGGCGCGAACGGTCAGATTGGTCACGTAGCCATTGACGGGCGAGCGGACCTCGCATCGCTCCAGATCGACCTGGGCCTTGTAGAGGGCGGCCCGGGCGGATTCGACGGCGGCCTCGTCGGCCTGGACGTTGGTAGCGAAGACCTCACGCTCCTCGGCGGAGATGGCGCCGGCCATGACCGTTTTGCGGCGCTGGACATTGGCGCGTTGTAAAGCGAGTTGCGCGCGGTCGGCATCGAGGTCGGCGTGCGTGCGCTTCACGGCAGCTTCATAGTCGCGCGGGTCGATCCTGTAGAGCAGATCGCCCTGGTGAACGAACTGGTTGTCCTGGACAGCGACTTCGATCACCCGGCCGGGGACCTCCGCGGCGCTGTCGATGACGTACGCGGTGATCCGCCCGTCGCGCGTCCACGGGCTGTACTCGTAGAACGAAAATGCCCGTACCCCCAGGGCTGCGGCCACGATTGTCACGAGACCGGTCAGCGCAATTCGCGCGGGGCGCGGAATTTTCTTGGCGCGCGGCCGGCTAATT
>Ga0210396_10003572_pt1 | contig 15464 bp, 17 predicted proteins | sample IncBWH17OmetaG_FD_155466 | JGI IMG/M metagenome (GOLD analysis project Ga0210396, IMG submission 155466) | Forest soil microbial communities from Barre Woods Harvard Forest LTER site, Petersham, Massachusetts, United States - Inc-BW-H-17-O ... | reverse complement strand
GCAAGACCACTTGGGCGCGCCCCAAGCATGCCGCGGCGGTGAACAAACTTTGAGCGTGCAGCGCCAGGCGATAGAGCACTTGTTCGAAATCGACTTCGGTACGGAAAGCCTCCGTAGTATTCCTCTTCCCGAGGCGCGCATACCTGAGATTTTCTCCTGCCCATCAGGAGATTTCCACAGAAAAATTTTGGGCGGCGCGCAAAAATCAGTCCCGCTCAATCGCAATGAGTACAAAGGAAGTCACGATGAGCCTTCGCAAGAACGAACTCAGAAGTTCAGTGATGAAGATGGTCCGGACGGAATCCACCTTTGCAAGAAGCAGTTCGCCGCCGAACGTGCCAAGTTGAAGGCTATCACATACGGTGTGTTGTACCGGCAAGTCCGTTTACACAATTGCCACCGATTGCGGCATCACGACGAAGGAAGCAGCCGCGTTGTTGCAGACGCACAAGCGTACCTTCAGGCAGTTTTGGACGTGGATCGAGTGGATCAAGAACGAGATTTTGCCACGCGGAAGTTTTCTACGAAGTTCGGGTGGATGCGTCACCTGCTGTCAAAAAAAGACCGGGACGCCCACAAAACCGCGCGAAGAAGGTGGGCAACTCGCTGCAAGACTTTCCGATGCAAAGCGGTGGGGCCGAGGCGTTACGCCTCGCCTGCACCTACGCCGCGGAGATCCGCTTGGGTGTGTGTGCCTCGCTGCACGACGCCTTGTTCGTCGTGGCCAAGATTCAAGACGAAGCGGCTCTCGCGGATCTGCGGGCGTGCATGGACCGTGCGTCCCGAGATTTGATTGGCGTCGCGGTTCCCATTGAGATGTTCGTGACACGGTATCCCGACAGATTTATCCCGGACGATAAGCCGATGGCGATCACCGAGTGGAACAAGATGATGAAGGCTCTTGAAATCGCGGAACATGAAGCGAAAAAATCTACAGCCGGTCTTGCCGAAACTGCCGGACAACCAGAGCCCTCAATGACCCTTGTGCCGGCGCTTGCTGCAGGGACTGTGGCCATGGACGAAGAAAGCCATTGCAAACCCGGTACAACGCACCTTCACCCTGATGCGCAGTACCAGTGCACCAGCACACATTGCCGCGATTTGCTCGAGCGGGACGGACATTCCATGTCCTGCTCTTGCATGAGCTATGAACCAGTACCGCCGGAGAAGAGGCCGACGCAGTTCGAACAAGAACTTTGAGCACGCTTCCACAATCCGATTGGATGACTGCGACGGAGGCCGCCACCTACCTCAAGGTGAAGCCGCGCTCCTTATTGCTGTGGGTTCGACAGAAGAAAGTGCCGGCCTATGCTCTCTCCGGCATCAAGCGGCGTGTATGGAGATTCCGTCGTGAGGATCTGGACGCTACCCTTATCTCCCGCCGTGTGTTAAGTTCGGTGCCATCGTCATCTGTGCGCTCCGAAGAAAGGAGAGTCGATTGAGAGCGTACATAGTTGAATCAAAAACGCGAGGTACATGGCATCTGAGATTTTTGGAGAACGGCGTTCGCAAGCAGAAACAGGTTGGCACGCTTCGAGACTGGCCCACCAGGGCCGAGGCCGAGAAGGCCACCGCGCATCTGCTTAACTTATACAACAAAACCGTGACAGAGGTTCCAACGGTTGAAGCCTTGGTGAAGCGTTATCGAGATGAAGGAATGCCGGAGCGGAAGTCAACGCGGAGAGGTTACGAGACGTGGATTAAGAACTACATCTTGCCACGTTGGGGAGCCTCGAAGCTGGCAGAGATGGAAGCCGATCCGGTAGAGATGTGGTTGCGAGACCTGCCGCTCTCCTCGAAGACGAAACGCAACATCAAGGGAGTTATCGCAATCCTGTGGACGTTCGGGATGAAGAAAAAGTTCGTTCCGCTCGGCCGCAACCCGATGGAGCTAGTCACCATCAGAAAACGGAGAGGAGAGAAGAAACGGCTTCCGATGAAGGATCTCACAGCCGAGCAGTTCCAGGCTCTGCTGGAGGCTCTCGAATCAAATCCCGAGTTACAGACTATGGTGATCGTCACACTAAGCTCAGGACTACGAATCTCGGAGACACGTGGCCTGCAATGGAAGGACATTGATTGGCTTGCAAAGACTGTGACTCTGGTCCGGGGAGTAGTGAAGCAAGACGTGGACGATGTGAAGACGGAGGACTCGGCTCGCACCATGCCGCTTGCGGATGGTGTGATTGCAGTCCTCACACAATGGAAACAGGTTTCGCAGTTCAGCGGGCCTGACGATTGGATCTTTGCTTCACCCTGGAAACTCGGTCGGCAACCGGTGTGCTATTCCTGGATCTGGGAGAATCTGTCCGCCGCTGGCAAAGCGGCTGGCATCGGACATCTCAGCTCTCATGCGTTCCGCAACGCCTACCGGACTTGGCTCGATGCCATCGGAACTCCCGTAGGTGTGCAACAGAAAATGATGAGGCACGCGGACATTCGCACCACGATGAATCACTATGGGACCGCGCTCAGGGCAGACATGCGAAAAGCATCGGACGCCGTTGGCCGGGTTTCAGCAGGTTTCAAAGCAAGCTAAGTGCTTTAAATTCTGGGGTGGGAGACGGGAATCGAACCCGCAACGTCCGGAGCCACAGTCCGGTGCTCTGCCAGTTGAGCTACTCCCACCGCGTACTTGCGATTATAACAACTCGGACGGAGTACCGCGCGTGTCGGCTGGGCCCGGCGGCTTTCGTACTACGCACCAGATCCTTCGGGACTGGCGTCCCTCAAGATGACGGTGGCGCTAGAGATTAGTGGAGAATAAACAGTAAGAAACCAGAACACCGGTTAGCCGCGGCCTACGCCGACGTACTCGAATCCCATGGCGCGAAGGCGGACGGAGTCGAGCAGGTTTTTTGTATCCACGATCAGCGGACGTCGAAGCATTTGTTTGATGCGGCTGAAATCGAGCCCACGAAATTCCGGCCAACCGGTGCCGACCACTAAAGCGTCCACCCCTTCGGCCGCGGCGTAGGGAGACTCGCAATAAAACACAGAGCCGTTCAGTTCGAGGCGCGCGTCCGGCAGGGCGACGGGATCGTAGGCTCGCACTCGCGCACCTTGAGCAATCAGATTCTTGGCCAGCCGCACCGACGACGAACCGGCCACGGAATTGGTGTTGGGCTTGAAAGCTAAGCCCAGAATTCCCACGTCCTTGTTCTGCACCGACTGGACACATTTCGAAATCTTTTCGATCACCTGATCGGCCAGGCCGTGATTTACTTCGCGCGCGGCACTCAAAACCTTCAGCGACACTCCGTTACGCTGCGCGAGGTCGGCCAGCGAATCCATATCGGACTCCGCGAACAAACCACCCATCCCAGCTCCGGGCTGCAGGCAGCGGGGCGCGATCTTCTTGTCCAAGCCGAGAGCGAGCGAGAGACTGACTGCGTCCGCGTTCACCCGTTCACACAAACTCGCCAGCTCGTTGATGAAAGAAATCTTGGTGGCCACAAAAGCAGTTGCCGATTCCCGCACCAGTTCGGCCGTCTCGTGATTGGTCACGATCACGGGAACGCCGCGCATCACCAGGGAATGGAAAATCTGTTTGAGCGCAAGCACGGCATCGTTCGAATCGGTGCCCAGAATGATGCGGTCCGGCCAATTGAAATCCTCAATCGCGCAGCCTGGCGTAAAGAACATGGGCTGCGAGACTACTGTGGCTCGCAAGCCGGCCTCGGCAATCCGCTTCTCGGCCGCTGACGCCGTGCCGACCGGAACCGGAGTCACGATGGTAAGGATCGAAGGCTTAGGGGCGGACCGCGCGATGCGAATCGCCAGATCGGTTAGATGCTGGGGGCTGTCCTCGGCCAGAAAGATCACCTGCGCCTTGCGGGCAAAGGATTCGATGTCGGTCGAATACGCCAGCCGCCCGGAGCGCACGTTACGTTTGATGACTTCGGTAAGGTTCTTTTCGTGAAACGGGACGTTGCCCTGGGCCATCGCGACCATTTGGGAGCTATCGGGATGGCAACAGCTGACGGGGGTGCCGAAGTCCGCCAGACAGGCGGATACGACTGTACCTAAGTACCCTGCTCCGTAGACCCCAATCTGCATGAAACCTCCAGAAGCCCGCTCTGAATTCGCTGGGGGAAGGGTGCCCGAGGCGGCTTGCACAGCGAGTCCAACTTCTTGTTTACGCTCGCCTTCAGTGCTTAGCAACGCACGGGAGGGATTTGTACTTAGGGACATTGACCTACCGATGGAAGCAGGAATCTGGACAATCAGAAGGTCACGTAGAGGGTGGGAGAGCGTGAGGCTGGCGTGACGCCGTTCCTCTCCCAAATGACGTCACCCTGAGAGACTTCCAGTCACGAAGGACCCCGCGCGCAGTACGAAAACGTCTAGCCACTCCCCACTTCACGGGCGGACCAGGCTGCGGCCCAGCGGGATTCCAGCCAGGTCCACCCAACGGTTCTGTTCCTGCTCGCGTACGAAGGTGAGCTCTTTTAGGGGGATATGGCGGCTGCCCTCGAACATCGCCAAACGGTCACGGGCGAAAATATACGCCTTCTGCGCCAGTTCCTCGCTGCTGACTTTCACGATCGTCAGGTGCGGCATGTATGGCCACTCCTCGACGGAGGCGAGCGCCCGGGTGTTCAATCGATCGTGCAGTTCCTGCATGCGGTGGGCACCGTGGGCCACCCGGATGAAGACCGTCGGAGTCACGGGGACGAAGGTTTCGACATCCCCGAGAGTGACCTCGAAAGGCTGAACCTGGCTGCAGACATCTTCGAGAGTCTCCAGCGCCGCCAGTTCCCCGCCCTGCAACCGGCGAGGAGGAAGGATGGTCACATGAGCGGGCAGATGGGGCAGATCGGGATGAAGTACCTGCCGAAGGTTCTCAACAAATTCCCCGACGGCATTCCTTACGTAGGCCACCAGGGCATAACGGGGATTTTGCATGTCAACCCGAAATTATACCTCCGTAAGCGCGCGGCGTGGGTTACAACCTGATCGGAAGCGGTCAGCTACAATCGAAGAAGTCGGAGCGCGTAGCGCAGCCTGGTAGCGCATCTGCCTTGGGCGCACGATCTTACTCACAGCGAAGCACTTACCATTGTGTTCCTCCAATCTGACTACCTGTCTGGAGGAAATCTTGTCCACAGCCCTACATGCTGCTACTCGGCATCTTGCCGGCGCGATTCGACGTTGGTTAATCGTTGATAGGATCGCGCGTCACTTCTTCGCGTCGCGCTCGCCGAATGCGGCCTGGTTCTTCCTCAAGGGATTAACCAGACTCTGTGTCATGTTTTCGCTCGGGCTGAGATCCGTGACAAAGGCATGGCTAGTTCCGGGTAGGCCAATGCGGTGCACAAGGTTTTGAAAGCGCGAGTCGGAACGGAGAGGATCGAAGCCCGGCCGCAGCAGTACGCCCGGGTTAAATCGCTCTTCGTAACCTTTTTCGAGCCAACTCATGGCTTGGTCAGTATCTCCGAGAGATGCATAGATCATGGCAATCTCCGAAGCATTCGAATAACCTGGGTTTGAGCGCTTCTTCAGGTCGCTCAGCAGCTTTTCCGCTTCGCTCCTGTTGCCGGACAGGACATAGGCGCGAGCAAGGTTAGCTATGGATGTGGGGCTACCCCCAGAGAGCTGCACCGCCTTTTGTAGTTCTGCGACCGCTTTGTCGTACATGTGTTTTTGAAGGTACGCCTGGGCGAGTTGATTATGTGCGAGAGCGAAATTAGGATCCATTTCGATTGTCTTGCGGCTCTGTTGTATAGATTCGTCATAAGAGTGCGCAAGGACAAGGAGCTCCGCCAGGTCGGCGTTGATAATAAGAGATAGCGGATCCAGGTTTTCCGCTTTCCTCATTTCCGCGATAGCTTCGTCATAGCGACCCAAGAGACTCAAGTGCCAGGCATACCAATGGTGAGCGGTTGCGTAGCCCGGGTTGAGTTCAATGGCCCGCCGGAATTCCTTGCCGGCAGAGTCAAAATCCCAGTCGAAGCCGTCCAAGACGAATGCAAGCGAGTTGTGGGCTTCGCCGAGCGCGCTGTCCAGTTCCAGAGCTTTGATCGCCGCGGCCTTCGCTTTGGGGAATGCCTCCTTGGGAATCATGACTGCATACTGCCAGTCTCCCAACAAAGCATAAGTGTCGGCTAAGCCAGAATAAGCTTGGGCGTATTTCGGGTCCTCTTCGATTGCCTGATTGAAATAAGCCAGGGCGGCCTTCAAACCATCTGCCGTGCGCTTATTCCAGAAGTAGCGCCCCTTGAGATAGGACTCGTAAGCTTCGGGATTGACAACCCTTACGTTTTTCAGGGCAGCTTGTTCCTGAGGGGTCAAATTGATCCGAATTTGATCCGCGATCTCCCTAGCCACCCTGTTCTGGAGCGCCAGAGTATCACGCAACTCGCCCTCATAGCTCTGGGACCATAAGTGCTTGTCCGTAGAAGCCTCGATCAACTGCGCCGTGATACGGACCTGGTCGCCGAAGCGGAGCACGGTGCCTTCTACCACGGCGTCCACGTTTAGTTCGCGAGCGATCTGCGGCAGAGGCTTGCGCGCCCCTTTGTACGCCATCACAGACGTGCGGGAGATTACCCGTAAAGCGCTGATCTGCGCCAAGTCAGTGATCAACTCATCCGTCATGCCGTCAGCAAAGTAATTCTGCGAAGCATCGCCAGAAAGGTTGTCCAGCGGAAGCACGGCTAGGGATCGGATACCCGCGGGCACACGGCCACGCGAACGCAATAGCAACACGAAAAGAATCGGCAAAATCAAAACGAGCGCCAGGGCAATGATGACCCAACGCGTCAGCCACAGCCGGGGTTTGGGCGCAACTGCCAACCCGATGCCCTGGAGCTTATCCTTACTATTGTCACCCCTATCTTTAGCCTCTGTAGCCTCTGTCGCCGACAAATCTCCAGCCGCGGATTCCGGCCTTCTAGGGCGGGCGTCTGCATCGACAACCGACACGTTCGCAATGAAGCGATAGCCACGTTTCGGAAGAGTCTCGATGAAACGCGGATTCTCGGCCGAGTCCCCCAATGCACTCCGAAGCTTCGCGATTGCGATATTGACAGCTTGGTCGAAATCACCAAAACTTTCGTCCGCCCAGACTCGGCTGCGCAATTCTTCCCTAGTGACGACTTCCCCGGGATGTTCTAGCAATATCTCCAGCAGTTTCATCGGCTGCTGCTGCACTCTGATTCTCAAACCCGCTTTGCGCACTTCGCCCGACTGGAAGGAAACCTCATAGGTTCCGAATCGCACGACGGAGGAGGGTCGGGGTGGTTCCATATGTCTTTGGGCGTAGCACAGAAGTCTAGCACTTCGCGCACGGGAGTCCTCCGGTTCAGGAAATCTGCGAAGCTAACTCATTAGCTCGCAATTACTTAACAGGCAATGAACTGGATATGTGGAAAAAATTCACCGTCAATTGACGCCAGACGACTGGCGCGTCAGATTGTCACGCAAGGCATGGCACTGGCAACTCGAAACTTAGTCGCAGCGATTCCGGGAGAAGGCAAATGAGTAGTATGGGACCTGGATTAAGAGAAATGGTCGGATTCGGGATTTCATCCTCAAAAGACGACCAACCGTGGGCAGGGTTCGAAGAGTTGGCCATGCCCCTGTTCGATTCCCTGTACAACTTCGCCCGCTGGCTGGTGCATAATTCGAACGATGCCGAGGATCTCGTCCAAGAGACTTATCTAAAAGCGTTACGCAGTTTTGCGACGTTTCAGCGTGGCACCAATTTTCGGGCATGGATATTTCAAATCCTGAGGAACACCTTTCTAAGTTCGTGCTCGAAACTTGAGCGGCGCGTAACCGTCGCTATGGACTTGGAGGAGGACTTTTCTGCTTTGTCCGTAACCCCCACTCCTGAGTCACTGCTGATCGAGCGTTCGGACAGCGATGCTGTTCGGTGCGCAATCGAGCAACTACCAGTCATCCTTCGCGAGGTCATTTTGCTGTGTGATGTTGAAGACGCGTCTTACCGGGAGATGGCAGAAATATTGTCGATTCCGATAGGAACCGTTATGTCACGCCTGGCCAGAGCTCGGAAGGCAGTTCGTAAGACAGTCCGTGGCGAAGAAATCTTCCGTAAAGCAGCGCTCTGATAGCTAAGTGTGAAGCATGCGGCAACCCGCAGAAAGGGGAAAATCTTATGGCAACCGCCACCTTAACAGCAACCTTGAACACTCCAATATCCGAACCACAACCGGCAAAAATGGATAGGATTCTGGTTATCGAGGATGATGATGCTTTGCGGAAGGTTCTGAGGCGCCTGCTCTCCTCGGAAGGATACGAGGTCGATGTCGTCCCCGATGGCATGGCTGGCCTGGAGATCCTTCGCCAAAAGCCACCCTCCGCGGTAATCCTCGATCTACTGGGCCCCAGATCTTCAGGTTGTGATCTTTGCAAGAAAATTGCGAATTTGATTCCCGATCTGCCCCTGGTCATTCTTAGCGCGAGCTCAGATGTGGCGGACAAGGTTCTTCTCCTGGAAATAGGTGCCTACGATTACGTGACCGTACCGTTCAGCCCCAGGGAACTGGTTGCGCGTTTGCGCGCGCTCATCAGATGTGCGTCGCGCGTCAGTCCAGGGAACTTGTATTTCTTTGGGGATGTGATGGTTGATTTCTCCAAGATGGAGATCACTCGCAGCGGCGAGAAGGTCACAGTCACCGCGAAGGAATTCAAGACGCTGGAGTTTCTAACAAAGAACGCCGAGCGCACAATCTCGCGGGATGAACTTCTAAATGAAGTGTGGGGTTACCAGAACTACCCTCGTACTCGAACTGTGGACAACCACATCCTCAGGTTACGACAGAAACTGGAGAGCGCCCCTTCCAACCCGTCGCACTTTCTCACAATGTTTGGTCTGGGCTATAAGTTTGTGCCTTAGGCGGGAGGCTTCGTTCGTGCCATGGTAGACCTATGACGCGGCTTTGAATAATTTCGCAAGACTATCGATGTCCGGAGCACTCGCGTCGCCGATCACGAAATAGCGGAGCCCGCCCTGACTCCATGTTTCCATGTTGAACGGCGCTTTTTTCGGGGAGAGAGAATTATCGTCTAACTTCGTTCGTAAAAATTGTTCCTGGAAGACAAACACCGAAATATGGTGCTTTCGAACGTCGTAGATCAGATGCGCGCCCGGCGTTTGGTCAAGATAGGTCATCCGGCCCCCGAGCAGAGAGAACTCGGAGTTCTGGAGTTCCGGCAAATTGAATGCGAAGGGGATCTTTCCTTGGAACCAGGGCTTCACTGTGTGCCGATCGGTGGAGATCACATCCACCGGCGAAGCACTAGCCAGCGTTGCCACGTGCAAGTCGGCAATCTCGCTGAAGACCTGCCCTCTATCGGACCGGGTTCCCACATAGGTTGACGTCAACGCTCCGACCACGAGAATGACGCCGGCAGCGACAGCGAACATCCATCCTAGACCAAGACTGCGCTGCGGTTTGGGTGCAATGTCCTGCTGCACCCGTCTGCGGAACTCAGCCCTGGGAGTAAAACGCCTTCCAGCGACTTGAATCGTGCGCTTCATCTGTACGCGCGTGAGGGCATCCGCTGAGCAAGAGTGACAACTGCGCACATGAGCGTCGAAGTTGCGCATCTCCGCCTCCGGAAGCTCACCGTCGAGGTACATGTCGAGTTTTGCGTTCCCGGACTCACAAACCATGGTTAGTTCCTTTCGCAACTTCCATCACCGCTTCCTCCCCCTGCAGTTTCCGCCCCAGATGGGCTCGCAACGTGCGTCTGGCACGCGATAAACGCGACATCACCGTACCGACAGGAATGCAAAGAGTTTCCGCAATCTCCTGGTACGACATTTCCTCCACCTCGCAGAGAAGGAGGGTTTCGCGGTATTGCACCGGCAGATCGTCGATGGCGCTCAGTACCAGTTGGGAATTAGAGCGATCCATAAGAATCGTCTCAGGAGTCTCGTTCTCGACGGCCAGTTCAAGTGCGTCCTGCTCCGGATCAAGCGGCACAGTCATGGTGACTCTCAGTCCAGTGCGCGACGTCAAGAAAGTGTTGCGCAAGATACGATATATCCACGCCCGGAAGTTAGTCCCCAACTGGAAAGACGAGAACCCTTTCAGAGCCTTTACATAGGTCTCCTGGACGAGGTCTTCCGCTTCTTCGGTATTCCGCGTCAACCAGCGGGCGAAATTATACAACTGGTCGAAGAGCGGCATAGCCAGTTCTTCGAACGAGTCGGATTGAGGGCTAGTTCCTGACACGTACACATGGTTAAACTGCCCCGCGCTCGCTTTATTCCCTCACAGAAAAATAATTCTGTGGGAATGTCTCCGCCGTTATTAGGTGCGCCTCACCTGACAGAGGCTAAGTTCGTCGTCTGCGTGGCACAGGAATGGCTCAGCTTTGAAGCACAAACTCCTGCTGCCCGAGGCTCCCTTTCATCGATTGGCAGATCCTCAATGTTCTCGATAACCCGAGCCAAGCTGACCAGTATCCACATCGCAATCAGCGGCGTAAGAAAAAACAGCATAATAATCGCGAGCGCTTCGAGCAGACTCTTCATGGGGATCCTGAACACTCGCCTGTCACCCGATGAGAACTAGCGTGTTCAGGCAAATATTCCATGGAGTGGGATCAATCTCACGATCACTTTTCGAGCAGGAATTAACGATCAAGAAGTCGGTTATCTTCAGCGAGATGTAGAGAAAAGGGAAGAATGCTGGAACTAGCTATTTACGGGCTCGTGGGGCTGGCTACGATGCTGGTTATAGCGTTCTATTTTGCGTACGGTGATGAATTCTCAGCGGCCCGAGAACAGTCCTCGTTCGATCCAATCGATAAACCAAACTTGAACGTTACTCCGATGATCGAAATTGGGACAAGTTTCCCAAAATCCGATGGCTGACTCCAGCTATTTACAGACGAGCCTAAGAGCTCCCGGGGCCGATGTGCCGATCAAACCTCTTTCCTCGTAGGATCAAGGATGACCCACCTTGGTACCAGGTTGTCAGAGCAAGAGAAGAATGACCTCGTTGCGTTCCTGAGAATTGGAAACTTCCTCGTTGCCAAAAGAGCATGGAAAAAACCTCCGGATAACCTGAAGTACGCGAATCCGACGCGCTTTGGGTCTTTTCACTAGCTGCCCGAAGGTAGGAGGGAACATCGATGAGAACTATTCCTCCTCACCACACACATATGCGTTAGATAACGGGGCAAACACGTTACGCTGCGCCTGCCCCGCAGCGGCTCAGGTTTAGAGAGAGCTGAGGAACTTCAGCAATTCCCCGCGCTCCTGCGGAGTTAACTGTTTGAACAGGCTAATCGAGTTAGAAGCTTCATTCTGGTGGCGAAGGATCGCCTGCTCAAAGGACTCCGACTTCAAGTCGTGCATGAACCGGGATTTGGTGCGCACCCCCCAAAGTGCAGCCGTACGCAATTTGTGTTGCGTATCCTGTGGTCCTCCCTGGACAATGCCGTCGCCGGTACCCACATCATGGAGGAGGAAGTCGCTAAAGGGATGAATGATCTTGCTCCCTAAGGCGTCCGGGATGGTGAAAGTCCCGCCATTGATTACGGTTCCGGGAGGAGCGGTTACGATCCTACCCACGTGGCAGATGCTGCACTGAACTTCGGCAAACAACTTTTCACCAGCTTTAACTTCCGGGTCACCGGCCAACACGCCATCGCGTGGCGGAACCAATGTGCCGCGGATGAACTGAGCAAAGTGGTCTAGTCCAAACAGACCCGTGTTATCTTTTTTGTCCTCGGGATCCTGCGTCGTCTTGCAGACCGTCGTGATATCCACCGGCTTCAGGCGGTTGGAGATGCCGACTTCGTTCAGGTAGGCGTCGGCGGAGAAGGACAGAATGCTCCCATGCTGATCCTTCCAACCAAAGCGGCCCACTCGGGTCTGTCCAGGTGCCTCCAGGATGGCCACTTCCACGGTCTCACCACGGATCACGCCGTTACTCAGTTTTGGTTGTTCGTCGGCAATATTGATTAACGTCTGGTCAGCAATCGCTTCGACGAAGCCGTCTCCCAGGGTATTGAGTGCGGCTCGCAGTGTGCGAATGTTCTCGGTTGGCGGCAGATGCTCCTCCGCTTGGGGGCAGATCGCACGGTCGCTAATGAGGGAGCGGCCGGTGATCATGTCCTTGCCGTGATTAATAAAGATCGTCGGGTTCACGAAATTGCCATTGGCATCGAGATGCCCCGCCCGAACTTCGGTGACTTGGCTAGGTCCGCCGGTACCGGTGCCCTGATGGCAATCCGCACAAATCGTAGCGTTGTGCACGGGGCCGAGGCCGGTGTCGTTTCCTTCCCGCTCCTCGAAGTTTGCCTGGTCTATAGCGAACGTATCGTTAGGCGGCTCGGGAATGCCGTTGCTGACACTCTTTGAACCAGGATGCTTGGATAGCGTTGGTGTTTTGAAACCGGCCGGCGCCTCGGTCGCCTCGGGCGTTGCCGGCGTCTGCGCGGACTGTTGCGCGAGACCAGCAAGGCCAAGACCAATCAGGCCGGAACAACATACGACGAGAAGAACGTTCTTCCTGATCATGGATTTCCTCCAAAAATATTGGTTGTGACACCCCGCAGGGTGCGGTGAGAGGGCAAAGCAAGACCGCGGCGACCGCCACAGCGATGCTGAAATTGGGACTCCGTAATCCTGTAACTGCGTGACGAAAGAAATATTCTGTGGAAAAGTATTTCTGCTATTCCCTAGACAATCGAGAACTGCCTCTCCATCGAATTGGAATCCATTTGTCCTGCCACTCCGCGATTTGTGTCATCGAGGCGGAATAAAAGATCAGAACTTCCGTTATTCCCAGTGAGACTCATTTTGCAGGAGGCGGATGATGAACAAAATCAGAGCGAGCAAGTTTGTTGAATTCAGCTCGAGCATATTGGCGACTCTTACCATCGCGCTGGTTGTGACGGTTAGCAGTGCGTCGGCGAAGGGCCACAAGCCTAATGGATCTGTCGCTGCGAGCCAGGTGGTCGCTCACATTTCATTTAGCGGACTATCGGCTGTTGACATGGCAATGCAGAAAAAGGTGAACGACAAATATTACCTCTATGTGCAGCACTCAAAAGACCAAGGCATCTCGATTATTGATATCAGCAATCCCGCTCAGCCGAAAGCGGTTGGGATAATCCCGTGGCCGGATCCAGCGGTGTCGAGCAGGATGAACCTGACGGGCGATTTGGCGATCATCGCCGAAAGCGAGGTTCTCCCGACGCGTAATTCCTCGAATGATGACCTTGTACTTTGGGATTTGTCCGATCCAGCCGTTCCTCGAGTAGTGCAAAAGTTCTCCGGCGTAGTCAAATGGCTTCAAGACGAGCGGAATTTTATTTATGTCTTGAATGGCGAAGGATTATGGGTGGTTTCAAAGCCAGCGGATCGCCAGGCGGAGCAAACTGAGTCCTCCAACGGCTACTGAGCGTGAGGACTGGCACAGCAGGATGGCAATAAGCGGAGGTGCAGGCCGCGGAGGCGGCATGTCCCCGAGCAACCTCGGCACAAACTTTAGAAGGGGTAGGGTGATGGTAAATCCTTTGGATCTCAAGACTGTATTTTTGGCGAAGCACGCACAACATGTGGTGCTCATCCATTTTCCGATCGCGCTGTTCCTCACGGCGGTGGCGTTCGATCTGATCGCACAATGGACGAAGCGAGCTGGCCTGGCGGACGGCGCCTACTACAACTTGCTGGTGGCAGCGATTTCAACTCTGCCGGTTCTCGCAACTGGCGTACTCGCTTGGCAGTTCCAACTTGAGGGCCAGAAATTGAAGGGCATGCTATTGCTGCACCTGGTACTTGCGTGCGTCTCCAGTGCGGTGATTTGGCTGGTCTGGTGGGTGCATTTCCGGGCGCGACGGCGGACGGAAGTCTTGCCGAACTACCGCCTCGCGTTTGAATTCCTGGGCGTCGCTCTCGTCGGGCTGACCGGGCACTTGGGTGGCTTCCTCAGCGGCGTGAACGGGCCCGGTTAGACGAGTCCCAGGCTGCGGATTTTCCCGCCGCCTCAATATGACCGGGAATAAAAGCGACTCGTGACAGTTATCAATGGAGAACGTTACAAACCACGGAGGGCAAATGGCAAACAAGAAGCAAGATTTTATCGATCAGAAGTTGCAAGACCTCAACAACGATGGCGTCGACCGTCGCGGTTTCTTAAAGTGCATGGCATGGGCGGGTACAGGCTTGGTCTGGACCATGAGCGGTGGCATTCCGGTATCCCGGGCATTTGCGAAAAGCAACGGCAAAGATGCCGACAAAGGCTCAGACTTCAGCTTTGTCCAGATCAGCGACAGTCACATCGGCTTCAACAAGCCGGCAAATCCGGACGTCACCGCTACTCTGCAGACGGCGATCAACAAGATCAATGCAATGCCCCACACACCGGGCTTCATTATTCACACCGGCGATCTGAGCCAGCTTTCGAAGCCGAGTGAATTCGACACGCTCGACCAGGTATTGAAAGGAGCGTCCGTGAAGCAGATCTACTTTGTCCCGGGCGAACACGACATGCTCAGTGACAACGGCGAGCAGTATCTCCAGCGCTATGGGAAGGGTACAAAGGGTACCGGATGGTACAGCTTCGATCAGAAGGGTGTGCATTTCGTTGGACTCGTGAATGTCGCCAATCTGAAAGCTGGAGGCATGGGGTCGCTTGGTCACGAACAACTGGAGTGGCTCGAGGACGATCTCAAGGGTCGCTCGGCCAGCACTCCGATTGTGCTTTTTGCGCACATTCCGTTGTGGACTATCTATCCCGATTGGGGTTGGGGAACTGACGACAGTGAACAAGCCTTGTCGTACGTCAAGCGTTTCGGCTCCGTGACTGTGTTGAACGGCCATATTCACCAGATCATGCAGAAGATCGAAGGTAAGGTTTCGTTCCACACCGCGATGTCGACCGCATTTCCTCAACCTGCGCCGGGAACAGCTCCCTCCGCCGGACCGATGAAGGTGCCGGCCGAGCAGTTGCAACAGGTGCTGGGCATCACCGACGTGAACTATGTGGTCAGTGGTGGCAGCCTCGCAATCGTCGATTCGCCACTCGGGACTTCGGGCTCTTCGGCTTCGGGCAATGGAGGCGGCGCTTGGAGGTAGTTGACCGAGCCCTTGGTAAATTCCGAGAGCCCGGTACAAACAAAGAACATCAAGCAAGAACATCACATCTAGAAAAGGAACAGGACAATGAAAAGGAAAAATATGTGGGTTGCAAGTTTGACCGCGCCCGTGATGATCGCGATGCTCCTGCTGCTAGCGGGATCACCCAGCGTCACGGCAAATGACCACTCCTCCGCGGCTATCGCGGCGGTGAAAATCGATAATTTCGTTTTTGGGCCGCAGACGCTCACGGTATCCGTTGGAACGACGGTTACCTGGACAAACAGTGATGACATCCCTCATACGTCGGTCAGCACGGAGGGTGTGTTCAAGTCCAAGGTGCTGGATACGGATGAAAAATTCTCCTATACGTTTACCAAGGCGGGAACGTATCCCT
>Ga0210396_10003571_pt1 | contig 15466 bp, 15 predicted proteins | sample IncBWH17OmetaG_FD_155466 | JGI IMG/M metagenome (GOLD analysis project Ga0210396, IMG submission 155466) | Forest soil microbial communities from Barre Woods Harvard Forest LTER site, Petersham, Massachusetts, United States - Inc-BW-H-17-O ... | reverse complement strand
AGAAGGACGAGGCATGCGCCAAAGCCGGCATCGACAAGGTCGCCGACCAGCTCAAATGATCGTTCCCGCGGGTCGGGCGCGAATCCCTGGACGGATCTGAGCTCGGTGGATCGCAGCCCCACCCTACCTCACCCTGCCGATATTATCGAGGCCGAGCGTCTGGCTCTCTCGCGGCGCATCGCGCGGGTCGTGCTGGCGATCGCCTTGGTCGCGCTCGGGGTATGGATCCTGCACCGCTTTCTCGCCGCGCTCGCCTGGGCCGGCGTTCTGGCGATCGCCCTCTGGCCGCTCTATCGCCGGGTCGCTCTCGCGCTTCCCGGGGACAAGTCCCGCATCCTTGCGCCTCTGCTGGTTACTCTCGCTGTCGGGCTCATTTTCATCGTCCCGTTCATCTATGTCGCGCTCGAGGGCGCGCGCGAGGTTCACATTGTCGTCCAATATCTCGGCGAGGCCGAGCACAACGGTGTCCCGGTCCCTGAATGGGTGCCGCAATTCCCGGTTGTCGGCCGCGCCGTCGAGGAGTGGTGGCGCGTCAATCTGAGTGACCCCAATGCGGCTCAGGAGCTGCTGGGAAGGATCAACCCGCGATCGGTTGCTGCATCGGCCCGGCTCTACGGCGCCGAAATCATTCACCGATTGATCATCTTCGGCTTCACTCTTCTGACCTTGTTTTTTCTGTTCCGCGACGGAGTGCTGTTCAGCCGACAGCTGCTGCGCGTCAGCGACCGGCTACTCGGACCGGATGGGGAGCGGGTCGGGCGCCACATGGTTCAGGCGGTGCTCGCGACGGTGAACGGCTTGGTGCTGGTTGGGTTGGGGGAGGGCGCACTGATCGGCATTGCCTATATCATCGCCGGTCTTCCGCATCCGGTCTCGGTAGCGGCACTGACCGGCGTTCTCGCGGTCATCCCGTTCGGTGCGCCGGTAGCATTCGGGGCTGCCGCTTTGTACTTGGCCGCGCGCGGCAGCACGATCGCCGCCGCGGCAGTTTTCTGTTTTGGTCTGGTCGTCGTCTTTGTCGCGGATCATGCGATCCGACCGGTCATTATCGGCGGGGCTGCGCGTCTACCGTTCTTATGGGTGCTGCTGGGGATTCTCGGTGGGCTGGAGACGTTTGGCATTATCGGGCTGTTTCTCGGCCCGGCGATCATGGCCGCCTTGATCTCGCTGTGGCGGGATTGGACGGAAATGCCCAGCGCCGGCGGTGGTCCCGTGGGTGAAACGTAGCAGATCGGCAACGCGCCAGGAAATGCTGCTATAATAATCAGTGAGGGGTGCGGACCCAGCCTTGTCGGCATGCCGTCCTCCGCCGATAATGCTGCACCTGCCCGATGGTTCGCGATCCAGCTCCTGGTAGGAAATTGGGAGGATGCATGAAATACGTTTGCGATGCTCCAGGCGGGAAGACCTGGTTTCGGATCGAGACCGAAGCCGAGGCCGCGGTAGAATCCGAAGGCATGCGCCACGCCGTCGAGAAGTTCTTTCGCAAGGAGGAGGAAAAGGCGATACAGAGCTTCCAGCCTGCCTCCAAGGTTTACTTCGAGCAGGAGATCGGCCTCAAAGCGCATGTACAGCGCGAAATGCCGTTATTCCTGACATTGCGCGACGACGAGGGTAATCCGCTGGTAACGGCCATGCTCGCGCCGGGTGGTCGCGACGACCGGAGCTTCCGGCCGATTATCGTCGGAATAGCGAATGCGGACCCCTATGTCGACGATGCGGACGCCATCCGCGCTCTCGGCCAACATTACGGCCTCTCGCTCGAGAGAAGCCGCTGCTACCCCTATCGGCGCGACTGACCCGCCCCTAGGTCCGCGGCACGACCCCCCCTCGCCTCTCTGCGCTCGTCACCCTCTCCCGCAATGCGGGAGAGGGCTACAGCTCATTCAATGAAGGCCTCTCAATGAAGGCCTCTCGATGAAGGCCCTCTCCTACACCGCGGGAGAGGGAGCACCAAGCCCGAAGGGCTTGGTGGGTGAGGGTAGTGCCGCGTTCCAACAAGTTGCGATGATTTGGATCCCGATTCAGCGGAAGGCGACCTTGAGCGGTGCCGGCGGGACCACCGAGCACTCGACCTTCTTTTTGTGGAGCGCGGCGCATGCGCCCTGTGCTTCCTGCGGCGAAAAGTTGAGGAGCCGCGCACGGTAGACGTGCTCCTTGCCACCCTTCGAGGGCCGCACGATCTGTACCGGCTTACCCCTGGCTCCGGGCACCGCCGCGGCGGAACGCGCAGCTTCCTCGGCCGCACTCTCGACGCGGAACGCACCGAGCTGGATGCTCCAGCGATCGTTAGCCATTGGTGCCGCCTCCGCCTTGGCAACGGGCGAGAGGTGAGCGGCGATCTTGCGGGCGGCTTTGGCCAGCTGTCCAATTTTTTCGCGCGGGCGGACCGGTTCGGACTGGTCCGTCTCGGCCACCGCGGGCGCCACCGCCGGTGACGGCGCTTCGCGCCCCGCCACCAGCGTGCCGCCGGCCCCTAGATCAGAGAAGCCCTGATCGAGAAGAGCAGCCATTTCCCGGTCGCGCGAGCCGGCCGACCTTCCGCCCATGATGACGCCGATCAGCCGGTGACCGTTGCGCACTGCCGAAGCCGCCAGGTTGAAGCCGGAGGCGCCGATGTATCCGGTCTTGATCCCGTCAGCGCCTTCATACCAATCGAGCAGGTGGTTGTGGGTGACGATCAGCCGGCCGCGGAAGAGGAACTGGCGCGTCGCGAAATAGCGGTATTCGCGCGGAAAGTCGTGATAGAGAGCAAGTGCAAGCTGCGCCACGTCGCGCGCCGTCGTGCGTTGCTCGGGATCCGGCAAACCGGAGGCGTTGCGGTAGACCGTGCTGGTCATCCCGAGCTGACGCGCCTTGGCGGTCATGCGGTCGGCAAATGCCGGTTCACTGCCGGCCAGCCCCTCGGCGAGAACCGCAGCGGCATCATTGGCGGATTTTGTGACGATACCGAGAATGAGGTCGTGAACCTGGACCGAATCGCCCGGGATGAGGTGCAGCTTTGTCGGGCTCTTACTCGCCGCTTCGCTCGAGACCGGCAGATACTGGTCGAGCCCGAGCCGGCCCGAGTTCAGCGCCTCGAACGTCAAGTACAACGTCATCATTTTGGTCAGCGAGGCTGGATAGGTGATTGCGTCGGCATTCATCTCGCTGAGCACTCGGCCGGTTTCGGCATCGATGACGATTGATTCGTTTTCCCGCGACGGGTCGACGCCGTAAAATCCGTGTCGCGCATGGCCATGATATCCCTGGTGGTGCCGCGCCGAGGCCGGACTCGCGCCGAGCATCAAAAGAGCCACAATGGCGCCGAGGCAAGCGCCGGCTAGAAAGCGCCGCCAGAGCGGCGCAGCGCGCGGCATGCGCCGCGCGGTGTTCCTGAATACTTCCACTTCAACCCCCCATTCCCCCAACAGACTGTGACCGATCAGCGATCGCGCACAGTCATCGTCAGGTAGAATAGAAAAACCGGGCATCTCTGTCTACGTTTTCGACCGTACAAATCGATCAAAGGCCTCGAATCTCACGGCTCCCGGGCGCGCGGCGCACCTCGGAGCGCCGCCTGCTACTGTTTGCAAGCCGCTAATGCTATCGCAATGAGTGCTGGATAGAATCTGAGAACGCAACTGCCGATGAAACGGTGTCATGCTCAGCGCCTTCTCCGTCTTCGTTCTCTTCGTGGTCCTGTTCGCGCTAATTTTTGTCATTCTTGCGGTTCAGAGAGTCCCCCAAGGGAATGAATGGACGGTCGAGCGATTCGGCCGTTATGTCCGCACCCTCGAGCCGGGTCTCGCTCTCATCGTCCCCGTAGTAGATCGCGTCGGGGCGAGGATGAATATGATGGAGACTGTGCTCGATGTTCCTTCGCAGAGCGTCATTACCCGCGACAACGCCGTGGTGACGGTAGACGCCATTGTCTTTTATCAAGTGCTGGACGCGGCGAAGGCGGCCTATGAAGTCACCACCCTCGAGCTCGCGATCCTCAATTTGGTGATGACCAATATCCGTACGGTCATGGGCTCGATGAGCCTCGACGAGCTGTTGTCCGAACGCGACCGCATCAACAGTCAGCTTCTCACTGTCGTCGATGCGGCGACCACGCCTTGGGGCGTAAAGGTTCAACGCGTCGAAATCAAGGACATCACGCCGCCTCAGGAGCTGGTTGCAGCGATGGCCCGGCAGATGAAGGCCGAACGCGAGAAGCGGGCCAATGTTCTGGAGGCCGAGGGTTTTAAACAGGCGGCGGTGCTCAAGGCCGAGGGAGAGAAGCAGGCGGTCATCCTCGCTGCGGAAGCCCGGCGCGAGGCGGCCTTTCGCGACGCCGAGGCGCGGGAACGGCAGGCCGAGGCCGAGGCCAGCGCAACGACGTCGGTCTCCGAGGCGATCGGGCGCGGCAGCATCCAGGCGATCAACTACTTCGTGGCGCAGCGCTATATCGATGCTATTGGTCGTCTCGCCAGTAGCCAGAATCAGAAGGTTATCCTGATGCCGCTCGAGAGCGCATCGATGATCGGATCGCTGGCCGGGATCGCCGAATTGGCGCGCGAGAGCTTCAGCACGGCCCGTCCTGCGACCAATCCGTCGGTAGGGCCGACAACGGGCAGTTGATGCCGTACTGGTATTGGGCCGCCTTTGGCGCTGTTCTCGGGGTGATCGAGGTCGCCGTACCGGCGATGGTCTGTATTTGGCTGGCCGCCGCGGCGCTTGGCGTCGCGGTGATCTCTTGGCGGTATCCCGGGCTCGCTTGGGAGCACCAGGCGTTGATCTTTGCGGTCCTCGCGATCGCGAGCGTTGCCCTCGGCCGGACGGCTTTCGCCCAGACCAGAGCAAGTACAAGCGACCGAAGCCTCACCGGGCGCGCCGAGAGCTACATCGGTCGGATGTTTACTTTGGACGGTGCGATCCACGACGGCCGCGGACGGCTCAGGGTCGACGATACAGTCTGGCTCGTCGCCGGACCGGACCTCCCGGCCGGGACCCGCGTGCGCGTGACCGGCGCCGAAAACACCCTGTTGCGCGTCGAGCCGATCTGAACATCTTGTGCGACGCACAATTTTGCTTGAGAAGCGCGATAATTTCGCTTACCCTCCGGGTTGTGCGGCGCGAGATGTACCGCGGTGGAGGACAAGGCTGAAATCATGGAAACCAAGGGCAGACGCTCGTTACGCGCGTCCGGGCCGGCCGCGGCGCCGTTGAAGCCGGCCGAAGCTCCGGCCCCAGCAGACGGGCCGAGCGAGGCCGAACCGCGTAAACCCGCCGATCTGCCGGTCGAGGCCGACAAATCGACGGACACAGCTGTGAAGCTCGTGGCCGCCGCGGCGACGGCGGCACCAACGCCGGGCGTCGGCGCACTCCCAGCGGTGCCAAAGACTGCGAATTCTGCCGATCTCGGGCATTTCGAGGGCGACGCTTCGGCGGCGCTTGCCCAATCGCAAGCGGCGCTCGCGCGTGGCCTCGAAGCACTGAGCGTCGAGATCGCCGGACTGGCGCTTTCGGGCATGAATATGCTGGCGCACACAGCAACAAAATTGCTCGCGGTGAAGACGCTCTCCGATGCGATGGAGGTGAATGCCGGGTTCACTTGCAGCAGTTTGGAGACTCTGGTCGGCGCAGCGAAACTCTCGGGGCTCGGGGTAAAGCTCGCTGCCGAGACCTCTCAACCGCTCCTCGGCCAATTCGCGCGGGGGTGGGGCAAGGCGGCTCGGCTCGGCGGCTAAAAAACTGGGGCCGGGCACCGGCCTGTCATTCGACCTTGACGAGCAGGGCCCGGATCTGACGGTCGATGAACGCGCCTTCGGGTGTGCCCGGCGCGGCGCGCGGTGCGCGATGGCCGAGTTCTGAAGGGATTTCGGCATAGCTGGCCTGCTTGACGCCGTCTCGGATCCGGCGCGCGCCGTCCACCCCAAGCAGCCGGTCGGTCGCGCTCGGCAATACCAGCGTCGGCGCCGTGATCTGCGCCAGAGCGGCGCCGAGGTCGCCGCCAAACGGGCCGGAAACGTCATGAGCTCGGCTCGCGGCATAGCGCAACACCAGCGAATTGGCGTCCCAATTGGCGAAGGCGCGAGCGCTATCCTCGATCTCCATCGCCAATTGTGCTGCCGGCAGCCGGTCGAGATAGCGCGCCGACACGGTCCACGGGTAATAGACCATGCCGGCGAGCCGCAGCCCCTCGACCGGGTTTCGCGTATATCGGCCGCCCTGCCAATCCGGATCGAGCGCGATTACGGCGGTCATCAGATCGACAGTGAGCTGAAAATTCGCTTCGGCTCTGGGGCTCGGAACCAGAAGGATCAGGCTGCGCACCAATTCCGGGTGATGAATGCCCCATTCGAGTGCTTCGAATGAACCCATCGAGCTGCCTCCGACAGCCCGCAAGGTCGTCAGCTCGAGCCCGCGGGTGACCAGCGCATGCTGCGCCGCCATCATGTCGCGGATCGTATAGCGCGGGAAATCCTGTCCCAACCCGTCCTTCGGCGAGGATGAATCACCGCCGCCGATGGCGTCGACCGTAATCACGAAATTCTTGTCGGTATCGAAGGTCTTCCCCGGTCCGATCATTGCGTCGAAGCTATGACGATTGCCGCTAGTCCCGTGCAGCAAAAGGATCGCATTGTCGCGCCCGGCCCCGAGCTTGCCATAGGTTTCATAGGCGACCCGCAACTCCGGCAGGACGGAGCCGTCTTCAAACGCGAAGTCGTAGATGTTGAAAATTTGCGATTCGGCGCGGGCCGCGGCGGTAACGCAAACCATCAATCCGAAAGCCAAGAGAGCCCTCAATTGCTACTCGCGAATGTTGGTTAAGATTTCGTTCGACACCCGCATCGTGCCGCAGCTAGAGTCAACCTCCAAGCTGCTGGATGAGCGACGCCATGCGTATGCTGCGGTCAGCCTATTTTTCTCGGGTAGCGCCGGATTCGGCCCGGGTGCAAACCATTCTCGCCCTTCTGTTGTGGAGCGGGGTCACGGTCTTCATTTTCGGCATCCTCATCGATTGGTTTCGCTGACTAGCTGTCCGGTTTCGTGCCGCAGACATCGTTCGAGGCCTGCGAACGACAGGTCGGTGACGATCGCAAACAGCGCGACCAGAACGGCGCCTTCGATGACGAAGGGCAGCCTATCGGCGACCAAGCCATTAAAGATCGGAGTGCCGAGCGTCAAGGCGCCGACTGTGGATCCGATCGTCGCCGTGCCGATGGCGATCGTGACCGAGACGCGTATTCCTGAAAGGATCACCGGGGAAGCCAGGGGCAACTCCACGTCGCGTAGCTGCTGCCAAGGCGAAAGCCCGAGCCCCGCGGCTGCTTCGCGCACAGCGCCGGGCACTCCTTCCAGACCGGCGATCGCGCTCGCGATGATCGGCAGGAGACCGTAGAGAAACAGGGCCAGCACCGTCGGGCGAGAGCCAAATCCGACGGCCGGGACGGCAATCGCCAGAACAGCGGCGGGCGGCAAGGTCTGGCCCACGGTCGCCAGAGTGTTCACCATCAATCGGAAATCCCGTCCGGCAGGGCGCGTGACCAACACCGCGAGCGAGAGACCGACCGATATCGCCGCAAGGCTCGCCGCTGCAACGAGTGCGAGGTGCGACAGGAACAACGCAAGAAAGCTGCTGCGCTGGTAGATCACGGGCTCGACGCCTGGAAACGCCCACTGGAAGACCGGTCTCAGCGCTTCCATCCGCAGCACCAGCACTGCAAAGAAGAGCCCGACCCAGAGAATCGGGCTGGTGAGGATACGACCGCCGCTCATCTTGCTTTGCTCGAACCGGGGCCGGTAGCGTGCTCAAGGCCCTATAGTGCTACCATAGGAGCCAGACCCGCAACACACGCATTCGAATCCAGCCGACGCGATGACCCGCCTTCGACTTTGCTCCGCAATTCTCTGTTTGCTGCCGGCAGCCCTCTTCTGGGAGCCTTCGCTGGGATGGGCGTGGGGTGGCGAGGCGCACGCGATCATCGCCCTGCTCGCCGATCGGCTCCTTCAGACCGGGGATCCGCTAGTCGAAAAGAAGCTTACCGAGATTCTTGCGGCCGATAAATCGAATACCTGGACGACGACCGACATGGCCGGAGAGGCAATCTGGGCCGATGCGCTGCGCGAGAAGAGCCCGGAGGGACGAGCGGCAACGTCGAAGTGGCATTACGTGAAATTCGATCCCGACAAGGCCGATTTGAACAAAGCCTGTTTCGGCCGACCCGGCTTGCAAACGATGATGCCGGCGAGCCACGGGCCCCAAGACGACTGCATTGTCGACAAGATCCAGCAGTTCGCAAAGGAGCTGCGCGAGCCCAGCACCTCGGAGCCGGAGCGGCTGATGGCCCTGCAATTTTTGCTCAATCTTGTCGGCGATATCCATGACCCGCTTTTCGCGATCGAGCGCAACGACCAGAGCGGGCGCTGTGCCGCGGTTCTTCCGCCCGGGAGCAAGACCCCGGTTCGGCTCAGTATTTACTGGGAGGACGACTTGGTCGCCGAGGCGGAGGGGAAGAATCCGGCCAAGGCCGCCGAGCAGATCGCTACCAGGCTGACCGCAGTCGATATCCGCAAATGGTCCGGTGGCACTCCAGAAGAATGGGCGCGGGAATCGTACGAACTCGCGAAGTCGGTCGTATACGGCCTTCCGGCCGAAGCAGGCGGTCGGTTCACCTTTCCAGTGCGGAAGGGCGAGACGGATGCTTGCGGGCCAATCCCGCTATACCGCCTGGATGCCCGCTATCGCGACCGCGCCGTCGCCGCCGTCAAGGAGCAGTTGGCGAAGGCAGGCGTCCGTCTCGCCGCTCTGCTGAGGGACAGTTTGCAATGATGCTCCTGGTGGTTACCGGTCCCTCGCCGGCCGCGATTTGATCAGAGCGGCTGCGATGTCGATCGGATCGTCGTCGGCTCCGGCGAGATACTCGACGGCGCGCGAAACCGGCCGATTGAGCCGATCGGCCAATTGAGCAATCTCCGAGATCGGCACCGGCCGCGCTTCAAGGTATTCGGCACACTGGCCGAGTACCCTTTCGAGAACAAAAGCCACCGTCACCCGGCTCGGCGACATCGATGATGCGACACATCCCCGGGCGGAAATCGCCAGCTCCAGCAAAGCGTCCAAACTGCCGAACCGGCCGCGTTGGGCCTGATAAAGAAATTGACGCCTCAGATGCGCCGCCGCCAGGTCGATGACCGATTGGCTCAACTGAAATCACGCGAGGTGAACACTGACTCGAACTCGATACCCGCCGCTCGGAAATTCTCTGCGGCTCCTTCCAGGCGGTCGACCACGGAGACGACTTTCAACACTGTACATTCCAATTGCCGCGCCTGGTCCACCGCCTGCATCGCCGAGCCGCCGGTGGTCGTGACGTCTTCGAAGAGAATGACTTTCGATCCCCTTTCGAGCAGCCCGTCGATCCGTTGGTCGGTGCCGTGCCCCTTGTTTTCCTTGCGCACAAAAAAGCCCTTGAGCGGTTTTTCGGGCCAGCTTCTTGCACACAGAGCCGCGACGAGCGGAATTGCTCCGGTCTCCAGCCCCCCGAGGTATTCGACATCCTCGGCCTTGATCGCGTCGAACAGCAGGTCTGCCAACAGCGACGCTCCCTCCGGATCGAACATTGTTTTCTTCATATCGAAAAAGAAGTTGCTCGATCGTCCCGAAGCGAGCGCAAAATCGCGATTCTGTAATAGAGACTGATGCCGGATAATCGCGATCAGTCTTTCTCGTTTATGACGCAGATCGATTATTGGGAAGCTGGCGATCTTTCCGTGTCCTGCGGGTGTTCTATTTCCATCGCTGAGGGGTGGCGGCGCCATCAGGTGGTGAGCCGTGCGGCTGTTCGAATAAGAGGAATTAAACCTGAACATAAGTCCGAAGACAAGTGACCTCGGAACCCGGACAAAGTCCCGCGGGCCGTCCTTGACGGCGTTGTACCGCGATCGTACTGCTTGAGTTCTTTACCAGGCATAGGAGGGGTTATGGCAGTTCGGCTCGTCGTCACGATCACGGCCGCATCGGGAAAAGGGTCCGAGCTCGCGCAGGCGTACAGGGCGCGTTGCGAGGAGTGCATGAAGGAACCCGGCTGCGAGCAATTCGAGGTTTTCCAGAGTGCGCTCAACCCGGACAAGCTGGTTCTGCTGGAACGCTGGTCCGACCAGGCGGCGCTCGACACTCATGCCAAGCTGAACGCCACTCGCCCCGCGCTCAACCCGCAGCTGCGCGTCGGCACCGGCGAGCGCGAGGATTACGAGTACAAACGGACCCGCTGAACCTCTCTGGATATCGCGATGGTGACCGCTGCGATTTGGCCGGCGCTCGATTACAGTCGGGTGCCTTACCGCCTGTATCACGACACCGAAATTTATGCCCGCGAGCAGGAGCGGATTTTTCGCGGGCCGGTGTGGAGCTATCTCGGCCTCGACGGCGAAATCCCCGAGCCGGGGGATTTCCGCGCGACCTGGGTGGGTGAGACGCCGGTTATCTTCAATCGCGACAAATCGGGTGCGGTCAGGGCATTCGTCAACCGCTGCGCGCATCGCGGTGCGCTGGTGCGTCGCGAGCTGTCCGGCAATGCCGACGAGCATATCTGCATCTATCACCAATGGTGCTATGGGCTCGATGGCGCGCTGACGGCGATCCCGTTTCGCCGCGGCATCCGCGGCAAAGGCGGTTTCGACGCGAGCTTCGAGATGCGCCGGCACGGGCTGCGCCCGCTGAGGGTCGGGACGATCAACGGAGTGGTGTTCGGCACCTTGGCCGAGGATGCCGAGCCGCTCGAGGACTACCTCGGCGCGCCGATCCTGGCGCAGCTGCGCCGTCTCTTCGACCGACAGGTCCGGGTGCTCGGCTATAATCGCCAGCGGATCCGGGGCAACTGGAAGCTCTATGCCGAGAATACTCGCGACAACTACCACGCCAGCCTGCTGCACGAATTTCTCGTCACTTTCGGGCTCGACCGGTCGACCCAGAAGGGCGGGGTCAAGATGGACGCGCGGCACCGTCACAACATCACCTGGGCGGAGGCCGACAGCGACACGGACGAGTTCGCCCACGCTGCTTACGCCGGCGCCGGGGTGCGCAACGACTTCCTGTCGCTGAAGGAGCCGTCGCTCGTCACCTTCCGTCCTGAGCGCGACGACAAGCTCAATCTCGTGGTCACCTCGGTTTTCCCGTCCGCGGTCTTTGTGCAGATCAGCAACAGCCTGGCGGTGCGCCAGATCCGCCCGCGCGGCGTCGACGAGGTCGAGGTGTTCCAGACGATGCTCGGCTACGAGGACGATCCGCCCGAGATGACCCTGCACCGGTTGCGTCAAACCAATCTTGTCGGTCCCGCCGGCCTCGTCTCGATGGAGGACGGCGAGGCGATCGAGATCGTCCACCGCGCTTCCAGACCCGACCCCGACCGCAACACAGTCATCGAACTGGGCGGCGGCGGGGTGATTTCCGACCGCGATTACCGGGTGACCGACGTGCCGTTGCGCGGCTTCTGGTCGTATTACGCCGAGCTGTTGGGCATCGAACCCGAGGGCGCAGTGCGATGAACGCCGATCGCGCCGAGGTCTGCGATCTGCTCGCCGAATACGGCGCGCTGATCGACATGGCAAGGTTCGACGAATGGCTCGACCTCTTCGCCGAGAAGTGCCGGTATCAGATCGTCCCACGGGAGAACTTCGACCGCGGCCTGCCCGCAGCCTTGGTCTTTTGCGACAGCCGAGCGATGCTAGAAGACCGTATCCGGGCATTGCGCGAAGCCAACAAATACAACATCCACACCGACCGCCACGTCATCGGCCTGCCGCGGATTGTCGATGCCGGCCTGACGGTGGAGGCACCGTTCGCCGTCTTTCAGACCGACCAGGAAGGTGAAACCCGGCTGTTCGCAACCGGCCTCTACCGCGACCGGCTCGAAGTCCTGCGACAGCGCCTCAAAATCCGCGACAAGCTGGTCCTCCTCGATAGCTTCGCCGTGCCGACCCTGCTCGCGACGCCGTTGTGACCGGAAACCGGGCTTGCCGATTACGACTAGGAATTGAGTTGAAAGTGAATCCCCGCTGCTGCTGCAGCAAATCTGCAGCGGAAGCTCCTCCAACAGTTGTACAAGCCCGCGATGTCCGGAAGTCATAAGCATGCATCCCGAAGACGGCAATTCTATGACCGTGTGGGACTGTCGTTGAGCGGCGTCACTGAGGCTCCTGGCCGGGACAGCCCCTCCAGGCGGCTGACCAGGTGATCGCGGGGCCGATGGCGGTGTAGTCCAGCCGGTCGGCCGCGCCGATATTGCCCCGCAGGATCTAGCCGAGAGCATCGCGCCGAAGGGCGGAGGCGGCAGTCCCTGCGCCAGTCGCGTCGCATCGAGATGGGGTCGGCGCCGCCAAGGGTCACCGCGGCGAAGTCCCCAACCTTCGCAATAGTCCCGAAGGGTCATCGGGCGGCCGCGAACCAAGCAGGATTTGCCGCACAGGGGCCATTGCCCAGAGCCAGTCGGGGGGCGCGGGCGGGTCAGGAAGCTATCATTCGTTCTCCCGCGCCATCTTTATGCGCAACCGCTCGAACCATCGAACTTTAAGCACCGAGCGTGATCAGTCGTGCGGGAGCATCTCGTTTTGACACAAATCGCCGCATGCCGGGATGCCAGTTGTCCCGCGGCAGCAGTGTACCTCCGTGCTATGACAGGGTTATTGCGGTCAAAAGCGATCAAGCGCTTTTGCCACATAAATGACCTGGCTTTCCCTGGATTGGTTTTAGACTTATAGCGTTGCCTTTGCCTGTCGCAACCGGCGTTGCAGGTTATAGCTATGGCTCACGAGATTTCGCTTGTAGTCAGTGCTGGATCTTTTGGACTTGTTGTCGGTTTCCTCACCGGCTATTCAGTGCGCGCCTATATGTCTCATCAACGAAAACGGAGGCATCTGTGGGGTGGCACGCCGGTATAGCCGCCACACTGCGCCGTTGGTGATGTCGCCGAGTGCGCAGCAGGTGTGGTTGCCTGCCGACTACACTGGTGTCCTCTTCGGCGCCAGGAGCCAACAGCGCACCACCACTGAACAGATACCGCCGCAGTATCCCTACCGGGAGATCATCGAAAAGTGCGAATCATGGCCGATCGCGCGCATGCAGCGGTCTACGAGAGACTTTAATCAGCGCCGGGGCCAGCGTGTATTTCGACCGCCTGCACCATGCGTGATCCACTCTTGTCCAGGCCTCGGAAGGGAGATCCTGGCCACAGAAAGCATGGGGAAGCGGGAATATCCAACATAAGAACCAATTTCATCCCAGGGACGTCTTTGGGGATCTGTTGGTGACCCGGCAATGAGCGATCTGGAGTTTCAACGCGAGCTCAGTCCAGAGCAAATACGCGAGGCGTTATCGCTGCTAGACAGGGCGGGCGCGCAGAATCAAAGCTTGCGGGTCGGAGATTTGAATCCCGATGCAGAGCTTGATCACGAACCTAATCAGCCCAGCTCGACCATGGCCGCGCAGGACCACACTCCTGCGGCAGAAGACTTGCAGCAGCGCAGGAAGCAAGGAAACTTGGCTGTCGCCCTTTTTTACGGCGTTGGCATCGCGACCACCGGCGCGCTGGCGGTTTTGTCGTGGAGCGAAAGCGCGCCTAGACTACCGCCGCTACTAGAAATCCCTCACGAGCAGCTTGCAAACCAGCAGCCAGCGCCTCCGGCGAAAAGCGTTTCTCCTGCGCTACCGGTTGTCAACCCTCTACCTGACCAAAGTCGAGGTGGATTCGAGCGACAGCCTTTCCCGCCGGAGGTCGCAGGTTCGGGTCCTATCGGGTACGTCAATCGCGATAATGATCAAGCCGCCTTGCAGGATTCGTCCGAGATCGGCAATGCGATCCCTTCTGCGGCCCGCTCGGCTACCATTCCCGCGATCGGCACGAGGCAGGCTCAGTCGGAGGAACGGACGAGCCGAAAACTAGAGCAGGACTGGTGGCACGCGCGGGCGGTTCGAGTGGCCCAAGCGAAGAAGCGATCTTGGCGACGTCATTGGCAGGCTCGCGCGGAAATTGGCGGCAAATGGTGTTTCTTCGGATGTTTTCCTTGGCGAACCCAGCGCATCTTCTACGAACCGCCACGTAGCGCAACCCAATAACGAGGCGCCCCGAGCTGTAGGCGGGACTACGCCCGCTGCGACGCTGGGACCGCCGGGCGTCGGCGGCGTAAGGTCTCGCGCCACAGGATGTAAAGGCCCGAGGCGACAACGATCGCGGAACCGACCAGCAGGCCCGGGGTCGGCACGTCCCCCCACACCGCGAAGCCGAGGATCGTTGCCCATACCAGCGACAGGTAGTTGAACGGCACCACCGCTGAGGGTGGCGCCAACGACAGCGAGCGCGTCCACCAGAACTGGGCGATTCCGTTGCCGACCCCGGCAAGCGCGACCATCAGCGCGTCGCCCCAGTGTGGGGTTCGAAACCCGAGCATCAGCAGGCCGGCGGTGCACAAGGTCATAATGCTCATCTGATAGAGCGTCAGCGTCTCGGTCGATTCCGTCATGCTCATGCGGCGGATCGCGATCGCCACGGTCGAGATTAGGACCGCGTTGCCGAGCGCGAACAGCGCCCCGTAAGTCAGTGTGCCGGCGCCGGGATGGGTGATGATCAGGACGCCGACAAACCCGACGATCAGCGCCGACCAGCGGTGGATGCCGACCTTCTCCTTCAGGATTACGATCGACAGCAGGGTCGTGAACAGTGGTGCCGCGAAGCCGATCGCCGTCGCCGAGCCGAGCGACAGCACGCTGACCGCGAGGAACCACAACAGCATCGAGCCGAACTGCGATAGCCCGCGCTGCAGATGCTCGCGATAGCGTCGCGTCCGCAAGACGCCCCACCCGGCGCGCGGCAATACAATCGCCGCCACGGTCAGGAATGCGAACAGGGTGCGCCCGAACGCCACCTCGCCGAGCGGGTAGGCGGCAAGTTGCCACTTCACGACCGCATTGCCGCCGGCAAACATCACGGTCGAGCCGACCATGTAGGCGATCCCGAGCGGGACCTGGTTGCGCCCCGTCGCCGCAGCCACATCGGCGACGGTCATCGCGCCGCGCCGACTGGCCGGATGTCCATCCGAGCCCCTCTTGTATGAGCAGTCGGATGCCTAATAGGAGGGTATTTTGGCAATCCCTTGACGGTAATCGGCATCGGCATTCTGTCCGAGTGGTGAGTCCTCGTATGCCCAGGTCATATTTGCCGGGCTCATCACGATTCTTGCGGCAGGCCGCACCGTTCGTGCGAGCGGGAATAATCGCCGGAGGTCAGCCGGGCGAATGGCCGCTTCCGGCGCAACGGGCGTCATCCGGCCAGCAACGGCGCAGAGTGGCTCTCCGCCTGGCTGACGACTACTCCGGCAGTGTAGAAACGGCAATGCCGTCGCTTAGCAGCGCGACCAGCGATTCGATGATTGACGGGGTTGGGCATGGGGTCCGGCAAGGCGGATCCCAACCTACGATACGCAGCCGGCGACGGGCCGCTCATGC
>Ga0210396_10003569_pt1 | contig 15470 bp, 11 predicted proteins | sample IncBWH17OmetaG_FD_155466 | JGI IMG/M metagenome (GOLD analysis project Ga0210396, IMG submission 155466) | Forest soil microbial communities from Barre Woods Harvard Forest LTER site, Petersham, Massachusetts, United States - Inc-BW-H-17-O ... | reverse complement strand
GACTGGCCTCCGTGCCATGTTCGGGTCTCCTGTTGGGTCTTGAGTGTGGTAACCCAATCCCTAACGGAGACTCGAACTTCTACCAAGCTCAATCCTGTCCCCAAAAAATCGTGGACGGCGTTGGGTGGCATGCCCCGCGGCTCGGCGTGGGCATGTCCGGCTACAGTTCGCATGCTCACGCGAACGTCGTGACGCCGTCCGGGAATTCGGTGGAATCTTGGAGCCCTCGCTCATCCTTCGGGTTGGTGTGTCGCGTGCATGAACCCGACGCGTAACGTGAAGGCCGTGCAGCGAGCGGAGCTTCGAGGAAGAGCGGGTCCCAAGTTGGAGCTTGGCGGCGAAACACTTGTCCCCCGAGCGATCGATTTGCCAAAGAGGGATAAGCTGCTTGCCGGGATATCCTTTGTCTACGTCGGTCGAAGTGATCGACGCGCGCAAAAGGCTTGTGCCGGCGCCATGGCCGGTTCGCGAAACCTGCTCGAGGGAACGTCTTCTTGGAGAAGTTATTGAAGTGCGGTCATTATTATAACGGAGCAACTAACGGGAAATCTGCTCGCGGCGATTAACGATTTTGAAACGGTTGCAGGAATCGAACCGTCCGACCACGATAAGATTCGAACGCATTATCCCCCCGAATCTCTGCATCGATCGTCCCTACACGGTCTGCCGCAATCCGAGGTGCAGCATGTCACGGCTCGTTGGCATTCTCTTTCTCGCAATCGGAACGCTGCATGTCGTGAGCGCGACGCGTGCTGATGACGGTCCTTCGGCCGGCCAGACCGTTTACTTGACGGTTCGCGAACCCGAGGTTGCCGGTCCCGCGGGGGGCATCGCGCCGATGGGCATGCGCGAGCTGGTGCGCCAGGCGTTTCTTGTAGCGGCCCGCGATGAATTGGGACTCTCCACGCGCGACGTGATGCTGCGCGAGGACTTCCCGGACAAACCCGACGAAAAGTCTGCTCCTTTCGAACTGTTTTGCCGAACGTTGGATGCAAATGACGACCGCGAGATCGAGTACGTCCTGACTCGTCAGGGATCGCCCGACAAGGTGCTTTGGCGCTGGATCTTCACTGCAGAGACGACTCAACCGCTCGGAGCGCTGGCAAACAAGGTCGAACTCTTGTCGCGGGGCGAACTCAAAGACGTGCTTGTGCGCGCCGGCTACAAAGGAAAGGTCACGGCGGCCCGAGTCTCGTCCGACGTGCCGAGCGCGGCGTACGACTTGCTCTTTACCTGGAACGAAATCTCGGTGATTGCCGGCTTGCGCCAGCTGCACGCGGAGATCCGCGCGAAGGGAGAGTCGCCGGAGCTCCTGGCGGCCCTGGCGGTGGGGTACGCCAATCTGGGCTCGCTCACGGAGTATTACTACAGCGGTGCCTGTAAGGCTTACTATGCGCGTGCGCTGCTGTACGAGGAGCGATTGTCGCACTGGACGAAGGACTCACCCTGGTCGCTGTGGAACAGCGCCTACGTGGCGACGCAGATCGGACTGCACAGTCTCGGACTGGAGGCGCTCGAGGACTCCAAAAAGAAGCAGGGCGCCTCGCCTCCTGAAAAGCCCGTTCCGTTCTTTGCGAACGTGATCGAGGCGTTCGGTCAGGGAGACCTCCAGCGGATGGTGAAGGTCGCCAAAACGCCGCCCGAGCGACGGCTGGCCCGCTATCTGAACTGGCAGGCCGTCGTCTTCGGCCACCTGAACGATTTGACGCTACAGGCCCTGCAAGATTTCATCCGAGAATGTCCAGACTCCCCTCGGGCCTACGACTCGCTCGCGGCATCCGGCGAGCTAGGCCCTTCGCGAATGGCGGCGGAATCGGCATTCAGCGTCACCGGCGCCTTCCTCCGCAAGCGATTGTTGGACGTTGCCGGCCTTCCGGAGGCCGCCGCAAAACGAGTCCGAGATTCCGGCAAGCCCCAGGATATCGCCGAAGAGATTGAATTTCGCAAGGGCGTCGTTGCGGATCTGGAAAAAGCCGGGGCACCGGGAGTCGACCGGAGCGAACCCTCGCTCTCGGCACTCGGGCACACGATCGAAGAGATCGATTTCGCCCAACTCATGCGCCGACTGGAGATCAATCGAAACAAGCTGAGCGTCCCGGTCGACGACATAATTGAATCCATGGATCCGCTCTGCGCGGCCCATCCCTATGCCGCCTACATCAAGGCGTTCAGCCAAAGCAAGCCGGAGAGGGAATCGGCCGCCGCGCTGCTCGTCAACAAACTCCAACTGTTTGCGGTCAGGATCAAGGAGCGATCGCTCTTGAGCTGGCTCTACCAAATCACCCCGACCGGGCGTCTGCATGACTGGTATCAAGTGCCCGGGATGCACTCCGACATGATTTTTGTCGACCAGATGCGCTGCATCCAAGCGGGGTTGTACGGCGCGCCGGACGACGCCAAGTACAACGCTCCGTCCATGCGGAGGTGCTGGGAAGTCAGCAAAAAGCTGCCGCTGGCGGTCGCCATGCGAATCGTGCGTGACTGGGCGCATGCGAAGACCGAAGTCAAAACCTACGAGCGTGATTATGTCAGCGACCCCACCGTCATGGGCGCCTTGGCCGATCGTTACTATGCGCTCAAGCGTTACGACGATGCCGAACGTTGCGCGAAGCGGCAAGTCGAGATCCATCCGGGCTATCCGTCGTATCGACTGCTGGCCGCGGTTTACAAGGCGAAGAAGGACCACGTGAAGTGGAAGGAGACTCTGGACAAGGCGATCGAACTGCCGTCCGCTGGACTCGAGCAAGCCCAGCTGCAAAACCAGATCGCTTTGGACTTCATGAGTCGCAACGAATGGAACGAGGCCGTCACCTACGCCGACGCGGCCGCCGAGAGCTATTCCGGCTGGTCGATGATGACGGCGGCCCGCTGCCACGAGATGCTCGGCGAGTGGAAGAAATCCGAGCAATTGGTCCGCGCGGTCTCGGAGCGCTACGACAACAGCACGTTCGAGTGGATGTATTGGTGTCACCGGACCGGACGCGGCGATATTCGAGCGGCCGACGAGTTCACACGCACCAAAATCGAGGCCCTGGGGACCGCGCTTTATCCCGAGCAATATCGAAACATCGGGCACTATTATCTGCTGACCGGTGAACCGCTGAAGGCGCTCTTGCTCTACAAGCGCGCCTACGAAAAGGCCCACGACCCATTTACCGGCTTGCACGCGGCGCTGGCGGCGGACAGGAGCGGCAAGACGGCAGACCGCGACGCGCTCTTTCAGCAGATCCTCGACACCAAGCCGCCCGCCAATCCCGTCGAAGCGCGGAAAATCGACTATTACAAGCAGTTGGTCCGGCAACTTCGGGACATGCTGCCGCCCAAAGGCGAGAAGGAAATCAATCTTCCCGAAGTCGAAAACATCCTGAAGGTCGCCGCACCCAAAGATCTCGCCGCGTCCACGCTCCCATATTTTGTCGGAGTGTTTCTCAGGGACCGCGGCGACTTGGAGACCGCCAAGACTTATCTGATTCGCTGCGCCGAGTCGAAAGACTGGCAGAAGGTCAACAATGCCCTCGCGTGCCAGTTGCTGCGGAATTTGAAGGCCGAAGTTCCGCCCAACGTAGACGGGCCCAAGAAAACCGAGCCTGCAAAGACTCCAGCGGACAACAAGCCCAAAGGCTCCTGAGAGCCGATGCGGAATGACCTTAGGCCCGCACGCGCTGGGTATTACATAACTTGGCTGGCGATCGTCATCCTCATCGTTTTTGAGACGTCTCTTCGGTGGTCCCTGAGTGGGACTCTCCGGGAATTCGGTCGGAGAGCCCCCGCTCACGCTTCGGGTTGGTGTGGGCGCGAAGACGTTGGGGAGAGTGCAAATCGTTGATTCACCGATCCCATCGGCGAGCGCCTGGGTGACTCCCTCGATCTCTACGCACCCAGGCCGATCGCCAGCGGACGGGTCATCCTGACGACCAAGAGTCTTCAGGCCGGCCGACATACGATCCGGTTCGAAATCGTGGGCAAGAATCCAAGGTCGACAGGGACCGACTTCGGCGTCGATTGCTGCGAGGTCGCTCCGCCGGACCGCTGAGGTCGAAGAAGCGATCGTGAGCAGCTGCGGCACGCCCTCGACTCCGCGAATTCGGCGGAAAAAGCCTTGTTCCTGCTTGACAACAAAAGTTGTCAATGCTACCGTCGTCTCATGCTCGACATCCAAGTCATCGACGATCCGGCGACGGCGACGGTGGCCTTGGAGCCGGTGCGGAGTCGACTCCTCTCCGAGCTCGTCGCACCCGCGTCGGCGGCAACATTGGCCACGCGGGTCGGCTTGGCTCGGCAGAAGGTCAACTACCATCTGCACGCGCTCGAGGCGCACGGGCTGGTGCGGCTGGCCCAGGAACGCAAGTGGGGCGGGCTGACGGAACGGCTGCTCGTGGCGACGGCGGCTTCCTACGTCGTTTCTCCGAGCGCCTTGGGCCCAGTCGCCGTTGATCCGAATCGGGAAGCCGATCGACTGTCCGCGAGCTATCTCATTGCCCTGGGCGCACGGGTCGTCCGAGAAGTGGGTGACCTCGTTCGCCGTGCAAAAGAGGCGGGCAAACGTCTGGCGACCCTGGCTGTGGATACCGAAGTTCGCTTTCGGTCGGCGACGGACCGGGCGGCTTTCAGTAACGAACTCACCGAAGCCATCACGAAACTCGTCTCGAAGTATCACGACGAATCTGCCCCCGGCGGCCGCGCGCATCGCCTGGTGGTTGTGGCACACCCTCTCCCGCAGAAATCCAATCCCAAGGAACCATCATGAGCGTTAAGAAAGAAGCCTCCGGGCGCCGTTCAGTCCAGGTCGAAGTCGAGGTCCCCGGCACGCCGGAAGAAGTCGGGCAGACCATCGCTACCGGGCCGGGGATTTCGTCCTGGTTCGTGCCGGCCGAGTTCGAGATGCGCCACGGAAAGCCCGCACTCTACCTTCGAGCGCTTTTGACCGGCGTCGCCCTTCTGATCCTGCTGGCGTCGGCGCGTGCTCAGGAACCGCCGAAGCCGGGAAAGGAACACGACCATTTGAAGCGGCTGGTGGGCACCTGGAATGCAGAGACGGAGAGCGGCAAGGGGACGATGACCTACAAGATGGGTCTGGGAGGGTTGTGGCTGATTGGAGACTTCGAATGCGAATTCGGCGGCATGAAGTTCCAGGGCAAGTTCCTGGATACTTACGACCCGGCGACGAAGAAGTACCGGAGCGTTAGCGTGGATTCCTTCTCCACAGCGCCCAGGATCATGGAAGGCAACTTGGACAAGGACAAGAAAGTCATGACCATGACGGGAGAAGGCCCCGGGCAAGAAGGCAAGACGGCCAAGTTCAAGTCGATCACCGAGATCAAAGACGCCGATACCGTCAACTTCAGCCTGTTCATGGTGGACGAGGACGGCAAGGAACAGCCGACGGTACAGATCACGTATAAGCGGAAGAACTGAGACCGCGCGACGGCGTTCCACTCTCCCCGGTGTTCAGGGGAGACTGGTGGTTGTGGCACACCCTCTCCCGCAGAACTCCGATCCCAAGGAACCATCATGAGCGTGAAGAAAGAAGCCTCCGGGCGTCGTTCGGTCCAAGTCGAAGTTGAAGTCCCCGGCACCCCGGAGGAAGTCTGGCAGGCGATCGCCACCGGGCCCGGCATTTCGTCCTGGTTCGTGCCGGCTGAGTTCGAGATGCGCGACGGAAAGCCCGTCGCGGTGAAGTTGGACTTCGGTGCGGGCATGGAGACCAGTTCCCCCGTGACGAGCTGGGATCCGCCGCGAAAGTGGACTGCCGAGTCCGCGGGCTGGGTCCCTGGCTCGCCGCCCATCGCGGACGAGTGGACCGTCGAAGCGCGCGGAGGAGGCATCTGCGTCGTCCGCATTGTCCATAGCCTTTTCGCCAGCACGGACGACTGGGACAACCAGTTGGAAGGCACCGAATCCGGATGGCCTGCTTTTTTGCGTACTCTGCGGATCTATCTCACGCACTTCCGCGGCCAGCGTTCGGCGACGATGAAGTGGATGGCCAACGTCGCGGGCACGGAAGCGGAGGCTTGGAAAACGTTCACTGCAGCATTGGGGGTGCAAGGCGTGAACGTCGGGCAGCGTTGGGCGGCGCCCGCGGGTGTCCCCGCGCTCAGCGGCGTGGCGGAGTACGTCAGCCAGAGCCCGTACGACGTCCTGCTGCGGGTCGACAAGCCGGCGCCGGGCGTAGCCGCCCTGGGCGCCTTCAGCATGGGCGGCCAGAGCATGGTTGCGCTGGGCTTCTACCTTTACGGCGATCAGGCGGCCGGAACTGTCGCCCACGAGACACCACTCTGGGAAGCGTGGATTCAGAAACACTTCCCGACGCCGACGGAGCCGAGCAAGAGCGAGTGAGCCCGTGGTTCGTTTACGGCGGTTTCTTGACGGCAGACCGAGTCGAGATCACTGTGGCCTGAACTGAATAGGTCTGAACTCAACAACAGTGTCGGCATCCCTAGAGTCAGCGGCTGGTGGTGGTCTGCGTTCGACCGCTTCCCTCCCGCCATTTCCCGGAGTCAAACATGAAGGCGATCCTTTCAGTGGCGTTGGTGCTCGGAGGGGCGTTGGTACTCGGAGTCGGCGGCCTCGCGCGGGCGGCGGACAAGGTCGAGCCGGTCGGAAAGTGGAAGTGCGAATATGAGATCGGCGATCAGAAGCGGACGTCCACTTTGATGATCAAGAAGGACGGGGACAAACTCGCCGGGACGATGAGCTGGCCGAACCAGAAGGAGACGACCCTCAAGGACGTGAAGCTGAAGGACAGTACTCTCACGTTCACCGCCGTGCGGAAGATCCAGGACAACGAGATCACCGTCGAGTACACGCTGACGATTGACGGGGACAAGCTCAAAGGGAAAGGCGCGGCGGAATTCGGCGGCCAGAAGCAAGATTTTGATATCAGCGGGAAGCGGGAGAAAAAAGACTAGGGAGAAAAGGAGTCGCGTTCCCGTCGTTGCGTGCTCGCTGCCTGAGTTCCCTGCGCGGAACGTCTTGGCTTTTTTCGTTTACTCCACTGTTGAAAAACGTGGAGTCCTTGACGCGCCCGTTATATGCATTGTAGTGTATATGCATGATAACGCAAATAGACCCCTTCCAGGCCCTTGCTGACCCGACGCGCCGTTGCATTGTCGAGGCATTGCGGAATGGCGAACGGCAGGTCAACGACATCGTTGAGCAAGCGGGAATTCACCAATCTGGCGTCTCCCGTCATCTGCGCATCCTTCACGAAGCGGGCTTCGTTTCGATGCGACCAGAGGGACAGCGGCGTCTTTACTGTCTGCGGCCGGAGCCTTTCCGCGCACTCGATCAGTGGCTCGCGCAGTACCGCCGTGTGTGGGAAGCACGCCTCGATCGCCTGGGAGCGGCGCTCGAGAAGCAACAGTCACGTCGAAAACGCTCAAACAAGGAACAACACAGATGATCGACAAGAGTCAGTCCGCACCCGCCAGCCACGCGACGCGGCCAAAGGTCGTCATCGAGCGCACGTACCGGGCAAAGGTCACGGACCTCTGGGAATTGTGGACCACGAAAGAGGGTTTTGAATCGTGGTGGGGACCCGACGGATTCCGCGTCGAAGTCCATGTTCTCGAAGCCCGCCCGGGCGGCGCACTGCACTACGACATGATCGCCGATTCACCCCAGATGATCGCGGCGATGAAGCAAATGGGCCGTCCCACTTCCCACGAGACGCGCGCGAAGTTCACCGAGATCAGGCCGCATGATCGGCTGGCAATTACGAGCGTGATCGACTTCGTGCCGGGGATGAAACCCTACGAGAGCACGATCGCGGCGGAGTTCTTCCCGTCGGGCGAGACTGTGCGGATGGTGGTCACGCTGGATCCCATGCACAACGAAGAGTTCACGAAGATGCTAACGGAGGGCTTCACGAGCCAACTCTCGAAGCTCGGCAAACGGTACAGTGGAGAGAATCGATAACGCCGCATCAATCGCAACCGCATCAAACTGACGGGAAGCCCCGACCATTAGTCCAATCTCGAAAGTAAACACATGGAACTCTTGATCCCCCTCTGGCTGCCCATCGTCCTGTCCACCGTCGTCGTCTGGATCATCTCCGCGATTGTTTGGATGGCCCTGCCGCATCACAAGCGGGACTTCATCGCGCTGCCCGACGAGGACGGTTTCATGGACGCCGTCCGCAAGAGCGGCATCAAGCCCGGCAACTATATCTTCCCCGATTTCCGCGATCCCAAGGTGATGAAATCGGAGAAGACGCAGAAGGCCCTGAACGAAGGCCCGGTCGGCCACCTCAGCGTCTGGCCGACGCCGTTGACGATGGGCAGCAAAATGTTCGCCACGTTCATCGTCTACCTCGTCGTCAGCATTCTGATCGCCTACCTCACTCGCGTCGCCCTCCCTGGCCCGGCTCCGTTCGCCAAGGTCTTCCAGGTCGCGGCCACCGCCGGCATCCTCGCCTACTGCTTCTCATTCATCCCCAACGCCGTCTGGTTCGGCTCCTACAAGCGCACCATTGTCGCAAACGTTGTCGACGGCATCGTCTATGGCCTCATCACCGGAGCCCTCTTCGCGTGGCTTTGGCCGCACTGAGTGCGGCGGGCGTCGCGGTGCTCACCATTTCGTCCGGGTCCAATCGTCACTGTCGGTTGACTTTCACACCGCGCACGCCCAAACTGGGGCACGCTTGCTGAGGACCGGCAAGGCCGTCTGCATGGACCGCCTGCTCTTCGCCTTGGTCTTTTGTCGTGGACTTGTCCACTCTCGAACCCTGCCCCGACGGCATGTCGCGCGGGCGGGCTGAACAACTCGTGACTTCGTAAGCCCCTTGCCTCCAATGCGCGGCAAAGGCTTTGTGCGATCGACGCGCGGAAGGTAATCCGCGCTTGTCATGCGGTCACGGTGGATCGAGACGTGGGAACTCTGCGCGATCGACGGGCCAACGCGTCCCATGACTTCGACCGATCGAACCGGTAGAGAAACGGATTTTGCAGGCTCGAATTAGCCTCTTAATTCCGGACCCTGGTTCCGATCGTTCTCCGCTTCACCGCATCCAATAGGTCATGGACTGCTTTGGATCGTCGATTCCCTGCGCCCGTCTCCTGCGGGCTTGGGGAAAACGAAGACTCAGCTCAGCAATTCTGATCGGGCCGCCGTGGATAGAAATCCAGTCGACGATAAATCACTGCCGGTTTTCTTCGATCCGTCGCGTGCCCGCTGGCCGCGGATCCGAAATGTCCTGTTGATCGTCGGCGCAATCGTGCTCGTTCTCGGCGGGGCGCTTGGCGTCAGCGTCGTCGTCCCTTCGATCCTCCCGGCCTTGAACCTGCAGCCGGTCGCGACCCTTCGAAACGGACCGCGATTGGCTCCCCGCACCGCATCGTCGGTCGCGAGCCGCGCGCCGCGTGCGGCAATTCCACCAAAGGGCCGGCCGGCTCACAAAGACAGTGCGGCGGTGGCCCCGCCGACAAAAGACGGACGCGTCACTTCTTTGCAGCCGCTGACGGTCGGCTATTTCGTGAATTGGGACGAATCGAGCTACAGCTCTTTGAAGGCCCACCTCGATGCGTTCGATCTCCTCGTGCCGGAGTGGCTCCACATCCACGGCGCGGACGGCCAGGTCACCGAGGACGATCCCGAGTATCAAAAGGACGTTCTCACCTACATCCGTGAAGAGCGCCCGTCGCTACGAATCGTGCCGCTGGTCAACAACTGGCACGGGGAGTCGTTTGATTCCAACAACCTCGAGCGCGTTCTCGCCGACAAGGCCCTGCGTGCTGCGGCGATCGAGCGGTTGCTGAAGTACGTGAAAAACCATGGATTCGCGGGGTTGGCAATCGGCTTCGAGGGATTGAAGGACAGCCAACGGCCATTTCAAGAGTTCCTCAAGGAACTCGGGGCCCGGCTGCATGCGGACAAGCTTGTGCTCTTGATCAGTTTGCAGGCCGAGCAGTCCGATTTTCCCTTCGCACCGATCGCCGAGTTGTGCGACCAGGTGATCGTGATGGCGTTCGACCAACATTGGCAGCAGGGTTCGGCCGGACCGCTGGCGGGCGCCGACTGGTTCGCACAAATCCTGGAGGAGCGTTGCAAGGAGATTCCGCCTGAGAAGTTGCTGTGGGGCATTGGAAACTACGGTTACGACTGGGCGCCGGGCACAGAAACGGCGAGCAAAACTTTCGACGAGGTCATGCTGACGGCCCGAGACAACAAGGCCAACCTCAAGTTCGACAAAGAGTCCTTGAACCCGACTTTCACGTACCAAGACGCCCAGCACCGAACGCACACCGTCTGGTTTCTGGACGCAGTCACCGCCTTCAACCAGCTGGCGCTGGCGAGCGCTTCGCCGCCGCGCGGCTTCGCCATCTGGAGACTGGGGAGCGAAGATCCGTCGGTTTGGAATCTACTCGGAAAGAAGGATCGGCTGGCGGCCGTCGCGGCCTCCACGCTTGCCAAGATGGCCTTTGAATATCGCGCGAATTTCATGGGCGAAGGCGAGATCTACAAAGTCGCCGCTGCACATCGGGACGGCACGCGGGACGTGTCCTACGATTCAAATCGCGAGTTGATCACGGAGGAACGCTACAAGGAGCTTCCCTTACCGTGCATGGTCCAACGATTCGGAACCAATCAGCGGAAAATGGCCCTGACCTTCGACGACGGCCCCGATCCGCGATATACGCCGTTGATCCTCGATATTCTGCGTCGCAAGCACGTCCCTGCCACCTTCTTCATCGTGGGAAGCAACGGGGAGCGATACCCCGAGCTGGTCGCCCGCGAGGTGGAAGACAACCACGAAGTCGGCAACCACACCTATACGCACCCGCGAGTTTCCGCCGTCTCGGAGGCACAACTGCGCCTTGAAGTGTCCGCGACCGAGCGCTTGCTCCAGGCCGCCACCGATCGCCAGGCGGTGCTGTTCCGAGCGCCTTTTGGCTCGGACCTCGACCCCGCGATGCTCGACGACATGAGGCCGCTCGAGGTTGTCACTGAGATGGGCTACATCTCGGTCGGCTGGAACATCGATCCCTCCGATTTTGACAAACCCGATGCCGACGAGATCGTGCGCCGAGTGGTGGATTCGGCCCGGAAAAACGAGGGACACATCGTCCTCTTGCACGATGCCGGCGGGGATCGCAGTCAAACGGTCAAGGCGCTGCCGATTCTCATCGATCGGCTCCGCGAGCTGGGGTACGAGCTGGTGACCGTGTCGAACTTGATGGACCGGTCACGCGATGAGGTGATGCCCCTCCTGGCGGGCGAAAAGAAGGTGCAGGCCGTGATCAACCGACAGGCGTTTCGCCTGATGAACGTAGCTGGGAAGGTCCTTTCCCTGCTGTTCATTGCTGCCACCGTGCTGGGCATCGGGCGGCTGGCCTTCATCGCGGCGCTCGCCGTGGTCGACAACCGCAAGAACGGAAAGAAGCCGATCGTTCCGGGGTTTCTGCCGGACGTGGCGGTGATTGTTCCGGCCTACAACGAAGAGAAAGTGATCGTTCAAACTGTTTTCTCGCTGTTGGCTTCCACGTACCGGGGGAAGTTGGAGATCCTGGTCGTGGACGACGGCTCGCGCGACAAAACGTATGAGTGCGCGCGGCGCGCCTTCGAGGACGAGCCGCGAATCCGCATCTTCCAGACGCCCAATCGGGGAAAACCTGCGGCACTGAATTTTGGTCTGCGGCACACCTCCGCGCCGATCGTCGTGACGCTGGATGCCGACACGATCTTTCGCACCGACACCATCGGGAAGCTCGTGCGGCATTTCGCCGACGGACACATCGGCGCTGTCGCGGGCAACGCCAAGGTCGGCAACCGCGTCAACCTGCTCACCAAATGGCAAGCTCTGGAGTACGTCACCAGCCAGAACCTCGATCGGCGGGCCTTTAACCTGCTCAACTGCATCACGGTGGTCCCCGGCGCCGTCGGTGCATGGAAAAGAGACCTCGTCGAGGAATTGGGTGGCTTCAACCCCACGACGCTGGCCGAGGATGCCGACCTGACAATCGCCATCGGCAAGGCAGGCTACAAGGTCGTCTATGACGAAGAGGCCATCGGCCTGACGGAGGCGCCCGACACCATCCGCAGCCTGGTCCGGCAGCGTTATCGCTGGATGTTTGGGACGGCGCAAGCGGCTTGGAGGCACCGCGACTGCCTGCTCCGGCCCAAGCACCGGGCGCTGGGGCTTGTCGGGCTGCCCAACATCGTGCTGTTTCAGGTGCTGTTCCCGTTTGTTTCGCCCATCCTCGACGCCACGCTGCTGTTCTCGTTAGGCACGACCTTGCTGCATGCCTGGCAGAATCCAGGCTCCGACGTCGCCGAGTCTCTGACCGAGATCTCGCTTTACTACTTGCTTTTCACCGCGATCGATTTCGGCACATCCGTATTGGCTTTCCGCATGGAGCCGGCGGAGGACAAACGGCTCCTCGGGTGGCTCATTCCTCAGCGGTTCGTGTACCGGCAGTTGATGTACTACGTCGCGATCAAGTCGGTGCTCGCCGCGCTGCGAGGCTTCGAGGTCGGCTGGGGCAAGCTCGAGCGCAAGGCCACGGTCAGCCCGATGCCCGAAATGTCCGCGATCAGCATCGCATCCGTCGCGGTCGAGGAGCGGGAGCCAGTGCTCTCGCGCCCCGCGCGTTCCCGCCCCGACCGCGTCAAATGGACGATCGATCCCGTCGTTCAGGTGGAGCACCACAATGACAAGCCCACCGTTTCCATGTAACCGGGGGCAGGGCCGCATGTTCGATCGCATTCCTAGCGCTTCGTCGAGAGGACGAGTCATGACCAACAGGCGAACGGGTTTTACGATGATCGAGCTCTTAGTGGCCGTCGCGATCATTGCGGTCTTGATCGCCTTGTTGCTACCGGCTGTGCAGGCGGCGCGGGAAGCAGCCCGCCGTTTGCAATGCCGCAACAATCTCAAGCAGGTGGCGCTGGCGGCACACAACTACCACGATATCCACCAGCGATTCCCCATGTTGCTCAGCGTCGTGTATCAGAACGGATTCCCCTGCGGCCCCGATAAGGGAATTCCGGGCACGTACTTCGATTTCAACATGCACACGTGGGGCTCGGCGCTGTTGCCGTTTCTGGAAGCGGGTTCGGTCTCCAACCGCATCGATCAGAACGCGCCCCTGTTTTCTCCGTGGGACGCCCCTTGCGGCGACGACTACGAGGCGGAGAATTCCGGCTGCCTCGAGACCGATCCCTGTGCCGCGAAGCGTCCGTTGGCCGCGGTCGTTCCCACTTGGGTCTGCCCGTCAGCACCGCGAACGGTCAACCCATTTACCGAACAAACGCAGGACTGGTCGGACGAATGGGAACCCTGCTCCTTCATTTTCACGCGACTCAGCGGCGCGAGCGACTACTTCCCGATCTGCGGGTTCGGGGAAAACCTCGCCGGCTATTACAACTATGTGACGACCGGCGATCCCTGCAAGTGCGCGTCGCGATCCACCGATGGGGTGATGGAGGACTCAACAGGCAGCCATTCGATCGCCGAGATCACCGATGGAGCCTCGATGACGATCTTCTGCACTGAAAATGCCGGCCGGCCCGATCTCTGGGTCCTGGGGAGGAAAGTCCCCCTGAGCTGCGGGACCCTCAATTGGCGCGAGTACACCGTCACCAACACGGGCGGCTGCTGGGGCTGCTTCGGAAACGCGGCCCTCAACAACTTCGAGGGATCGACCTTCACCGGGGCCGAAACGACGAGCAAGACCGAGCCGGTCTGCTTCTTCAACTGCACCAATCTGGGGGGCGGCACGAATCTGGTCTACAGCTTCCATCCCGGAGCCGGCGGCGTCGCCATGTGCGACGGCTCGGCCCACATGCTCAACGACAAAATCGACATCCGCGCGATGCTGGGCATGGTGACATTCAACGGCCACGAGCCAATCACCGACGCCGCCATCGGCAAGTAAGGCGTGCCGCGAACGGGCCTCGGGAATCGTTTCTGCATCAGCGTATCTCGCTCGAAGCCCCACATGCCGGACCGCCTGCATGCGGACTTCGTCGCCCTTGTCGCGGCGGCACGCCCCCGAGACGCCATCGCGATCTCGGGGGGCCGGCATATCAATCGCGAAGCGGGCGGCCTTCGATGATCTCGTAAAACTGGCGAACCTCGACCGGCGCCCGACAGGCGACTACGGCCTTGCGCCCCCACGCCAGCGCCTCGTCCAGGTTGGCGGCGTCCAGTATCCAAAAACCGCCAATGTGCTCCTTGGTCTCCAGGTACGGCCCGTCGGTGATGAGCACCGCACCATTCGACTGCGCCCGCAGCGACTTCGCCCTGCCTGCCGGGTGCAGGCCGCCGGCGAAAAACCTGGCACCAGCAGCGATCATCTCTTCGTTGAGCACGTCGATATCGCGGCCCATCGCTTCGTCCTCTGCGACGAACGGGTCGTAGTCGTCGGGGTGGTGAATCGCAACCAAAAACTGAGTCATGATCTCTCCTCTAAAGTTCTTCGGGCGGGCCGATTGCCCTGCCTTCACCATCTAGTCGAATGGCCGAAGCGGAATTCGACAATCTTCCCAAGAAAATTTCCGGCAGAGTTTGCCTTCACCAACCCGAAGCGTGAGCGAGGGCTCCTATTTCCGGCGGGGAGTGATTTACCAACGAAGCATGAGCGAGGGCTCTTGGCTCACTTCGAATTTCCGGACGGTCGGGTGGCTGGGGTCGAAGCGCTTCGCTTCGCCGCCAGTCCTCGCTGCCACAACGAGAGCGGCGGGGTGCCATGCCCCACGGCTCGGCGTGGGCATGTCTGACCGCAGGCTGCATGCTCGCGTGAATGCGCTAAGATGACGCCTGCGACCGCCCGGGAATTCGATGTGGTCGAGGAGCCCTCGCTCACGCTTCGGGTTGGTGGTGTCGCGTGCATTGACCCGATGCGTATCGCGAGGGCCTTGCAGTGGGGGTCGCGTGCCCGCTTCTATTTCACCGCTGCGTTGGTACGCGTCCATTGAGCAATGGGTCGTCCGTCGCGCCGCCACCACGAACCAGCCCGGTCCTGAGGCCAGCCGGCGGGTGAGTCTTCCCACGACTCCTGCCGGCCATACGGAGTGAAGTCGAGCAGCTGCAGAGTGGGCAACATGGCCTCGATCCCGCGCCACTTCGTTTCATACGTTTGAAACACCTGGTCGCCGACCCTCAGGTAGCAGCGAAGGTCGCCACCGTCTCGGGTGCCCATCACGTCTCCGGAGTCGGCGGTCGAGTACCACGGCGGCGTCCAGCCCATGAAGTCTCGGTAGGCGACGATCTCGGTCCACGGGCCACGGCTGAAGACGGCGTACTGCACGTCGCGCTCGGCCAGATAGGCGCAGACGGCGGCGTTCATCGCCGTCTGACTGTGAGTGCAGCCCTCACACTGCTTGGGGTGAGGCGCGCCCTTGTTCCACATGAAGTGATAGACGAGCAGCATCCGCCGACCTGCAAACACATCGTGCAGCGAGACGGGGCCATCCGCACCCACGACCATGACCGGCTCCATCCGCGTCATCGGCAGACGCCGACGAGCGGC
>Ga0210396_10003568_pt1 | contig 15470 bp, 11 predicted proteins | sample IncBWH17OmetaG_FD_155466 | JGI IMG/M metagenome (GOLD analysis project Ga0210396, IMG submission 155466) | Forest soil microbial communities from Barre Woods Harvard Forest LTER site, Petersham, Massachusetts, United States - Inc-BW-H-17-O ... | reverse complement strand
AGGTGATACTGGTGGATAGCTCAGTTTGGATCGATCTCCTGAACAATGTCCTAACCGAACCCGTCAGTCGCCTACGACAACTAATTCCAAACAGCCCCATTTTGGTCGGCGATTTGATACTTTGTGAGGTTTTACAAGGTCTGCGGACCGAGGCGCAGGCAAAACTCGTCGAAAGATCCCTCGGGCGGTTCGAGCCGGTTTCTCTGCTCGACCCAGCGTTAGCCGTTAAGGCGGCTGCGAACTACCGCTTTCTCCGCCGGCAAGGTATTACGGTGCGCAAAACGATCGACCTCATGATTGGGACGTTCTGCGTCGAACGTGGTCACGCCCTGCTGCATAGCGATCGGGATTTCGAAGCGATGGAACGCTTTCTCGGGCTGCAAACGGTCTAATCGGATATTGGGCTTACGATTTATCCGAGCGGCTCGAACAGGCGCTCGATATCGCCGGCTTCGAGGCCGGCGCCGGTGCGGCCCGCGGCGTCGTAAATTCCTGCGGCGAGGGCTTTCTTGCGCTGCTGCAGTTCGAGCATGCGCTCCTCAACCGTCCCCTGCGCGACGAGCTTGTAGACAAAGACAGGCTTGTCCTGGCCGATGCGGTGGGCGCGGTCGGTCGCCTGGTCCTCGACGGCCGGGTTCCACCAGGGATCGTAATGGATCACCGTGTCGGCCGCGGTCAGATTGAGGCCGGTGCCGCCGGCCTTGAGGCTGATCAGGAACAGCGGCGCCTGGCCGTTCTGAAACTGTGCGACCGGGCCTGCGCGATCTTTCGTGGCGCCACGCAATTCGACGAAATCGATGCCGGCTTCGGCCAGCGCCGGCTTGATCAGGTCGAGCATGCTGGTGAATTGCGAAAACAACAGGATCTGCCGGCCTTCCTCGATCAAGGGCGGGAGCATCTCCATCAGATGCTCGAGCTTGGCGCTGGCACTCACTTGACGCGCCGCGGTGAGCTTGACGAGGCGCGGGTCGCAGCACACCTGGCGCAATTTGAGAAGCGCGTCGAGCACGACGATGTGACTGCGGGCCAGCCCCTTCTCGGCGACCTCGCGGCGGACCTTCTCGTGCATTGCAACCCGCACGGTCTCATAAAGATCGCGCTGCGGGCCGGCGAGTTCGAGCGGGCGCCGGATTTCGGTTTTCGGCGGCAGGTCGGCCGCCACCAGGCTCTTGGTCCGCCGCAACAGAAACGGTTTCAGCCGGCCCGACAGCACCGCGCGCCGTTCACCGTCCTGCTTCTTCTCGATCGGCGTGCGGAATACGCGGGCAAATCTCTTGGCGTCGCCGAGCAGTCCCGGCATTAAAAAGGCGAATTGCGACCACAGCTCGCCGAGGTGGTTTTCCATCGGCGTACCGGTGAGACACAGCCGATGGGGTGCGTCGAGGCGGCAGACCAGCTGCGTCGTCTTCGCGGCGGCATTCTTGATCGCCTGCGCCTCGTCCAGCACCGCCATGTGCCACTGCACAGGCAGCAGACGGTCGGCGTCGCGCGACAGCAGCGCGTAGGTCGTCACGACCAGATCGGCATTATCGATCTCGGGAAAGCGCTCCGCGCGATCGGGCCCATGCAGCGACAGGACCCGCAGCTCGGGCGCCAGCCGCGCCGCCTCGGCTAGCCAGTTCGGCACGACGCTGGTCGGACAGACGACGAGGCAGGGCCGGTCGAGGCGACCTTCGCGCTTCTCGACCAGAATATGAGCGAGGGCCTGCACCGTCTTGCCCAGCCCCATATCGTCGGCGAGGATGCCGCCGAGCTCGTATCCGCGCAGAAATTGCAGCCAGTCGAGACCGTCTCGCTGGTAGGGACGCAGCTCGGTCAGCAGGCCGGACGGCGGCTCGATCTTGGCAATCCCCGAAAAGCTCGACAGCCGCTCCGCCAATTCGCGCAGCCGCTCGCCGCCGAGCCAGCGCAGCCGGGTCGCCGCTTCGAGGGCTGCGAGGCCCGTCATTTCACCGGCCGAAACCCCGAGCTTGCCCCCGGTGGACAGGTTCTTCGGGTCGTACAGCTCGACAAGGGTGGCCATGATCGCCTTGGTGCGGTCGAGCGGGAGCGCCACATGCCGGCCGTCTTCCAGCCTGCCGAAGACGGTGCCGTTATGCGCCAGAGCGTCGAGCTCGCCCGGCATGTCACGATCGCGCAGACGCGCGAGCAGGGATGTCAGCACCGGCAGCAGGGCCACGCGCTTGCCCTCGACCACAATCCCGAGATCGAGGGAGAACCACCACCCGCTGTCCTCCTCCAGTTCGGCGGTCCACTCGCCTACGCCATCGACGACACGATGGCGAAAACCGTCCTCGAACTCGATCCGCCAGCCGTCGCGTTCGAGGCGCGGCACGGCGTCATACACAAAACTCGGCCAGTCCCGTTGCCCCTCCGCAAAACCGAAGGCGACGCGGTCGGCGTCGCGGTCCTGCGCCTCGAAAGTTTCGACGACCCGCAAGCCGAGTTCCTGCAACCGCTTCAGCGCCGCGCGCTCGGCGCCGCGATTGCGGCGGCGCACGACGATCCGACCGTCCTCGAAGGAGCGCAGCTCACTCCGCCGATCCTCCGGATCGATCTCTATGGCACCGTAAGAAAAGCCTAAAAGCGCCAGATCGACATTGTCGTCCCACTCCTTCGTTCGCACACCCCAATAGTTCCAGCCTCGCTTACGCTGGACGAGCGTCAACAGCGGAACCGGCGGATCTTTGCGGACCTCTTCGACGATGTCGGACCGCGGCCGAGGCAATGCGAGGCCGGGCAATTCGCGCTCAAGGGCGGCGCCGACCGCCTCGGCCTGCGCTTTGGTAACCGGCGGCGCCGACAATGCAATCCTGACGAGCGGTCTGGCCAAATCGAGCTCGACCGGACCGGCCAGCTGCTCGGCCGGAAGCACGTACCAGGGCGAAGCCGAAGGCAGCACAACCGTGGACCGATCGTCGAGCGCGATGCCGACTGTCTGGCGGCCGTCCGCCCCGACTTGCCAGGATAACCGCCCGGCGCGGCTCGGCCCCAACGTCAATGACGGCGACGCAAGATTCTGCCACCTGCAGTGGCCGGTGGCGAGGATCCGGCGCATTGCCAGGTCGGCGATCTCGGGGTCTTCGGGAAGCTGGAGCTGCGGGCTCCACGACACGCCGCCCAGCAACCGGATGATGCCGCGGTCGGCCGGAGTGAGATAATTTGCTGTCGGGTTCTGCAGTTGCTGGGCGGGCAGCGCACGATCGGCGCCCCACTCTCCCGATTTCAGGATGCGAACGACCCGCAGTTCGATGACAAAAGGCGAGCCCGGCGCCGCCGGCCAATCGAGGCGATAAGCGATTGTTTCCGGCGAGGCTGGCGGCTGCACTGCCTGCCGCAGCTGGTGCAGCCAGCCCCCGACCGCGCCTTCGAGCACATTCTCCTCGGCCCGCTCGACAGGTGGCGGGTTGCGCAACGCCTCGAGCAGCACCGCGGCCGCGTGCTTGCAGTTCCATCCGACCGGACAGCTGCATCGACCCGAGATTACGACCGGATCGGAATCATTGATCTCGACAAAGACGTGGTAGGGGCGCGGCCGCGTTCCCCTGACCGAGGCGATCAGGCGCTGCCCGCCTTTGTCGGCGCGCAGGTCACGAACGGCACCTTCGCGGTGATAGGAACGTCCCTTCTCAAAACTCCCGGGAAGGCAACGTCGGATATCGCCCTCGTCGAAGGCGACTGAATTGAATGCGAGATCCTGCAACAAGGTCGTCCGCTTCAGGGTAAGGGGCCGCCAATGGGCTGTGCCAGTCTCGACCGCGCCCCTTTGGTGTCAAGCGGCAGCTGCCATGCGTGGCCGTGCAGCGCTCTCCCTTCGACAGGTGGTGCCGCCGGGCGACGAATCGTAGATCTATCGCGAGAATGCGGCGAGAAACGTAGAAACCAAAGGTTTCATGAAATAGCCGCGATCGGGAGTGATCGTCACCTCGACTCCCCGCCGCCGCAACTCTTCGGCAACGACCGGACCGACAGCGCCGATTTTGATCGCCTGCAACGCCATTGCCAAAGCCTCTTCACGCCGGGTTGCCGCGGCGACCTCAAAGAGCCGTGTGACCTGCGGCGAGCTTGTGAAGGCAATGGCATCGACGGCACCATAGGCCATCCGATCGATCAGCTCGACGACCCTCTCGTCATCGGCCGCGGCGGCGTAGATGTAGGGCAGCACGGGGTCGGGCTCCGCCCCTGCCTGCCGCAGGAAATCGGTGAACCGGGTGTTGGGATTGCCCGGGTACAGTTGCACGCCGATGCGCCGGCCCCGCAAATCGGCGTTCGACAAAGTCGCGATGAGCCCATCGGTCGTCGGCTCCTCGGCGCGCAGGTCTGATTTGAGCCCGAGCTCGCGCAGCGCCCGCTCGGGCTTGGGACCGCGCGTGATCTTGCGCGCGGCCCGCAATCCGTCGAGAAAGACCCGTTCGAGTTCGAACCGTTGCGCAAAGCCGTGCAACCGGCGCAGCCCTTCGCCGGTGAACAACACCAAGTCATCGAACGGCAGGCGCATCAGCCAGTCTCGCACCGGCGCCGGATCCGGCGCATCCCGGATCGCCACCAGCGGGCAGCGCACGGTTTCGGCGCCCTGCTCCTCGAACATGCGCGCGAGCCGGTCCAGCTCACGGGTTTCGGGAAGGGCTATGCGGCGGCCGGAAAGCGGGCCGAGCGCGGGTTGGTCGCTCATCGCAGGGAAGCTGATCTCGGCAAGGCCGTCGCGCAAGACTATAGTCCTGAGAGAGCACCTCAGGGCGGAGGCCTTCGAATGGATCGCGAGTACGAGACGGTGCGGGTCGACGACCGCGGCGAGGGACTGCTTCTGCTGACGTTCAATCGCCCCGAGGTGGCCAATGCGATGAACACGCAGATGGGGCGCGACCTTCTTGCCTTCTTCGAGGGCATCAATGCGGCGCCCGGAAATCAGCGCTGTATCGTCGTAACCGGCGCGGAGGAGCGGGCGTTTTGCGCCGGCGGCGACCTCAAGGAGCGCAACGGCATGACCGACGAGGCCTGGCAGGACCAGCATCTGCTGTTCGAGCGCATGATCCGGGCTTTTGTCAGCTGCCCGGTCCCCATCATCGGGGCGGTCAACGGCGCCGCCTATGCCGGCGGCTGCGAATTGGCCCTGTGCTGCGACTTTATCTACGCCGCCGAGACCGCGCGCTTTGCGCTGACCGAGGTCACGCTCGGCATCATGCCCGGCGCCGGTGGAACGCAGAACCTGCCGCGCGCCGTCGGCGAGCGGCGGGCGAAGGAGATCATCCTGACCGGCCGCCCATTCACTGCCGCCGAGGCTTACGAATGGGGCATGGTCAACCGCCTCTGCGCCCGGGGCCGGGTCGTCGAGGATGCGCTCGAAACCGGACGCCGCATCGTCGACAACGCGCCGATCTCCGTGCGGCAGGCCAAGCACGCGATCCATTTTGGCATGCAGATGGATCTCGCGAGCGGCATGATGCTGGAGATCGAGACCTACAACCGAATGGTCCCGACCGAAGACCGCCGCGAAGGGGTGCTGGCGTTCAACGAGAAGCGCAAGCCCCGTTTCAAGGGCCGGTGACCCTCACCCACCCAGCCCTGGCGGGCTGGGTCTCCCCTCCCGCCGTTGCGAGGCGGGTGAGGGCGATCGGCGCCATTCAGGGGACTGCGACGGCGGCCTTGTGCATTTTGGCCTCGCGGGCGGCGATCGCGGTTTCGCGTTCGAGCAGGAGGCGGGCGCGCTCGACGATCGGCACGTCGATCATCTTTCCGTCGACGGTCACGGCGCCGACACCCTCGGCCAGCGCCTTGTCGTAGGCGGCGACGACGCGGCGGGCGTGGTCGGCCTCTTCGGGGCTCGCGCTGAATTCCTCGTTGAGGATCGGCACCTGGCTCGGATGGATGACAGAGGCGCCGATGAAGCCGAGACGGCGGGAGCGCCGGATGGTCTGCCGAAAGCCGTCGAGATCGTGGAATTCGGCGACGGTGCCGATAAAGCCCAACGGCATGATGCCGGCGGCGCGGGCGGCAAATACCGCCATCTGCTTTGGCATGAACAGACCTTCGGCATCGGGCAAGATTCCAGCCGACAGGGCGAAATCCTCGGCGCCGAGGTTGAGCGCACAGAGCCGAGGGTGGGACCGGGCGATCTCGGCAATTCGGAAGAACGCCGCGGCAGTCTCGACCATTGCGATGAACCGGGTCGTGCCCGGTGCCATGCCGTGCTCGGCTTCGACCTCGTCGACGATCTCGGCGAGCAGCCGCACATGCTCGGGGCTATCCACTTTGGGCAGAGCCAATGCCAGCACCCCGGGGCCGACCGCCGCCTCGATGTCGCGCACCGCAAGCCGCAACGGCCGGTTGATGCGGACCACGACGTCGGCCCCGCCGCGCGACACGATTTCTGCCGCCTCCGGCACCAGGGCTCGCGCCCGCTCCTTCTCCGAGGCCGCGACGCTGTCTTCGAGATCGAGAATTATCGCGGCGGCGCCGCGCCTTGCGGCGCCGTCGACAAAGCGCCTTGCGGTCACCGGCACGAACAGCAGTGAGCGCCACACCGGCAAGGCGACCGTGGTCATGGTTTACCTCCGGCGAGACCGATGACGCCTTCGCGCGCGAGCCCTTCGATTGCCGCACGGTCGAGGCCGAGCGAACCCAGGATTTCGGCGGTGTGCTCGCCGAGCGCCGGCGCTGGGCGTCGCAGCCGGCCTGGAGTTTGGGATAACCGCGGAATCACATTGTGCATCGGCAATCGCCCAATCTCGGCATCGGGCAGATCGACGAGGATGTCGCGGGCGGTCACGTGCGGGTCGGCCATGAACTGGTCGATATCGTAGACCGGCGCAGCGGTTACCTCGGCGCGCTCGAACACCTCCATGTTCTCGGCCAAGGTGCGCGCGCCGATGAATGCGACGATCGGCGCTTCGCAGGCCTCGGCGTTCCTGACGCGGTCACTGTTGGTGCGGAAACGCGGGTCGGTGATCATGTCCTCGCAGCCGATCGCGCGAAAGAGGCGCTCGGCCATCGCCTGGATCGAGGCGGAGATGCCGATGTAGCGCCCGTCCTTGGTCCGGAACACGTTGCGCGGGGAGGTCGTCTCCGAGCGGCTGCCGGTGCGCTCGCGCACCGTCCCGGTCAGCCGGTAGATCGCCGCTTCGGTCGCGATGAACGAGAACAGCGGATCGAGTAACGGCAGATCGATGACTTGGCCGACCCCACCCTTTGCCTCGACCTGGCGCAGAGCGACCATCACCGCAAAGGCGCCGTAGAGCCCGGCGACCATGTCGGCGAGCGCGGTTGGCGGCAAGGCCGGCTCGCGGTCGGGAAAGCCGGTGCGCGAGGCGTAGCCGGACATGCTCTCGACCAGGGTGCCGAAGCCGGGCCGGTCGCGGTAGGGACCGTCCTGACCCCAGCCGGATACCCGCAAGATAATCAGGCGCGGGTTTTGCCGATGCAGCACATCCGTCCCGAACCCCATCGCCTCGAGCGTTCCCGGACGGAAATTCTCGATCAGCACCTGCGCGGTGGCCAGGAGATCGAGGAACAGCTGGCGCCCGCGCGCCTCGCGCAGGCTCATCGCCAAGCTCTTCTTGTTGCGCGAATACACCTTCCAGTGCACGCTGACGCCGTCGGTCTGCCAGGCACGCAGCGGGTCGCCGCGCTTCGGGTCCTCGATCTTCACAACCTCCGCGCCGAAATCGGCGAGCTGCAGGCTTACCATGTTGCCGGAGACGAGGCGTGACATGTCGATCACCCGCACGCCGTCGAGCGGACAGGCCGCTTCCGGCGTGAAAGACCTCTCCGGCAGGCTCATTGGTCAGCCCTTATTCGGCAGCTGCTAGGAACTGCATTATGCTGGATCGAATTCTGGTCACCAACGACGACGGCATCGACGCGCCGGGTCTGGCGATTTGTGAGCAAATCGCCGCCGAGCTCGCCCGCGAAGTCTGGGTGGTGGCGCCGGAGCACGACCAGAGCGGCGTTTCCCATGCCGTCAGCCTGCATCACCCGATCCGAGTGAGCGAGCTCGGCCCGCGGCGCTACGGGATAACCGGGACGCCCGGCGATTGCGCGGTGATGGGCGTGTCCCATCTATTGCCCGAGCCGCCCCAACTGCTTCTCTCGGGGGTCAACCGCGGCGCCAATCTCGGTCTCGAAACGGTCTTTTCGGGTACGGTCGGAGGCGCGATGACCGGAATGCTGCTCGGCATTCCGTCGATCGCGCTGAGCCAGGCATGGACCGACCGCACGCAGGTTCGCTGGGACACCGCCGCGGCGCTCGGCGCCGATGTGGTGCGACGATTGCTGGCGGTCGGCTGGAGCGCCGCGACTTGCCTCAACATCAACTTTCCCGATCTTCCGGCCGAAGATGTCGGCCCTCTGACCTTGGCGCGCCAAGGCCCCGGGCTGATCCAGGGCCTGCAGGTCGAGACCCGCACCGACCCGCGTAGCTTGAACTATCATTGGATCAGCTTCCGCCGCGGACCCCGCGACCAAGGTCCGGATAGCGATGTCGAGGCGTTGAACGCCGGCAAGATCGTTGTGACGCCGCTGCGCTACGACCGGACCGACGACGAGGCCTATGCGGTGCTTTCGAAGGTGTTGCCGCGGTAAGTCAGGCTTGCGGCCAGTCGCGCCGGATCGGGTCGCTGCCGTCCCACCCCACCGCTGCTTCGCGGACGGCGTCGAAAATCCGGTGCCGGGTCGGGGTCAGCTCGGACATTTCGATGACTGTGCCGGGGTGACCCTCATTCAGGAAATAAACGAACGGGCCGCGCGGGCTCTCGCCGCGCTGGCCGATGGTCCAGCCGTTGGCGACTGCCCGGTCGAGGAGTTCATGGTAGTTCTCGGGCCAGCTCGACCAATGCTGCAGCCCCTCGTGGCCGGCCGCGAGAAATTCGCGATACATGCTCGGCGTGTCGTCGCGCTGCTGGATCAGCTCGAGCTGTACGTCGCCGGAATTGGCCAGCGCGATCGTCAGATGGATGTCGTCATGGCGCTGCTCCTTGTACCAGAAGCCGTGCAGCGGCAATTTTTCGGCGATGTACCACGGGCCGATCCCACAGATCTCGACCCAATCACGCATCGCCTGGTCGATATCGCGCACCACGGACCCCATCTGCCTCAGCGGCCCGAACAGTCGGCTCATCAGCGTTCCTCCCCGACGCAGTTCATCATTTGCTGCCCCTCACCCCAGCCGTCTCCCCGCAAGCGGGGCGAGGGAGCAAAAAAGCCGGCACCCACGCGGATGCCGGCCGGATTTTTGCGAGAGTTGTGGCTTAGAAGTCGTCCATCCCGTCCATGCCGCCGCCGTGCGGCATCGCGGGCGCGGCTTTCTTTTCGGGCTTTTCGGCGACCATCGCCTCGGTCGTGACGAGGAGGCCCGCGACCGAAGCGGCATTCTGCAAGGCGAGCCGCACCACCTTGGTCGGGTCGATGATGCCGGCCTTGACCATATCGACATATTCGCCGCTCTGCGCGTCGTAGCCGCGGTTCGGGTCGTTGGAATCCAACAGCTTGCCGACGACGATCGAACCGTCGGTGCCGGCGTTCTCGGCGACTTGACGCACGGGCGATTGCAGCGCGCGCTTAACGATGTTGATGCCGACCCGTTGATCGTTGTTCTCGGGCGTCAGCCCGTCGAGCGCCTTGGCGGCATAAAGCAGAGCGACGCCGCCGCCCGGCACGATCCCTTCCTCGACTGCCGCCCGCGTCGCGTGGGTGGCGTCGTCGACCCGGTCTTTTCGCTCCTTCACTTCGACCTCGGTCGCACCGCCGACGCGGATCACCGCGACGCCCCCGGCGAGCTTCGCCAGCCGCTCCTGCAGCTTTTCGCGGTCGTAGTCGGAAGTCGTCTCCTCGATCTGCGCCTTGATCTGCGCGATGCGGCCCTGGATGTCGTCCTTTTTCCCGGCGCCGTCGATGATCGTCGTATTTTCCTTCTCGACCCTGACCCGCTTGGCTCTGCCCAGCATGTCGAGCGTGACGTTTTCGAGCTTGATGCCGAGATCTTCGCTGATCACCTGGCCGCCGGCGAGGATCGCCATGTCTTCGAGCATCGCCTTGCGGCGGTCGCCAAAGCCCGGCGCCTTGACCGCGGCGACTTTCAGGCCGCCGCGCAATTTGTTGACGACGAGCGTCGCCAAAGCCTCGCCTTCGACGTCCTCGGCGACGATCAGCAACGGCTTGCCGGACTGGACGACCGCTTCGAGCAACGGCAATAGCGCCTGCAGGCTCGACAGCTTCTTCTCGTTGAGCAGGATGTATGGGTCGTCGAGCTCGGCGACCATCTTCTCGGCGTTGGTCACGAAATAGGGGCTGACATAGCCGCGGTCGAACTGCATGCCTTCGACCACGTCGAGCTCGGTTTCGAGCGATTTCGCCTCTTCGACGGTGATGACGCCCTCGTTCCCGACCTTCTGCATCGCCTCTGCGATCATCCGGCCGATCTCGCGGTCATTGTTGGCCGAAACCGTTCCGACCTGCTGTATTTCGTCGTTGGTCGACACTTTCTTCGAGCGTTTTTCGATGTCCTTGACCACCGCATCCACCGCCCGGTCGATGCCGCGCTTCAGATCCATCGGGTTCATGCCGGCGGCAACGGCCTTGGCGCCTTCGCGCACGATCGTCTGAGCCAGCACGGTTGCGGTCGTCGTCCCGTCGCCGGCCAGATCGCTCGTCTTAGATGCAACTTCGCGCACCATCTGGGCGCCCATGTTCTCGAACTTGTCGGCGAGCTCGATCTCCTTGGCGACCGTGACGCCGTCCTTGCTGATGCGCGGGGCGCCGAACGATTTGTCGAGAACGACGTTACGGCCCTTGGGACCCAGCGTCACCCTGACGGCATTGGCGAGAATATCGACGCCGCGCAGCATCTTGTCGCGCGCGTCGGTATGAAACCGTACTTCCTTCGCAGCCATGATCTACTTCCCCTTACGCAACGATACCCATGATGTCGGACTCTTTCATGACGACGAGGTCCTCGCCATCGATCTTGATTTCGGTGCCCGACCATTTTCCAAAGAGCACCCGATCGCCGACCTTCACGTCGAGCGGATTGAGCTTGCCGTCATCCCCTCGGGCGCCGGGTCCAGCGGCGATCACTTCGCCCTCCATCGGTTTTTCCTTCGCGGTGTCGGGGATGATGATGCCGCCTTGCGTCTTCTCTTCCTGCTCGATACGGCGGACCAGGACGCGATCCTGCAACGGTCGAAAATTCACGGGATTCCTCCGTCGGAGCCTCAATTTCACAGCGTGATTAGCACTCTCTAGGAGAGAGTGCCAGCAAAATAAACCACGATGCGCACGGTTTCAAGCGTCCGAATCATCGGATTCCTCCCTTGGGTGGTTAACTGTCAAATTTGCCCTTGACGGTGCCCGTGGGCTGTTCTTAGATCAAGTTTGTCGACAACCAGCCGGGAGGGTGTGCCACAGACATGACGCCACCTGGAGAGAAGCAGTTGCCGACCGCTTGGCATCGGCAACCAAGTTGAAAGTCCAAGACACAGCTCGGCCCATAACGCCGGGCGCGAAGGATAGCTTCGCAACAGCGACCCCCGCCTGACGCCACCGAGCGCACGGGGGTCTTTGCTTGATACCGCCTTGGCATTAGCTTCGCGTCCCGCCTGATGAAGAAGACGGGACATCCTGGATGAACCTCGACAGCTCCGGCCCGACCTCGCGGATCTATTTCTCGCAGCGACTCCGGTTGCATTACGTCGATTGGGGCAATCCAACAAAGCCGCCGCTGCTCCTCGTGCATGGCGGGCGCGACCACTGCCGGAACTGGGACTGGGTTGCCGATGCGCTGCGCCAGGACTGGCATGTTTTGGCGCCTGACCTCCGCGGCCACGGTGACAGCCAATGGTCGCCCGACGGCAATTATTCGATCGCCGGTTACATCTATGACCTGGCCCAATTGATCCATCAGCAGGAACTCGCGCCGGTCAGCATCATCGCGCACTCGCTCGGCGGTATGATCACGCTGCGCTACGCCGGCATCTATCCCGATCACGTCAGACGGTTGATCTCGATCGAGGGGTTGGGCGCATCTCCTAGGCGGCGCGAGGAGCGTTCGAGACGCCCAATGGCGGAACGTATGCAACGTTGGATCACCGAACAGCGCGCCCTCTCCGGCCGCCTGCCGCGTCGCTATTCCTCGATCGAGGACGCCTTCAGGCGCATGCTGGAAGCGAACCGGCATCTGTCGCCGGAACAGGCGCGGCATCTCACCCAGCACGGGGTCAACCAGAACGAGGACGGCACCTACAGCTGGAAATTCGACAACTACGTCCGGGCCGAGCGGCCCTACGAGATGACCGCTGCCGAGACCGAGGAGCTATGGCAGCGCATCGATTGCCCGACCCTCCTCGTCTACGGCAAGGAAAGCTGGGCGTCCGATCCCATCAAGGATGGGAGGGCTCGCCATTTCCGCACAGCGGAGGTCATTTCGTTCGAGAACGCCGGCCACTGGGTCCACCACGACCGGCTCGACGCATTTCTCGATCTGGTCCGCGGATTTCTGTAGTCGACGGCGGGCAGAGTTAAGAGGTGTTGCCAAAAATCGGGTGGACCACCTGGTCGCCCGGAGCGATGCCCAGCCGCGAAGCGGTCCCGCCATTTAGCTCGATGACGGCGCGGACCGCCGCCGCCGCCGCGATCTCGTCGTCCGATCGCGGCACGGCCCGCTGATGGATGTTGACGATGCGGCCCTGCGCATCGACGAAGAGCATATCGAGCGGGATCAGAGTGTTGCGCATCCACATCGTCGCCGTGATCGGCTGCTTGTAGTCGAACAGCATGCCGGCATCCGGCGCCAAGCTCGTCCGAAACATCAGACCCTGCATCATCTGCTCCGGTGTTTCGGCGAGCTCCACTTTGAACCGATGCGGGCCAGTCGCGCTAATGATCGTCAGTTCCGACGTCGCAAACTTCTGAAGATCCGCGCCGACCGAGAAGCGGGATAGGCCGGCCAGAAACGGAACCAGCATCGGCAAGAGCGCACGGCGTGAGATCATCGGCGAGGTCACTTAAGGGGCTCTCGACAGGTCAATCCGGGCCCCGAGACGGGCCTGGAATTACGGTTACCGGGAATTCGCGGCGCCGGTCAACCCGCCGACAGGACCAGCTGGGAAAGGAAGTTCGCCTTGTCGCGAATTACGGCTGCCGCTAGGTTCTCCCCCGGCCGGCCGTCATGACCGATACCATCCAGACCGTCTTTGTTGTTACCGCCCTGCTCGGGCTGGTCAGCTTGTTGCTGCCTCTAGCCCAGCGGCTGTCAATTCCTTATGCCGTCCTGCTTGCCGTAGTGGGGATCGCGATCGGCGGTGTCGCCAATCTGCCCTTCGCCTCTCATCCCGGGAATATCATTAGCGATGTTGTAGGGTGGCTCCACGATTTCGGGCTCAGCGCCGAGTCACTCCTCTATGTCTTTCTGCCGGCGCTGCTGTTCGAGGCAGCGCTCAATGTCGACGTGCGCCAGCTGAGCGACGAGGTCGGCCCGGTCCTCCTTCTCGCCGTTATCGGCGTGATCGTCTGCACCTTTGTCGTCGGGCTCGCCTTGTGGCCCATTTCCTCGGTTGGGATCCTGGCCTGCGTCATTCTGGGCGCGATCATCGCGACCACCGATCCGGTTGCGGTGGTCGGGATCTTCCACGACATAGGCGCGCCGCGTCGTTTGTCGACCCTGGTGCAGGGAGAGAGCCTGTTCAACGACGCCGCGGCAATCGCGATCTACTCGCTGGCTGTCGCGATGTTGGCCGGAGATCGGCCCGCGAACCCGGTGGACGGGCTCGTCACCTTTGCGCGCCAATTCGGCGGTGGTCTTGCTGTCGGCTATGTCGCGGGTTGGGCTGTCACCCTGTTTATCCCGATCTTGCGCGCGAGCCGGTTGGCCGAGGCGACGCTGACGATCGCCTTTGCCTATGTGATCTTTATCGTTTGTGATCACTACCTCGGCGTCTCGGGTGTCGTCGCGGTCGCCGCCGCGGCGCTGGCTGTCAGCGCGGGCGGTCGGCGCCGCTTATCGCCGTCGAATTGGGAAAGCCTCGTCGTCACTTGGGAGCAGCTGGCCTTTTGGGCGAGTTCGCTGATTTTCTTGTTTGCGGCGATGCAGACCCCCGAGCTTCTCGAAAAAGCGAGCTGGGCCGATCTCGGCTTGCTGGCTGCGCTGGTCGTTGCGGCGCTCGTCGCGCGGGCGCTGACCCTCTACGGCCTAATCCCGATGCTCAGTTTCGCGGGGATTGCAAAGCCGATCGACCGCGACCACAAGCTCGTCATGCTATGGGGAGGCATGCGCGGAGCGGTTTCTCTCGCATTGGCGCTCGCCGCAACCGAGAACACCGCATTACCCCCCGAGGTTCGTCAGTTCGTCGGCATTCTCGCCACCGGCTTTGTGCTGTTCACGCTGCTGGTAACGGCGCCGACGATGCGGCCCTTGATGCGTCTCCTCAAAATCAGCAGCCTGGCTCCGGCCGAAGTCGCGGTCAGCCAGCGAGTGATCGGGCTTTCCCTTTCGTCGATTCCGCAGGACATCGAGACCGTCGGACGCCAGCATCAGATCGCGCCGGAGATCGTAGCCGAGGTTGCAAAGGCCTATGACGGCCATGGCCGCGGACCCGCCGGAGCTGCGGTCGAGAATGCCGAACTTCCCGCCGAGCTGAGGGAGAGAGCAGCGCTCTATGTTTTGGCCGATCGCGAGCAGGAATTCTGTCTCGATTATTTCGAGAGCCGGACCGTGTCGCGCAGGGTGGCTGCCAACCTTCTCGCTCATGCCGCAAGGCTCCGAGATGGAGCGCGCAGTGACGGTGTCGCCGGTTACCAGAAGGCGGCGGCCCGGATTCTTGCTTTCAACAGGGCCTTGCGTATATCGCGCGCGATCCATCATCGGATCGGCATTGCGCGGCCGCTGGCGCGGCTCCTCGGGGACCGGTTCGAGGTCCAGCTGGCGGCTCGTTTTGTTCTGCAGAACGTGATCGCGTTCAATCGCGACCAGATCGAGGAAGTATTCGGCGCTGGCCCGAGGGCGGCAATGGCGCAACAGCTTGACCAGCGCTTTGGTGCGATCGATCGCGCGATTGCGGCGCTGAAACTGCAATATCCGACCTATGTCCGTCAGCTCGAAGTGCAGTATCTCGCCCGACTGGCGGCGCGCCTGGAAGACGAGCGATACCGGCGGTTGCGCGCCGAATCAATGATCAATCAAGACATGTACGAGGATTTGCAACGCAAATTACGGCCGCGGCGGCGTGCCGTCGAGGTGCATCCGACCCTTGATCTCGGCTTGAAGCGCGAAGATCTCGTCGGCAGGGTCGCGATGTTCGCGGCGCTCGACGCGAAGACCCGGCGTTCTGTCGCTCGCATGCTGCGACCGCGCCTTGCGGTACCGGACGAAGTCATCGTCCACAAGGGGGAACGTGGAGATGCGATGTATTTCATCTCTTCGGGCGCGGTAGAAGTGCGGATCGCGCCTATCTCCGTTCAGCTCGGCACCGGCGATTTTTTCGGTG
>Ga0210396_10003566_pt1 | contig 15471 bp, 13 predicted proteins | sample IncBWH17OmetaG_FD_155466 | JGI IMG/M metagenome (GOLD analysis project Ga0210396, IMG submission 155466) | Forest soil microbial communities from Barre Woods Harvard Forest LTER site, Petersham, Massachusetts, United States - Inc-BW-H-17-O ... | reverse complement strand
GCACGCTCTTCCCCGCAACGTCGGCGACCACGACCAACAGGGACGGCGTTTTCGCGCTGGCCTCCGGCACGGGCCGCAAGAACGCGTCGTAGTAATCGCCTGCGACCGTGTTCTGCGGACGTGTGGCAAACGCGATATCCATGCCGGGAATTTGCGGCGGTTCGCTGGGCACCAGCCATTGCTGAATTTCGCGGGCAATTTCCAGGTCGCGCTTCATGGTCACGCGGTCGGCCAGTTCCAGAGCCAGCAGCATGAAAAGAATCAGCGCGGCCACCTGGACAAAATCAAAATTAACCTCGTTATTTCCCCAGCGGACGTCCGGATGGAAAACCAGGAGCAAGAGTGCGAAAACCAGAAGAACTCGCCGCGCCGGCGAAAGCTTCATCAGGATGGCTTGAAAGAGCGCCCAGCCGGACAGCAGGATCCGCTTGAATTTCGATTTTTCCAGCTTGATCGCTTCCCAATCCACATCCTTCGAATACAGGACGTAACCCGCCTGCGCTTCCGATTTGAATTGTCCCCACAGCTGCTCGAGCTGGAAGCCTTCGGTCAAACGCGCCCAGAAGGCGCGCAGGCGCTTGACGGCGCCTGGTTTCGCATCCGGTGCGTGGCGAGGAGTTTTGGACATGGGAGTTGCGATTATAAGGCAAGAATCCGAATGCAATCGAATGATGCGCCTGGTTTATGGAGTTTGGGAGAAGACCGAGAAGATGGCCGCTGATTTTTACTCGGAGTCATCGCGAATCGGCAGCGAACCGCCAAATTGTACTTTGGAAAATCCGAAGCGGTCGCGCAGCTTGTCCGTGGCTCGCGCCAGCCGTTCGAGCTTTTCCCGGCGTTCCGGATCGAGCAGATCGAATTGCGCCGAGCCTGCAGAGAATGACGTCAGCGCGACACCCACCAGTCGGAGTAACGCTTGCCCATTCCAGGCGCGCTGAAAAAGCTCGCGCACGGCTTTGAGAAATACGGTATCGAGGTCGGAAGGCTCTGCCAGCGTGTGGCTGCGCGTGATCGTCGTGAAATCCGCGAAACGCACGGTGAGGGTGACGCTTCGCGCGTGCAGCGCGGCGTCGCGCAGGCGCTTCGCTGCTTTCTGGCACAGATAGCTGAGCGTGGATTCCAGCAGCTCGCGGTCGCGCGTGTCTTCGCCGAAGGTTTGATTGTGCGAGAGCGATTTTGGTTCGGCATCCACGAAAAATTCATAAGAGTCGATGCCACGCGCTTTGCGGAATAGCGCCGTGCCCCATTGCCCAAAAGTCTCTTCCAGGCGTTCGAGCGAAACGTCTTGCAATTGCCAGATGGTTTCGATGCCCAGGGCTCGCAAGGCTTCGTCCGTGACCTTGCCGATTCCAGGGATGCGCCGCACCGCGAGCGGCGCGAGAAATGCCGCTTCGCTGCCCGGTGGGACCCACACCAAGCCGCGCGGCTTGGCCTGTTCGCTTGCAATTTTCGCCACCAGGCGCGTGGCGCCCAGTCCGCCGGAGCACGGCAGGCCGGTCGTCGCGGTAATTTGCTGCAAGAGTTTGTGGGCCGCCGCGAGCGGTGGGCCGTGCAAGCGTTCCGTTCCGGCGAGGTCTAGGTAGGCTTCGTCAATCGAAGCCATTTCCACGATCGGCGAGAATTTCCCCAGAATCGCGGCCACGCGATTGCTCCATTGGCCGTAAAGTTCGTGATGGCGATCGAGAAATATTGCATGCGGGCACAGATGCGCAGCCGTGCGCAACGCCATCGCTGAATGCACGCCGAATTTTCGCGCCTCGTAGCTTGCAGAAGTGACGACGCCGCGCTGATCGCGCTGGCCTCCCACGATGACTGCCTTGCCGCGCAACTCCGGACGCGCCAGCAGTTCCACAGAAACGAAAAACGCGTCCATATCAACGTGCAGAATGGAGGCAGGCGCGTCCGCGGCGATCGCGAGGGGAGCATCGTGCTTCGCGCGGTATTGTGCCAGCTTGGGCATGGCGGCAACGGCAAGCTTAAATCACTGCGCGCCCCAGGTGGGAAACAATGTTTCGCGGAAGCTAGCGGGCGCGTGCTGCGGCGAGGACGCGCGGGATGCCCGCAAGATCCGTCGTGATCGCAACTTTGGTCCACCCATACTGTGCATCGAAAATCCCACGTACGTGCTCCGCGGAATCGTGTCCGAGTTCGAGGACCAGGATGCCGCGGTCGCGCAACAGGTCGCGCGCTTGGTCAATCAAGCGCTGGTACATTTCGATTCCCGTAGGTCCTCCGAACAGAGCGGCGTGCGGTTCGTGGTCGCGCACTTCGCGCTGCAATTGGTCAGCTTGGTAGCGTGCGATGTAGGGCGGGTTGCTTACGATTAGATCGAACATTGTTCCGCAAGGTGCTGACGCGGGCACCGTGTGCGGTGTCCGTACGCTGCTCAGATCAGTGTTCTCAAGACCGCTGAGCAAATCGCATTGCACGAAATGAATGCGCTCGGCGACTCCGCGGCGAGCGGCGTTGCGGCGCGCAACTTCGAGCGCCGGTGCAGAAATGTCTGTGGCGAACACTTCGGCGTGCGGCAATTCCCACGCGAGCGCGACTGCCAGGCATCCGGAGCCTGTCCCCACATCGGCCACTCGCAATTTTTCGCGCGGCGCTCCAGTATCCATGTGAATTTTGATTCCACGCTCGCCCAAGCGCGCCAGCGCCACTTCCATCACATGCTCAGTTTCCGGCCGGGGAATCAGCACAGCGGGCGTGACTTCGAACTCCAGTCCCCAGAATTCCTGCTTGCCGGTGAGATACTGCAACGGCTCGCCTGCCGCGCGTCGCGCGATGAGCGCTAAAAATTCCTGCGTCGCCGTCGGCTCTAGCAATTCTTCGGGATGGCTGTAGATCCATGCGCGATCGTGTCCCAGAGCGTGCATCAGCAACAGCTCAGTGGCGAGCGTGTGCGAAGGAACCTGCGCCGCGCGCAGTTGCGCCATTCCTTCTTTCAGCGCGGCGCGTATGTCCATTGGATTTGAATTTGCCACAATGGTTGGGGCAGAGCCACTTTGGGATACCCGGAGTAAAACCGCACAAGCAAGATTGCCTGCTGCCGCAGGCAAGCCTGTGCCACCCTCAGTTGCTCTTACGCTTCGACGAGTTCCTGCTTTAGGCGCTCGGATTCGTAATGCGTTGAGAGCGCGTCCACGATCGGCCCCAGCTTGCCTTCCATCACTTGATCGAGCTGGTGCAGGGTCAAGCCGATGCGATGGTCCGAGACGCGATTCTGCGGAAAATTGTAAGTGCGGATTTTTTCCGAGCGATCGCCGGTCTTGATCTGGTCGCGCCGTTCGGCGGCTATGGCTTCGTGCTGCTTGTTCTGCTCCATTTCATATAGACGCGCGCGCAACACGCGCATGGCCTTGGCGCGATTCTTGATTTGCGATTTTTCATCCTGCTGCGAAACCACCAGGCCGCTGGGAATATGCGTGATGCGCACGGCCGAATAAGTAGTGTTCACGGATTGCCCGCCAGGACCGGACGAGCAGAAGGTGTCAATGCGCAAATCCTTGGCTTCGATTTTGATGTCAATTTCATCCGCCTCGGGCAGCACGGCCACCGTCGCGGCGGAAGTGTGGATGCGTCCCTGCTGTTCGGTGGCCGGCACCCTCTGCACGCGATGCACGCCGCTTTCATATTTCAGTTTCGAATACACTTTGTTGCCCTGAATCGCCGCAACCACGTCCTTCATGCCGCCGATCGAAGACGGTGAGCTTTCCAGAATTTCCAGTTTCCAGCCTTGCGTTTCCGCGTAACGCGAATACATGCGGAAAAGTTCGCCGGCGAAAAGGGAAGCCTCGTCGCCGCCCGTGCCGGCGCGAATTTCCAGGATCACGTTCTTGTCGTCGTTGGGATCTTTGGGAAGCATCAGAAATTTCAGCTCGCGTTCGACGATCTCGCGGCGGGCTGTCAGCTCGTGCTCTTCGTCGTGCGCCATCTGCTTCAGTTCGGCGTCTTCGGCTTCCACCAGCATTTGCTTGGTGCCCAGCAGGCCTTTTTCAATTTCTTTCCACTCGCGGTATTTCGCCACCATTTCGGCCATGTCCGCATGCGTCTTGGCGAGCTTCTGGAAACGCGCCGAATCGTTGTGCACTTCGGGCGAGGAAAGCTGCTGAGTCAGCTCTTCATATTTCGACTCGATATTTTCGAGTTTTTGAAACAGCGTCAAATTCGCCATGGCGATACCTCAAAGATGCAGAAATAGAAAAGGGAAATCGGAAAATCGATGCAGCTGCACGGAAGCGCGGCCCCGGGTGGGGTCGAGAGGTATCGCTAATAGAACGCGGCGAACATTGCGGTCGTCACAGGCACAAGAATAGCCGCAAAATAGCGACTAGTCAAACGTGCTATCTCATTGGGTTACTTTGTTTCGTGATGCACGATGAGATTGCTCGGGCCTTTAGGCGAAAGGCCACAGTCAGACAGTTCGCGCTTCCGTGGTAAGTTACGCCGAAAGCAAAATGGCCAGCGACGTCTGGAGGTGAGGCTATGTCCGAGCAAGACTATCGTCAGGCGATCGTTGATGAGGAGCATCTGAAGCTGCTCGCGATTGGTTACTGGGTGGCGGGAGGGATGGCGGCGTTGTTCGCGTTGTTTGGACTGTTTTATGTCTCCATGGGTGCCATGTTCGCGGTTTCATTTGCGAAGATTCCAGCCGCGTCGGTGCAGCCTAATCAGCAGCCTCCGGCTTTTGTGCCCTGGATCCTTGTTGGCATTGGCCTCGCGATATTTCTGGTAGCGGCCACATTCGCGGCGATGAGGTTTTGGACCGCAGTCTGTTTGAAGCGTCGAACCTCGCGGACCTTTTGCATTGTGGTGGCGGCGCTGAGCTGCCTGGAGTTCCCTTACGGAACGACTCTCGGCGTTTTTACAATTATAGTCCTCGGGAGACCTTCGGTCATTCAGATGTTTGGTGCGAGTTTGGCGGCACCGCCCACGGTTCGATCGACGTAGTAAATCTCGCATGATTCTTGGTGGCTGAAAGCTTTCTCGTACGTATTTGATGTGATTTGATGCCTGTAATACGATGACCGCCATGAATCGTGAAATGACCGAGTCAAGTGCCTCCCGCTCAGGTGGGCGCTCGAGCGACATGCTGTGGGGATTCTGGTATCCCGCGCTGCGCAGCGAACAAGTGCGCCGGCACAAACTGGTGCGCGCGATGCTGCTGGACGTGCCGCTGGTGCTGGGACGCGACGCCGCCGGAAAACCGTTCGCGCTGCGCGACGTGTGCCCGCACCGCGCCTTTCCGCTCTCCTTTGGGCAATTTGACGGCAAGACCGTCGAGTGCGCCTACCACGGCTGGCAATTCGACGCGCACACGGGCCAGTGCCGCGCCATCCCTTCGCTCACCGAAGATTCCAAACTTAAATGCGATCGGATTTACGCGGGCAGCTTTCCCTGCGAAGAGCGCGACGGCTACGTCTGGGCGTTCATGACCAATCCCGAAGGCCACGGGCTCGATGAATTGCCACCACCGCCGCCCGAATTGCCCACATTCAGCCGCGGCTACAAAATCGCGCACCTTTATGCCGACCTGCCCTGCGGCGTTGACCAGGCCATCATCGGCTTGATGGACCCGGCGCACGGGCCGTTCGTGCATCAAGCGTGGTGGTGGCGCACACGGCGCAGCATTCGCGATAAAGAGAAGAGATTCGAACCGATCCCCAACGGCTTCCGCATGAGCGCGCACGCGCCTTCGGCAAATAGCGCGCCGTACAAAATTTTGAAGCTGCTCACCGGCGAGCCGGCCACCACGATGATTGATTTCGTGCTGCCCAATCAGCGCTTCGAACAAATTCGTGCCGGCCGCTACTGGCTTTCCAGCCGCACCACCGTCACTCCCATCCGCCGCGATTTCTGCCGGCTGGATTTTTGCGCCGCGTGGAATATTCTGCCCTGGTTTCCCGTCGTCTCGTTCATCATTAATGTGTTTGGCCCGCGCTTCATTCGTCAGGACACTGAGGTAATCAAGAAGCAAGCCATGGGATTGCAGTACGAAGACCGCATGATGCTGATTGACGATGCCGATCGCCAGGCGCGCTGGTATTTCGAATTAAAGGCCGCATACCAGGATTCGCTGCGCAATGGCGCACCGCTGCGTCATCCCATGCGCGGTCCGGTCACGCTGCGCTGGCGGTCTTAATTTTTTCTGTTCTGAAAAAATCGCGAACAAGCAGGCAAGGGGCTGCGACATGGAGTCGCAGTACTGCGCCTAGCGTAGATGTCCCAGATCAAATGTTGTTTCGACGTCCTGATTATCCGGTGTTTGCACTGCGATGGTCATTTCGTCGTCCGGGTCGATTTTATCCGGGTCGTATCTGTATTCGATGATCGCGCCGGAGACTTCGTAAGTGTTTGAGTCTCCTTCCGAGTAGAGGAGATAAATCTGCGTTGACCGCTCGCCAATTTTTTTGTCTTTTTGAATAAGCTGAACGGGGAAATCCCGTTGGAAATCGGGAAGAGGAAAGCCGGGCGCCGTGGGACCCCAGGTAAGTGAGTCAGGATATGTAGGCGTCAGATCAACGCCCACTTGCACGAGAAAAGGCAATTTCTTGGTCGCGTATTCTTCCTCAGCTCCCTGAACGTCGGCATTCATCGCGGATTGACCCAGTTCGACTATCTGGCTGTAGGGCGTCTTAAGCGTAATCTTCGCTACGTGCGGACCCGTTTCGGGCACCGGAAACTCGTGCACGTACTGGGTGAAAAATCCAGCTGTGTTGAGGTCCTTCGCGTAGCCGAGCAGATACGCATTGCGAATGTCCGAAGACGACAACGGATACTGATAGGCGAGAGCGGGAAGCGCGATCAGAGCCAAGATGGCGGACGTCGAGAGAAGAATCACGAAACCGGAGCGAGCGGCTGGCTTCATGGCGGACTCCAGTGCTGTCAGTTAGGACGCGTCTAAATAACCGAAGGGTACAAGCATCTTCATTTCGCGATGCTGCTCAAGAACGGGTAGTGCTCCGCCGCGCCCATGAAGAACAGCATCGGGAACGACAGCCAGAAACCGACACGGGAGGCGATGAATCCCCAGCGCGCCAGGCGCGCAGCCTGCTCGGGCATCGGCGTGCCTTGCTCGGCGCTCGCGCGCGCCCAGGCAATCAACTTTTTCTGCACGCGCCACACCACGCCCCAGGTGTTCAGCAGCATCAGAAAGCCCAGCCCGCCGCCGACGCTGATGCACAGATGTGCGTTTGAAACCACCGGCCCGCTGTTCAGATCAAGAACAATCCAAGAAGCTGCACTGACGATGGCGGCAATCGCAATCGCGCGCACCCAGGGATTATCCAGCAGCCCTTTGCTCGGCAACTGAAACGGATAAATCAGCGCATAGGCCACCAGCCACACCAGCAGCCACCATCCGAACCAGCGCAACGTCAGCCCGGGGTCGCCGGAATTTTGCGCGTCGGCGGAAAGAATCGTGAAGTAGTAGCGCAGCCCCACCAGCACCGTAATCAGCGCCGACCAGCGAAACCACCCCATCGCGCGCGACATCAACACCGGAAAAACTTTCCCGCGGACGGGCGCTTCCAACTGCTTCATGGTGGGAACGCCCACAAGGTTGAAAAAGTACAGCAGGCCAATCCAGATAATTCCGAAAATGAAATGCAGCCAGCGCAGCATGATCAGTTCGACCGCGGGACCGTGCGGAAAATTGAATTGCGGCGCCAGAGCGTGAATCAAAAGTGCCAAGTGGGAAAAATTCATCTGACAGCCTCCCGCGCAAACTTCGATGGCGTGGCGCGGCGTCCGCCGCTACGCTAGCGGAATACGTAACCGCAAGTCAATCCGAGCTGTGCGGCGAACCATCTGGCGCGCCGAGGCGCTTCATTGCCCACTGAGCGTGTTCCGCGATCAGCGAATCGTCGGATGCGGCGAGGCGTTCGAGCAGCGACACAATTCGCGCGCGGGCTTCCGATCCGCGCGCCACGCCGGAATTTCCCAGCGCGACGCAAGCATTGCGCACCAACCCGCGCCACTTCGCGCGTTTCACCGCGCTGCTGCGAAAAATCCTGCTGAAATCCTCCTGCGATAACGACGCCAACCACTCCAGCTCCGGTGCGAACAACGTCGCGCTATTTTCCATTTTCTCTTTTCCATTTTCGCTTTGCGGGTTAATCCGGCGCGGTTGAAACGCCGGCAGCTCCGTCACCGGCGACTTGCGATTCCACGGACACACATCCTGGCAAATGTCGCAGCCGATCACGGCATTCCCCATCGCCGGCCGCAGCTCTTCCGGAATCGTGCCGCGCAGCTCGATCGTAAGATAAGAAATGCAGCGGCGCGCATCCAGCACGTAGGGCGCGGCAAACGCTTGCGTGGGGCAGGCGTCCAGGCACAGCGTGCAATTTCCGCAAAGATCGGCGGCGGGCGGTTCGTTCGGCGCTAGCGACGCTTCCAACTCCAGCGTCGTGACAACGACGCCGAGAAACAGCCACGAACCGAGTTGCTCATTAATTAGGCAGGTATTTTTCGCGAGCCAGCCGAGCCCCGCATATTTTGCAGCCACGCGCTCGACGACTGGCCCCGTATCCACGTAAGCGCGCGCATCAAAAGGCTCGGGCCACCGCTCATGCATCCGCGCAATGAGCACATTCAGCTTCGCGCGCAGCACTTCGTGATAATCGTCGCCCCACGCGTAGCGCGAAATCCATCCGCGTGGGGAATCTGCATCGATGATGCCAGCCTGTTCGGTGGAGTACGGCTGCGCAGAATTGTAGTTCAAAGCCACCGCGATCAAACATCGCGCGCCATCGAGCGCCAGCCGCGGATCAACGCGACGCTCGTCGCGCAGGTAGTTCATCTCGCCCGTATATCCGGCATCGAGCCACGTGGAAAACTGCGCCAGTTCCGGGAAGGCGTCCGCGGGCGCCACGCCGCACAGATCGAATCCCACTTCACGTGCCTGCTCGCAAATCCAGCGCGTCTTTGCGGCCAAATCCATGGCGCTATCATGCCATCAACGGAACCCGACGCACCTAAACGATACTTTCAGCGCGCCAGCCTGCGTATTGGCTGCCAAACCAAACACTCAGTAGCGGGTTAGCTTCCGGTTACCCGGTTTCCTTCAAGTGGAGACCGCGTCCGACGGCGCGGGAAGGCCGACACGCCGCAACAGGTCCTGGAAACGAGGATCGTTCCGCAAATCGTCCATGCTCGGGTCTATATGAAGATAGATAAGCCAGTGGCAGTGCTCTGCGTAAGATTTCTCCAAATATTCAAGCGCGCGGTCGTGGTCGCCCAAGCCAGCGTAGATTCCGGCGAAGAAATGGGGCACGACATACCTTTCCTTTGCCAGCTTCTGCAAATCATCGAGGATCTGAATTGCTTCCTGCGGGGCGCCAGCCGTAGCGAAAGTCTGCGCCAGCGCGGCGCGCATCAGCGGACTACCGCCTGAAAGATTCACAGCCTTCTCACCCGCGCTGATCGCCAAATCGTAGCGAGCAGTTTTGCGATAGACCAGCCCGAGAATCCAGCAGGTCATCGGATAGTTCGGATCCAATTCCACAGTGCGCAGCAGTTGTGCGACAGCCTCGTCGTACTGACGCGCGTGATAGTAGGCCCATCCGATCGCGACATTAATAATGAGCGACAGAGGATCCAGCTCCAGGCTTTTTTTCATCCTCGTGAGGGCTTCTGTATTGCGGCCTAAGGTCATCAGGCACTCGGCGTAATAATGATTGGCGGTTGGATAGCAGGGATTTAATTCCAGGGCACGTTGAAATTCTTTCTGAGCTTCCGGCCACTGCCAATCGTGCAGCCACAGCACTGCCGCCAAATCCGTGTGGGCCTCGCCAAGATCAGTGGCGATCTCGAGCGACGCCATCGCAGCGGCTTTGCCTTTCGGGAACGCATCCTTCGGTGGCAAATAGCTGTTCCATCCCAGCAGCACATAGGAATCGGCAACGCCGGCGTATGCGAGAGCGTAGCTAGGATCCTTCTGGATCGCCTGCTGAAAGTAGCCGATCGCTCTGTAGAATCCTTCTTCCGTCCAGCGGTTCCAATGATGGCGGCCTTGCAGGTAGAGCCGGTAAGCTTCGGCGTCTTCCGTGTGGCGCTTGATGAGCCGCTTTTTTTCCGCGCGCGTCAGCTGCAGGCGCAATTTCCCCGATATCTCGCTCGAAATTTCATCCTGGATCACGAAGATGTCGCCGGGCTTGCGATCGAATTGCGCGCCCCAGAGTTGCGACCCAGTCGCCACATCCACGAGCTCGGTTCCGATGCGCAACGAGCCGCCGCTCTGCATCATTTTTCCCGTCAGCACGGCGCGCACGTTGAGCTCGCGACCGACAACTTGCGGGTCAATCCCGCGGCCCTTGTAGCGAAACACCGTGCTCTGCGCCATCACGCGCAGTTTTGGCACCGTCGCCAGGTTATTGATCAGGCTGCCGGTTATTCCGTCGCTGAGGTAATCGTTCTCCGGGTCGCGACTCAGGTTTTCGAAAGGCAACACGGCCAGCGAGTCGATGGTCTTTGCCACGCGCGGCGCGCGGAAGCTGCCGGTTTGTTGTGTCGAAGCGCGCGACGTCGAGGCGACGGTCGAGGATATAGGTCCAGAGGTTGATGCGAGGAGTGACGCCGAATCGCCCGCCTGATCTCTGCGGCCCGAATCAATATCTCGTTTCAACTGTTGCAGGTCCGCAAGTATTTCGGCTGCGTGCTGGTAACGCTGTTCCCTATTTTTGTGCAGGGCCTTTTCGATGATTGCTTCCAGCGCCAACGGGATATCGGGATTGACGCTGCACACCGAAACAGGCGGCCGCGTCAGCACCGCCTCGATAATCGCGCCGCCTGTGCCGCCGGCAAATGCCTGGCGGCCCGTGGCCATTTCGTACAGCACCAGACCGAGCGAGAAGATGTCCGTGCGCGCGTCCAGAGTGTCTCCGCGCACCTGCTCGGGTGACATGTAAGAAGGAGTGCCGCTGATGATTCCAGCAATCGAAGTGGAACCTGTCGATTCGCCCCCGGGATCATCGTCCGCAAGCACGATGCCTTTGGGAACAAGTTTTGCCAGGCCAAAATCGAGCACCTTCGCTCGCCCGCGCTTGGTCACGAAAATATTCGCGGGTTTTATATCGCGGTGAATGATTCCTTCGCTGTGCGCGGCTTCCAGAGCCTCCGCGATCTGGATGCCGAGCTCCAGCAGTTCTTCCACCGGAAGCGCCTTGCCATGGATGTGACTGCGCAGCGTTTCGCCGTCAATGAACTCCATGGCGATGAACGCTCGGCCGTCTTGTTCACCGATGTCGTAGATCGTGCAGATGCCGGGGTGGTTTAGTGCGGACGCGGCGCGCGCCTCGCGCCGGAAGCGCTCGAGCGCCTGCGGTTGCTGCGCGAGATTTTCAGGAAGGAATTTCAGCGCCACCGCGCGTTCCAGCCGGCTGTCCTGGGCCTTGAATACCACGCCCATCCCGCCGGCGCCAAGTTGCTCCACGATGCGATAGTGCGAAATGGTCTGGCCAATCATGCGCAGGCAAACTTCCGAGGGAGCGGCATTCCAGACTACAGAGTTGGATCGTCGGGACCGGTTTCGGTAAACGATTTTCTTCTTTCCGCCTTCGGTGGTTTGGGCGAGCCAATCAGTCTCAGAATGTTCGAGCCTTCACCGAATTTATCCGCTGCATCGAGAGGTTCTTGTTCCAGCGTGATGTTCTTGTTGCAGACCGCGCAAACAAGAGCGGCGTAAGCCCCGCCATCCGCCTGCGGGAACATATTGCAGCGCATCACGCGTCCGCAGCATACCGGAACCCACACCATGGAAGACTTGTCCGAAGTGTTGCCTGAAGCCATCAGCCGCCTCGCAGGACGCGAATGCGGCGGATTATACACTGGAATCCGTCCGCGTCAGAGTGGGAAGCAATGCGCGTTCACCTCCAGCGCTGCGCGTCGTCGAGCGCCAATCGTGGATCGGCACGGCGCTCATCGCGTAGGTTATTCATCTCGCCCGCATATCCGCGCTGCAGCCATGTGGGCAACTGTGCGAGCTCCGGAAAAGCACCCGCGGGCGGCGCGCCGCACAGCCGGCGGGTGTTAGCTCTTGTACACTCGGTCGGGAGTCAGTCTCCGATTACGCGAGTTACCAAGAGCTACGCCGTTCCTTGATGTAAACTCTCGACGCCAACACGATGGGCTCCCAATCTATCCGAGTCCGCTTTGCTGCCAGCTTGGCTCTCGCGCTCACGGTTGCTCTGTTGCTGTCGAGTTGTGACGCTTGGACGCAGGCAAGAGGAACCATTCGCGACCCATCCGGTAAACCAATTCCGGACGCACTTATCACGATCGAGGTCGGCAGCGATTCACGAAAATTCCGGTCATCCGAGGATGGTCGCTATGTATCCTCGGTATCTCAGCCGCCTTGGAAAACAGCGATCAGCCTGACGGTGAGCAAGCCGGGATACACACCCTACGAACAGAAGCTCAAAGGCCCCGGCATTTACAAAGACCTTGATGTTGTCCTTAAAGCGATCTCGAAGGATTCCAATCCGTCACAGGACGCTAACACTCCGCAAGGCATCGCCAGAGCCTTGTTTCCTGACGCCCCAGAGAAGGCACAAACCGTTTCCTGTTTTCGTGCACTTAAGCCAGACCTGTCTATGTATGCGGTTGTGCAGAAATGCGGAACACCGGACGAAGAATTGGGCAGCGGCGTCTATATTTTTATGTGGCATCTAGCTGATGGCTCCACGGTTTCGATCGGCACACCCTACATGGAGAAGATTGGGGACATTCGATGGACCGACGCGTCGGGGCAAACATCTTCTCTCCTCGGCACCGCGAAACATCCCTAGTTGTTGCGGTTGGGACGACCATCGCTGATCGCCCCCCGCACAGAACCGGACGAGCGGCTTTCCCGCATACGGCTCCCACCTTGGATAAGTGACGAGGAGGGTTGCTCCTCGTACACCGCTCCATCCCTGGCACACTCGATTTCCCCGCGCTGTGTCGGGGCGAGTGTGGAATGAAACGATGTTCTCCTTGGCCCGCACCCTTTTCTCCCCAGGCTCCGCCGAAGATTGCTCTTCTTTGTTCGTCTGGTTCATCGATAGTATGGCGCGGTCCGACTCCTCCAGAGCGTGCGCGTCTGCCTTGTGGCTTTGGGCCTTCGCAGACCGGTCTCGTTCCCTTTCGGGCCGAGGCGCTCCAGAGGTCTCCCGGTTCTCGTGCATGTTGTTTCTCAGCGTGCGCGGGGTCTAAGACTACGCAGGACCGATGGCTCGCTCGCGATTATCGCGAACCATCGTGTTGCCTTCCTCCATCAGGAGAGAGTCGGCATCCTAGTTTTGCGTTTTTCGAAGCTCAATACCCGGCCCACCGATACCCCTGTCTACGCTTCAAGCCACATCTCGCGATGCCGCCCGCAAGACTGAGGGCCAAGATGGAGTCGCTGTCTCCCTTCTTGTAGGACTCTTTCATTCCCTACAACATGCCGGTTTATCCCGGCGCACCCTGATTAACGCCCCGATCCGAAAATGACCTAAACTATGTTGGCCATGAGCGCCATCGACGAAGTGCTCGCAGCAAACGAAATCTACTCGCGCACCCATGAGTTGCGCAACCAGAGCCCGCGCCCCGAGCGCAAACTCGCGGTCCTTACCTGTATGGACACGCGGCTTTCCATTCGCACGCTGGGGCTGAGCACGGGAGACGCGCACATCATCCGCAATGCCGGAGGCATCGTTACGGAGGACACGCTGCGCTCGCTGGTGGTATCCCACTATCTGCTGGGCACTGAGGAAATCATGGTCATCAATCACACCGATTGCGGCCTGATGCTCACCAGCGAGCAGGACTTGCGCAGTAAGATCCAGAGTCGTACGGGGACGGCCGCTGTTGCTCCGGCCTTCTTCTACGCCTTCCAGGACATCGATGAAAATGTGCGCCACCAATTGCAGAAACTCCTCACCCATCCCTGGATTCCCAAAAGTGTAGCTGTCCGTGGCTTCGTCTACGACGTTGCCAGTGGACGTCTCCGCGAAATCAAGGACGCCTAACTCATCCGCGACTCAACAACTAGGCGTTGCCACAGATCGCACAGCAATTGTTTGGTGAAGCCGCGACTGCGCCAACGCAGTGCCTGCCTAACGCACTAATCCGAACCTGAACCACTACCGGGCATCGCTTTCATTAGCCTATCCCCGAATCGGCTGCTACAATGCCGCCATGGCTGATTGGCGGCAAATCCAGGCGCGTATTCGCAAAGCGAAGAACAGCGCCGACGCACAGACGAAACTCTCCGAGCTGTACCAGCGCACACACGACGCGATGGTGGCCTGGGAGCTGGGAGCCGTCGCAGAAAAAGCCGAACGAAATGAGGACGCCGTGAAGTGGTACACAATTGCAGCGGAACGATTCCGCCGCGCTGATTGGAAGAAGAAAGCCGAGGAAGCTCTAGCGCGATTGGGCGCACCGATTCCGGTGGCGGGTGCTAAACCCAGTCCTGAGCCTGTGTTTGCGGCAACAAGCAGCACTGAGGTTGAACCGAACCATGAATTCAGCGGCCCCAGTGACTCGCAAGACACCCAACCGCGCCTGGCGCTCGGCGAAATTCCCGAAGACTCGGTGGACTACACGGGCGACGCGATCGAAGTAGAGGTCGTGCACCTTTCCGACGCTACGCCTCCCTCAGGTGCCGCTCCAATCGATGCCGACCCCACGGGCAAGAAAAAACGCCGCCGCGGACGTCGCGGTGGGCGAGGTCGCCGTCGCAAAGGCGCTCCCGCAGCGCCCGGATTGCCTTCGCAGGCATTCGCGGAATCAGGCGCGGCTCACGCACCGTCGTCCGCTGCGCCACAGGCGCGCGTGCCGGCGCCACGATTTCAGCCTTCGCGGCCTGCTCCGCAGATTGAAACCTATGAACGCGTTCCGGTTGCGGCAGCCGCTGCGCCGCAAGAACCGGAATACACGCCGCCCGCCGAGCGAGCCGCTCCGATGCTCCCTTCGGAGCGCACCGCGCACGGCCGCGCCGGCGATCCGGCCTTGGCTTCGCGCATGTCCAAATTGGAATCCATGTTGCGCCGCCTGGTCTCCAGCCCGCTGCATCGCCTGGACGAATCGGATTCGGCTCCAGCCGGACCGGGCGTGTTCCTGCTTTCGGATTCCGACCAGATTACTTCCTACTACATCGAGGCTTGCCAGACGCTGCGCGTCGGCCTGGGAAATCTCGCTCGCGGCAGCGGACGCAGCACCACGAAGCCGGTTCGCGGCGGACGTCCGGCCTTTGACAGCGGCCTGAAAACGAAACTCGCCGAGCATTTGGGCATCGGCGAAGCGAAAGTCTCGCAATATCTGAAGGACCACTGCGTGGTCCGCTGGATCCAGCTCGACGACGATGCTCCCCATCTGGCGCATTTCGCGATCGGCGTCTTGCGCACGCCCCTCAACTTGGACTGAAAACAGCGCTAAATACTAGTCCGGACTGGTACTTCGCTCCTTCCGTTGGCTGCGCCTGGGCGCCGTTCAACCCCCGAATTG
>Ga0210396_10003565_pt1 | contig 15481 bp, 13 predicted proteins | sample IncBWH17OmetaG_FD_155466 | JGI IMG/M metagenome (GOLD analysis project Ga0210396, IMG submission 155466) | Forest soil microbial communities from Barre Woods Harvard Forest LTER site, Petersham, Massachusetts, United States - Inc-BW-H-17-O ... | reverse complement strand
TCACCAACCGCGACGCCGAGAGCAGCCTTTCTACCTCAGCAAGCTCTGTGAGCCGCCCGATGAAACCGGTCAATTCCAGTGGGAGGTTCCCGGGCCGTCGCGCCTCGAAATGCGCAGTGCGCGTGCGGAGTTGGCTCGACGACGGTGGATTCAGGGCCGCCGCCCGGTCGCGCGCGGCCACGTGCTCGAGCTCCTCACCCAGGTCCGCCGCTGACGGGCGCTCCCATGCGTCGCGCGACATCGCTTTTTCCACCACAGCCGACACGTCGTCGGGGATACCGCTATCCCGCAGGTCCGGCGCCGGCTCGGTCGCGATCCGCAGAAACTGCGTCACCACCTGCTCGCCGGACTTTCGCTCATACGCCGCGTGTCCGGTCAGCGCGGCGAACAGCGTGGCGCCCAGTCCGTACACATCCGAAGCCACGCTCGGTGGATCACCCGAGAGGATCTCGGGCGCGGTGAACGCCGGCGAACCGGTAAAGGTGCCGGTGGCGGTTTTGAATCCGCCCACGATGTGCGCGATTCCGAAGTCAGCCAGCGCCGGCTCCTCATAATCGGTCAGCAAAATGTTCGCCGGCTTGACATCGCGATGCAGGATTTCCCGACGGTGTGCCGCCTCCAGTGCACCGGCTATCTTGACGCCGACATGCAAAACCTCCTCGGTGGGCAGCCGGCCGAGTCGGCGAATCCGCGCATCCAGCGAACCCCGCTGGTGATACTGCATCACCAGGTACGAATAGCCGCTGTCGGTCTGGCCGACCTGCAGCACACCGACAACGTTGGGGTGCCCTATGAGCCGGCCCATCGCGCGCTGCTCACGAACAAACCGTTCTCGATCCTCTGGCAGCTCCGCGGTGAGCACCTTCACGGCCACCACCCGATCAAGAGCGGTCTGGCGACAGCGAAAGACGATGCCGAATCCACCCCGACCGACCTCGTCGGCATCAGCGAATCCGGCCGCACTCAATTCCGCGACGATGGCGGGGCCCACGTCCCGCTGCGTCGAAAACGGATCGCTGTTCATCGGTACTCTCATCCCAGCATAGGAGGAATGCGCAGACCGTCGGGGCGTTTTTTTAGGGCGCGACGGCTCCATCCTCGCCGGTCCTCACACCCGTCGGGTAACCGGTGGCGGCAGGCGTCGTCGCCTGTGACCACAATCAGCGCCCATGAGACGGCCCTCGGGTGGCGGCTCGGGGCCACTGGGGCACAAAGCGTGTTCCCAATAAGGCCGTGCCTGGGGCCGCTGCTGAAGACGACCACCGGCGGAGCGGGTGGCGCAGCCAAAAAAGGCTGCGCCAGGAGGACAGCCGGGGAAAGGCAGCCAAAGCCAGCGCTGCCCATCCGCGGAGAGATCAGTCCGTACACCCTGCGGAACGACCGCCAAACGAGCGTCAGGAAGTTGGGTCCAGCCAAGGCGAGAGGATCTCCGCCGCGCGCTCGATCGCTTCCAGGACCGGCCTGCGCCGGACATCAGAAGCGCCCCCGGATGCATTCTCGGCGTTGTGATTCAGCACGAGTCGATCCACACCGAGATCCTCGTAGTGCCGAGCCGTGTCGGCGTCGATCGGGCCGGCCGGCGGCATGATCGTGACCTCGAGCGGCCCCAAGGCGGCGGGCCGGCCGAGCTGATCGACCAACTGCCGCAGCTCCTCGAGCGCCTTGTGAGTCGCCTCCAGGTCCATGAAGACGCCATACCAGCCCTCACACCGGCACACCGCACGCGTGCGTCCAGCCGCCGACATGCCGGCACCATGGAGCGGCACCCCTGTCGACCTGACCGGCCGGGGATACGACTGGATGCCGGCGAAGCGGAAGAACGGCCCATCGTGGGCCGGATGGTCCTGCGTCCACATCGCGCGCATCGCATCAATGCAGTCATCGGCCCGTCGGCCGCGCGTCGCGAAGTCGACACCAATCGCGTCGCTCTCGCCGCGCACGTATCCCACTCCAACCCCGGCGATGACCCGACCACCGCTCAAATAGTCCAGCGAAGAGAGCTGCTTAGCCAAGGTCAACGGTTCATGTAGGGGAAGCAATAGCACACCGGCGCCAAGAATCAAGCGATCGGTGACGGCCGCAGCCGTCGCGAGCGCGACGATCGGGTCGATCAGGTTAGCCGTTGGTTCCACCGGAGACGGCGGCTGCTGTGGGTCCACGAGTACCGGGTGCTCACCGAGCCAAACCGATTCGAAGCCCGCGAGCTCGAGCGCCTCGACAACCTCGACGACGCCGGACTTGTCAGCTAGCGCGCCTACTCCGATGCCGTCCCAACCGATCTTCAACTCAGTGCCTCCGTCTGCTCGCCCTGCGCGTCGGGTCGCCGACGCGTTCTTCTCGAAATCTAGCCCGAGCCATAGTAATTCGCGGCGATTTACGCGGAATATCGGGATGGACAGCAGGCCAGCGGCGTATGCACCTCACTTCGAATCACCCCATCAGTTGTCGCCGGTCGTGGATCAGCCAGTCAACGCCGTCACGGCCTGCCCGGCGCGCCGATCGGGAACAGTGCCTCGGCTGAGGCGCTCGAGCACCGGCAACGCCGCGCACATCGCCTGACTCAGTGTCAGCTCGTTCTCGGGTGTGAGCGTGTCGAGCACTTCGGCCATCCGTTCATGCTGGGACTGGCGCAGTTCCCCACGTAACTTCCGCCCGGCATCAGTGATTTCGACCAGCGCGGCGCGCGCATCCGTCGGATCGATCCGCCGTATAACCAACCCCTCGCGTTCCAAGCGTCCCACCAATTGGCTCACCACCGGCTGGGTGACCATGGTTACGGTCGCGAGCGTCGAGAGACGCTCGGGACCGTTCTGATCCAGCGCGGCCAGCAAGCTCTTCAATGTCAAGCTGGTCCCGCGGGCCAGATGCCGAACGTGCAGTGTCGCCGCCAGATCGAAGGCCTCCGCGACGCGTCCGCGGACGGTCAAAGCATTTGCCTGCATATCGATTGACCCTTTGACCGCGCTCACGTCAATCCTCGGGTCGAAGCGGGATGACCAGCCGCATCACGTCGCTGACTTGCACACATGACAGGGCGTGCTGCGCCCCGAAACTGGCAGCCTCGGCGGCAGTCATGACCTCAGCATCGTCGCCGACAAGATGTCCCATGACGGTGGCTTCGGCGATGCCGCTGAGCTGGCACAGGCCAAGGGCGGCGGCGGGTACCGAACCCACCTGGGCCCGGCACGCGTCGGGCACCCGCAGCGGGACGACATGTCCCGGTCGGCGGAAATCGGTTGCGGTGGAGCGCGGATCGGCGAGCCGACGCACGGTGCGGCATCGGTCCGCAGCCGAGATTCCGGTGCCGACACCGTCCGCGGCGTCGACGGATACCCCCGGAAGTGGTTCCTTCACAAGGCATTTATCGTTGGCGAAGATCGGCAAGATCAGCTCGTCACAACGAGCGGTCGGCAAGCACACGCAGATAAAGCCGCTGGTGTGGCGAACCATCAACGCCATCTCCGCTGTCCCAATGCGCTCCGCGGCGACAACGAGTCGCGGTGGTGTCGCGCCGACGCCGGTCGGCAGGAGCACCACCGGCCGACCGGAGGCAAACCCCGCCAACGCCGAGGCAACCGCGCTCATCTCGGAGGCAACCGCGCTCATCTCGGCGGTGACGTCGTCAACGACCATCGGTGCGCTTGCACAACCAACAGCCACGATCAGCTCGAATCACTGTGGACCAGCAGCCGAGTCGGGCCGGGCAGAAAAGAGTTCTCCCGCCACTGCACCGGCGCCGCCAGGGCCAGGTCGGGTGCCTTGGTTAACAGGGTGCGCAGCCCGATGCCAACCTCCATGCGAGCCAGCGCAGCACCCAGGCACATGTGTGGCCCGTGGCCGAAGGTCAGATGGCGGACCTGCGGGCGGTCGAAGTCGATTCGGTCCGGATCGGGGAAACGCTCGGGGTCGTGATTGGCCGCGCCGAGGACGACGACCACGGACTCGCCGTGTGAGAGTCGTTTGCCGCCCAGCTCCATCGGCTCGGTGACCCATCGCTGACGCTGGCGTTGGACGGGCGAAACCCACCGCAACAATTCCTCAAGCGCAGCGCCCGCGATGCGGTCGGGATCAGCCGCCATTGCCGGCCACAGCCCTTGATCGAGCATCCCGAATGTTCCGTTGGCCACGGTGTTGACGGTGGTTTCGTGCCCGGCGACGATCAGTTCGATGACGGTGGCCAGGACCTCGGATTCGGTCATGACCTGACCGTCGTCGGTGGAGGCCTGCATCATGGCGGTGATGAGGTCGTCTGTCGGCGACTTGCGTCGGATATCGAGTAATTGCTTGAAGTAGTCGAGCATGTAGACCGCCGCGGCGCTGCCGGCGGTCGCGATCTCCACATCGCCGGGCTTGTCAATCGCCCGTGCGAATTGTGTTGACAGTTCCCGGAATTGGTCGCGGTCCGAAGCGGGAACGCCCAACATGTCGCCGATGACGGCCATGGGGAGCGGGAATGCGTACTCGCTGACCAGATCGAAGGCATCGCCGCTGGCAAGGACCGTGTGCACCATGTCCTGGGCGATCGCTCCGACGCGCGGAGCCAGTTCCCGGATACGCCGCGGTGTGAAGGTCTTGGCCAGGACTCCCCGGATGCGGCTGTGCTTGGGCGGGTCCAGCGCGCCTAGCCACTCCAGAAACACATGGGCGATCGGCTCGAAGGCCGGCGGCCACACTTCGGCCATGCCGACTGACGCGGGATCGCTCTTGAGTCTTGGGTCGGCGAGGGCATCGGAGCAGTCCTGGTAGCCGAACGTGTACCAGGTGCCCGCCAATTGTGAGTTGGCAGCACGGCCCCAATGCACCGGGTCAGCCGCGCGGTAACGCGCGTAGATCGGGTAGGGGTCGGTGATGAGTTCCGGCCAACCCGGGTCGAACGGTTCGAGCGTGCCCGCTTGGTCGACTTGCTCGGTCGATTGGGTCATGGCTCCTCCTGGTCTGATTGCCCGGCGACGACGTCGCGACGGCGTTGGGCTGAACTAGCGCGGATCGTCTCCCCATGCCACCGGCACTGACGACAGGCCGCGCAACCGGAAATAACGGTCCCGCTTCACCTTTCCCGCCAGGCGGAGCCCCGGTAGGCCGAAGAGGTCGCGGATGGCGACGGCGATCTCCGCCCGAGCCAGCGGTGAGCCGATGCAATGGTGCACCCCGTACCCAAATGCCAGGTGGGTGTTGGCGTTGGAGCGGTGGATGTCGTAACGGTCGGGGTCGGGGAAGACACGCGGGTCCCGGTTGGCCGCCGCGTTGAGTATGATCACCTTCTCCCTTTCGGCGATCTCGACTGCTTCGACCACAACCGCCTTGCGGGTGATCCGCACCTCGGTTTGCAGGATTCCTCTCAGACGCAGCGCCTCATCGATGGCCTTGGGCACCAGTGCGGCATCGGCCCGAATCTCAGCCTGCTGATCGGGGTGCTCCAGCAACGTTCGGATCGTGTTGCCGATCATGTGGACGGTGGTGTGCAGCCCGCCCTGCAGCAATAGCACGAGGATGTACCGGACCTCTTCATCGGTCAGCCGGTCGTCAGCCTCGCGGGCATCGATGAGCCGGCTGACGATGTCGTTGCCGCGAACTCGCTGCCGGGCTTCGATGATCTCGCTGAAATACTCGGCCTGCTCGGCGTTGGCGGCCTGGGCGTCAGCGATGATCTCGCGCTGCTCACCTTCTTCGTCTTTTGTCGTGAACGGATTTTGGAAGCCGAAGCGTCCCATGCGGTGCAGCCACCCGTGCCAGAGCTCCGCGTCGCTCGCCGGCACGCCGATCATCTTCGCGACGATGCGGGCCGGTAGGTGTAGTGCGTAATCGGTGATCATGTCGAAGGAGCCGCCGACCCGGCTCAGCAACTCAGCTGAGATCGCGTCGATATCTGACTGCAGGGCGGCGATCGACTTCGGCGTGAAAGCCTTGCTCACCAGCTTTCGCATACGCGAGTGTTCGGGCGGGTTGAGCCGGTGAAAGTTGGGCCAGGGCGCAAGGTGCTGGCCAAACGTCTCGTGGTCTCCCAGCACCTCGCGCAGCGTGGTGTATTTGGAGATCACATAGGCGCCCGATGGGGCGCGCCACGGCGGAACGTCGAGGATGCGTTGGTAGAACGGGAACGGGTCGCGTTCGAACTCGGGCGATGAGACCGCGGCGGCGAGCTCGTCAAGGGTGGTTGTCATGGCTGAAGTTCACTTCCTGCGGTCGTGCTGGAATCGGCGGCTGCGGCGTGCACAGCAGCCCGGTAACGATCGCGGATCAGGTGTTTGGCGAGCTTGCCCGTCTCCAGACGAGGCAAGGAGTCGACCACATCCACCGACCGCGGGCACTTGAACGAGGCGAGACTCTCGCGACAGTGGGCAGTCACACGGTCCCGGAAATCCGGAGTTTCGACGAACCCGTTCTTGAGGACGACTACGGCTTTGACCTGTTCGCCGAAGTCGTCGTGAGGGACCCCGATAACCGCCGCGTCTTCGATTTCATCGAAGGTCATCAGGACGTCTTCGACCTCCTGCGGGTAGATGTTGACACCACCGGAAACGATCATGAAGTCTTTACGGTCGGTCAGGTATAGGTACCCATCTGCGTCGAGGTAGCCGACGTCGCCGACGGTGCGCCCACCCGGCGGTCCGCCGGGCGTCGGTGACTTGTCGGCGGCTTGACCGAAATAGCTGAAGCGGGAACCGCCCACAAACCACACTGTTCCGACTTCACCTGTGGGGCAAGGTATGCCGGCGTCGTCGAGGATGCGGATCTCGCCCAGCACGGCCCGTCCGACGGTCCCCCGATGCGCCAACCACTCCTGCGAGGTGCACCGGGTAAAACCGTAGGACTCGGTGGCTCCGTAGTACTCGTAGATAATCGGGCCCAGCCAGTCGATCATCTTCTGCTTTATCGGAATCGGACACGGCGCCGCCGAATGCACCACGGCCTCAAGCGAACTCAAGTCATACTCGGTGCGCACGGAGGCGGGCAGGGCCAACAGCCGGGCGAACATGGTCGGCACCATCTGCACGTGGGTGACCCGGTGGCGCTCGATGAGGACCAGCACCTGGTGAGCATCGAACCGACCCATCACGACAGCTGTGCCGCCCAATTGCAGGCAGGCGGCCAGGGCCGCGTGCGGGGCTGCGTGGTACAGCGGCGCGGGTATGAGCGTGGTCATTCCGCGGCGAAACTTCATCAGGCCGCGCCCCATCCGGACCGCAGCGTCGCTATCCGCGGGCGCCACACCGGGGAGCGGCTGCAAAATGCCCTTCGGGCGCCCCGTTGTGCCCGAGGAGTACATCATCGCCGATCCCAGTCGCTCGGGTGAAATGGGTTGCGGGGACGAATTGTTGCGCGCCTTGTGATACCCGATGAACGGTGAGGGGGGATCCTCAACATCCATCACGTACCAGTGCTCGACCTTCGGGCACATGGGGACCACGTCGGCCATCACATCCAGAAGTGTCTCGCTGACGAACACCACTCGCGCCGCGCTGTCGGCTATGACGTAGCCGATCTCGGGCGCGGTCAGGTGCGAGTTGACCGGCGTGTAGTACAGCCCGGAACGAGCCGCGCCCGCGATGACCTCGGGGACTTGAAGATTGTTTTCCATCACCAAGGCGATGTGGTCACCGGTGTGCAGGCAGAGCAGTCTAAACAGCTGCGCCACCTGGTTTGACCGCGCCTCCAGTTCTCCGTAGGTGATAGCGCTTGATGTCGGGGCGTGAATGATCGCGGCCCGCTCAGGTGCGTTCACGGCGTGGTCACGGAAATACACGTCAGTCCGCCTTTCGGTCGCGGCGCAGCACCATCAACCCATCCACGGCGACCAGACGGCCGTGTCGGTCCGCGATCAGCGGGTTCACGTCGATCTCGGAGACCCAGGGTGACAGCGCGTGCACCATGTCGGCGAAGCGCACGACGGTATTGGCGAGATCCGGCCGCGGTACGGGTGCGGCACCGCGAAATCCGTTGAGCAGCTTTTGACTACGCAGTTGGTCGACGGCGTCGAGGACGTCGGATCGGTTCAAGCTCGGCAGGAGTATCTGGATGTCGGGTTCGACTTCGGCATGCACACCACCGATGCCGATGGTGACCACCGGGCCGAACGTGGGGTCTTCGCTTGCCCCCAGAATCAGCTCAGCGCCGATATCGACCTGTTCCTGTATGACGATGTCCGCTTGTGCCAGTTTGAGCTCCCCGGCCAGCGCGCGAAGCTCTGAGATCGCGCGCCGGGCTGCGGCCGGGTCGCTCAGCCCCATTCGGACACCGCCGACGTCTGATTTGTGCGGCAGCTCGGGGCTGCGCAGTTTGGCGACCACGGGGTACACCAAGTCGGCCGGCAAGCACGATTCGTCGTCGGCGCCCAGCATCTGTTCGGCCACGGTGGGCACGCCGAACCCACGCAGGATCGCCTTGGACTCCACCTCGTCCAGCGCGGCGCGACCGGTCGCTTGAGCCCAGGTGATCAGCGCGGCGGCCACATCGAGGGCTTGGCGGTTGGGCGCACCGTGACGGGGGATCGATTCTTCTTCCCCTGCGGGGGACGGGGCCCGCCGCGCAACACTGACCGCGGCCAGCGCCGCTTCGATACTGTCAAAGCCGGTGATGCCGCTTCGGTGCATCGCCGCGGGGAATTCGCTCGATGCGCTGACCCACACGACAAGCACGGGTTTGGCCAGAGTGGGCACGATTTCGCTGAGCGCCGTCAAGACGGTCTGCTCGCGGGTACGACTGCCTCCCAGACTCAGGAGTATCAGGTCGGTCTGGTCGTCTGCCGACGCCGTTTCCAACACGGCGCGAAGCAGCGCCACATCGTCCGCCATCACCCCGGAGGTGTCTAGCGGGTTCTGCACGGTGACGTAATCTGGGAGAAGCTCGTCGAACCGTGTGGCGCACTCCGCATTCCAGGCCGGCACCTGCAGCGATCTGCGGACGATCTCGTCTGTTGCCATCACGCCCAACCCGCCGGAGATCGTGACGACGCCGACCCGCGTGCCCACACCGGCCGGCGCGGCCATGAGCAGTCGTCCCGCGTCGATCAGCTCGCGCAAGGTGTTGGCTCTGCGGACTCCGAGCTGACGGAGCACGCCGTGGTAGACGATGTCGCGGCCGGCCATGGACGCCGTGTGCGACGCCGAGGCCCTGGCGCCCGCGTCGGTGACGCCGACCTTGAGCAGCACGATCGGCTTGCCCAGCTCCTGCGCCCGGCGGGCGGCCTTGATGAATCCGGCACCGTCGCGCAGCCCCTCGACGTAGGCGAGGATCACCTGCACCGACGGATCGTCCACCAGCGCGCTGAGGAGCTCTTCGAACCCCACGTCGGCTTCGTTGCCGGTGGAGGTGTAGGTGCCGACGGGTAGGCCGGCGGCGAGGCAACCGGTGAAGATGAACGCCCCGATGGCGCCGCTTTGGGTGATCACGGCGACGCCGCTGGACGTCAGGGGTGCGGAGAGATCGCCGACGGGGGTCATGATGGTGCCGGCGAGCCCGGAGCGTGCGCTGATGATCCCGTTCGTGTTGGGACCCACCAGACGAACTCCCCCTCGGGCGGCCTCGCGCACCGCCTGTGCCTGCAGTTCCGCGCCCTGTTCGCCGAGCTCGGCGAAGCCCGACGACACAATGTAAGCGACCCGCACGCCCGCCTCTGCGCACCCCGCGATGGCGTCGGGGACATGGCGCGCAGGCACGGCGACCAGCGCTAGGTCCACCGGTTCGTCGACATCGCGGATATCAGCAACCGCTATGAGGCCGTCGATGGTGCCGCCCTTCGGGTTGACCGCGACCGCGTCGCCGTGGAATCCGAGGCGCAGCAGATTGCGCAGCAACCCGCCCTTCGCCGGGTCGGCCGAGGCGCCCACCACGGCCACCCGGCGTGGCGACACCAGCGCCTGATACCAGGGTGCGGCGGACTCCCCGCGATGGCCGACTCGGTCGGTCACCACGCCGGTCACCTCGCCGACATTTGACCGGTGAAGACTGGCTTCCTGCGGTCATTCCACGCCCGGACCGCCTCGTCGCAGTCGGGCATCTGTTGGGAGAGGTGCTCCCACGCCAGACCGATGTCGAGGGTGAGGTTGACCATCATCCACAGGTACTGATTGATGATGGCCTTGGTTGCCATCGCCGCGTAGGGCGCCTGGTCGGCGAATTCGTGGGCGAGCGCGAACGCCCGTTTGCGGAGCTGGTCCGTTGGCACCGCTGCCGTGACCAATCCGAGCCGTTCCGCGTCGCGCCCGGTGAGCATCCGGCTGGTCATGAGGAATTCCTTGGCTCGGTTGGGCCCGACGAGCAGCGGCCAGATCACAGCTCCCCCATCGCCTGCGACCAGCCCGGCCCGAACGTGGGTGTCGCCCAGCACTGCCTCCTCGTCGACGACGGCGGCGTCGAGGAGCAGCGCCAGATTGGCCCCTAAGCCCATGGCGGCGCCGTTAACCATGGCAACGGTCGGCTTGTCCATGGTCAGGACGGCATGGATGATTTCCCGTCCGTGTGAGTGCACCCACGGACGCCCGACGAGGTCGCCCAGATATGCACCGCCGCGCTGTTGGGCGGCCTTGAGGTCACCTCCGGCGCAGAAGGCCCGGCCATTGCCGGTCACCAGGATGGACCGCGAGATGGGATCCCGGTCGACCCGCTGCAGCGTCTCCACGAGCAGATCGTGGGTCGGCAGGTCCAAGGCGTTCATCCGCTCGGGGCGGTTGAACGTGATCACGTGGACGTTGCCGTCCCGGCTGATCAGGATCGGGCCCTCGGTGACGTCCTCGACGACCTCGCTGCTCGCGCGCCCGCTCATCAGCGGGTCTCGTCGAGGTGATACACGCGAGCCGCGTTCCCGTGGACGATCTTGCGCACGGCGTCGTCGGGCAGGCCGGCCAGGCTCTGTTTCACCGCAACTGACGGGATCGCGGCACTCGAGGCCGGCCCGGGCGACAGGCTGGTTGGGTGTGGGTAGTCGGTCTCGAACATGAGGTTGTCGACCCACGGCGCGACATGCTCGGGCACGATCTGCTCGAACCAGAAGGTGCCATACACCTGACGCTTGAACATCTCGCTGGGCAGCGGGACGCCGGGGTTGTCTAAAGCGATGCCGTCGTTGTGCCACTGCCAGTCGAGAGCTTGCAGGAAGTAGGGCAGGAACCCGAATCCGCTTTCAATAGAAACAAAATCGAGCCGAGGGAACTTCTCGCAAACCCCGTTCATGATCACCTCGGCGATGCCGCGGGCGTTGCCGATCATGAACAGTGCGAAGTCGCGGGCATGGGTACGGCGGTCGAAGGTGGACTGGTTGCTCAGGGTGTGCTCGAAGTCCTCGAGCGAACCCCAGGCGCCGAAGCCGACGTGGAAGTTGACGGGCAACTGCATGCCCTGGGCCTTGTCGAAGATGCGGTCCCAGTGACCGCTCGACAGCGCGGGTTCGCCGACCTTGTCGAAGTTCTGCGCGAACACGATGCCGCGGTGCCCGCGGGCAGCGCACCTGTCCATCTCGGCGAGGCACGCGTCGACGTCCCAGAACGGCAACACCATCAACGGGTGCAGCCGCTTGGGGTCTGCGCTGCAGAAGTCGACCAGAAAGTCGTTGTACACCTTGACGCATTCGAGCATGAATTCGCGGTCTTTCAGCGCGAGGAAGGCGTGCCAGTGGAAGCCGAGAATGTTGGGGTAAATCAGCTGGCCGTAGATTCCGTACTCGTCCATACGCTTGAGCCGCGCGTTGGGGTCCCAGGAGCCGGGGTCAGTGTCGTCCATTCGTGGCGGCTGGGAGGGCACGTACTCGTTCCAGCCTGCCATGGCGCCCGTTCCGACGCCGATAAACGAAGTGTCGCCGACGTACCAGCGTTCTTCCTTCCAGCGGTCGTCCCACTTGACGTAGGGGATCTTGTCGCCCCACTTGGCCAACGACATCCGAGACGTCCATAGGTCCGGAGGTTCGGTGACGTGGGTGTCGACGTCGATGATTTGGACCGTGTCGATCACTTTGGACACAGACATTGTGTTGCTCCCTTGATTTGGCTGGCCACTGCTGTGGCGGTGAGTTGAAAATGTTGTGTTTCAGTTGCCTTCGAGACCACGTAGGGCCTCGAGGATCTCGGTTGATGCCTGGTCGCCGCCCCAGGCCTTGGCCGGTGCGCTAAAGGTGTACTCGGGGTCGATCGCGCGCAGCTGCGGTGCACGTGCTTGCACCTTCTCGATCACGTCGGCAAGGCGGGCCTGCTTTTCGATGCTCGCTTGCTCGTCGCGTTCCAAGAAGTCCGGCAGCACCTTGGACCCGATCAACTCGATGGTCTCCATGACGGCTTCGTGTGGCAGTTTTCCGTGGTGCACGATCAGTGACAGTTGGTCCACGCCGGCCTTCTCGAACCGCAGGAATACGTCGCGCACCTGGTCCGGAGTCCCCACCGACGCGCTCCCGCCGAGCTTGCCCGGCCGGCCGGCGCCGACGAACCCGTCCCACAGCGAGGTGACGCCAGGTTGGTGTACTCCGTTCACGCCGTAGTGCTTCGCGCCGTAGGTGAAGAAGCCGACGTTTTCCTCCGCTCGGGTGATGGCTTGGTCGGTGGTGGGGGCGCACACGGCGAACGAGACGAAGCTGATGTTGGCGTTGACGGCGCGCCCGACGGGCACACCCTCGTCGGCCAGCGTGGTGTAGTAGTCCTCGACCACCTCGGCGGCGTTCTCGGGTTCGACGAATTGAAACGCGAGCGCACCGACCGCCGACTCGGCCGCCCGAGTGATGGTCTCGCGTCGGCTGCAGGCCAGCCACAACGGTGGGTGGGGCTTTTGGATCGGTTTGGGGACGACGTTGCGCGGCGGAGCGATGACGAACTCGCCCTCGAATCCGGGGAACGGAGTGTCGGCGAGCGCGGACACCGCGACGTCGCGCGCCTCATCGACCATGGCGCGTTTTTTGCCGGGGTCAACGTGGAAGCCGCCGAGCTCGGCTTCAGACGATGACTCGCCGTATCCGAAATCGATTCGGCCGCCGGACAAAAGGTCAAGCGTCGCAACGCGCTCGGCGACCCGGATGGGCTGGTTGATGCCCGGCGGTATCTGGGCGATGCCGTGGCCAAGACGCATCCGTGAGGTGCGCTGAGTCAACGCGGCAAGCAACACCTCCGGGCACGACAGGTGGCACTTCTCTTCCTGGAAGTGGTGCTCCGTCAGCCACACCGCATGGAATCCCAGACTGTCGGCGAGTTCGAGTTCGCGAAGCGAATTCTCGTAGAGCGTGAACTCGGAGTCGGGTTCCCAGGGGCGGGGCAGGCTGAGCTCGTAGAACAGAGAGACTTTCACGGCGGCTCCTAAACCAAACAAGTAATAGTTTTTCTACTCCCCCGACGCGACCCTGTCAACCGGATGCTTGCATAGAAACAGCGTGATGGACAGCGCCCTTTCGACTCTAGCCAAACGAATACTTGGTCGGCTAGTGTCAGGTCATTTGACTGACTTAGGCGGGACCCCACCCCACTGGTGTCGCGTCGGCGGTCACATTGTCCAAGGAGGAGCATGCCGGCGAACGACTACCAATTCCTGCGGGTTAGTCATCACGGGGAGATCGTCTTCGCGGAGATGAGCCACCCCAATTACAACCGAGACGAGCGTGACGACTGGCCGAGACTGCTCGACAATGTCGCCGCTGATAACCGGGCTCGGGTGCTCGTGATTCACGGCTGGGGAAACCCGCGAGTTGATCGGCCCAAGGTGTTTGAGAACTTCGAGCCGTTCGAGTACTACTCCCGGGCGGCTCGAGAGCCCGTCCCGATGATGCTGAACTTCCCCAAGCCGATCGTCACCGCGCTCGACGGCTCTCCCGACGTTCCCACGATCCCGCTGTGTACCGACGTCGTGGTCGCCGAACGGCACGTGGTTCTTGACGATCACCACGTGCCACTGAGCGTGGTGTCGGCGACCCAGCCGCTGCTCTGGCCGCTGTCGGCAGGCCTAATGAAGGCCAAGAAATACATCCTGACCGGCGAGAAGCTCAGCGCCGAAGAAGCCGAGCGCATCGGACTGATCACCGAGGTCGTCGACACCGGTGAGTCACTGCGGCGGGCAACCGAGATCGCCGAGCGCCTGGCCAGCATGCGGCCAGAGGCCCTGCAGGCGACCAAGCGGCTGCTCAATCAGTGGCTGAAGACCGCCATGACACCAGTGTTCGAGCACGGACTCGCACTGGAATTTATGCTCTTCCCTGAGCAGTACGCCAAGCCGAGCCCCCCAGACACCTCCGCATGAAGCTCGTTCATCTGTACAGCGGCGACGACGGACAATCCCACTTCGTCGATCGCACCATCGCGATGACGCAATCAGCTCTGGGCTGCACATCAGAGATCCTGCCCGCCGGAGGGGTTTTCGTTCGTGACACGGCGGGCGGCCCGCAGACAGCCGACTTTCATCCCGCCCCCCGAAGGCAATTGGTCTTTCTGATCTACGGTCGGGTCGAATACGAATGCGGCGACGGCTCAACGCGCGAGCTCGGGGCCGGTGACGTGCTCTTCGCCGACGATCTGACCGGGCAGGGGCACCGGGCACGAGTCATCGAATCACCTCGTCTGCAGATCTTTGTCCCGGTGCCCAGTGAGGTGAATATATCCGCTTGGGCACCAAGCCAGTCGGCGCACGACAACGACGATGGAAAGTGAGGCTCGTGTGCAGAAGATCCGTGTGGGGTGCCTCGGCCTCGGCAACATGGGAAGCGGCATCGCCGAAAACATCTTGCGCGCAGGATTCGAGGTCACCGTGTTCGATATTCGGCCCGAAGCGCGCAACCGTCTTCAGCAACTCGGCGCGAAGTCAGCCGAGTCCCCGGCCGACGCGGCACGCGACGTGTCGCTGCTCACGGTCACCGTCTTGAACGACGAGCAGGTTCGTGAAGTGCTCGTCGGCGAGGACGGCGCCGCAAGCGTGCTGCCACCCGGCGCCGTCGTGATTGTCCACAGCACGGTGAGCCCGCACATCTGCCGAGAGCTCGCGCAGGTGCTCGCGGCACGGGGTGTGCAGTTGATCGACGCTCCGGTGAGCGGCGGGGCGTCGGCCGCCGACTGCGGCGCCCTGACCCTGATGATCGGCGGACAGGAGGATGCTGTCACCGCGGCCACTCCAGTCCTCGAAGTGGTTAGCCGCGAGCGCTTTCACGTCGGCCCGGTCGGCACCGGCCAGATCGCTAAGTTGGTCAACAATTTGATGGGGATCGTCAATCGCGTCGCAGTCGGCGAAGGCCTCGCCCTGGCGAGCGCGGCCGGTCTCCGGGAAGATGCGATGCTCGGCGTGCTCCGTGCCAGCTCCGGCAACAGTTGGCAGGTCGAGCACTGGCGCGACATGCAGGAGGTCGCTCGCGAGTCCACCACCGGTGCCGCGGGTATGGCGCAGATGGCCAAGAAAGACCTCGCCCTGGCGTACCGCCTCGGTGACGAGCTCGGCATCGCCATGCCGATGACGACCCAGGCCTACGCAAATGCCGCGGCGCTGTTCTCTGCAACGGGCTAAGAGAAGGATGAAAATGGAACTAACCAAT
>Ga0210396_10003564_pt1 | contig 15482 bp, 16 predicted proteins | sample IncBWH17OmetaG_FD_155466 | JGI IMG/M metagenome (GOLD analysis project Ga0210396, IMG submission 155466) | Forest soil microbial communities from Barre Woods Harvard Forest LTER site, Petersham, Massachusetts, United States - Inc-BW-H-17-O ... | reverse complement strand
CGACATCGGTGCGGAGCTGTTCGCGATGTCCGCGGTCTGCGTGCGCGCTCAGGCGCAGCGAGCCGCCGGCGCGGCCGAAGGTGAACAGGCATACGAACTGGCCGACGCGTTCTGTCAGCAGGCCACCCTGCGGGTCGAGGCTCTGTTCCACGCCCTGTGGGCCAACACCGACGGCACCGACGTTCGGTTGGCCAATGACGTCCTGGAGGGCCGATACACCTGGCTGGAACAGGGGATAATCGACCAGTCAGAGGGGACCGGACCGTGGATCGCGCACTGGGAACCGGGTCCGTCCACCGAGCCCAATCTGGCCCGGCGCTTTCTGACGGTGTCTTGAGTCATGAAAACCCAAGCCTCCTACGTCGGCTCCGGCGAGTTCAACCGCGACACCAACTACATCACCACCCGCATCACCGCCGACGGGCGCGACGGCTATCCGGTTGAGGCCGGCCGGTATCGGCTCGTCGTTGCCCGCGCTTGCCCGTGGGCTAATCGCGCGATCATCGTCCGCCGTCTGCTGGGCCTGGAAGATGCTCTCTCCATTGGATTCTGCGGCCCGACCCATGACCAACGCAGTTGGACGTTCGACCTCGACCCGGGCGGAGTCGACCCGGTGCTCAAGATTCCACGGCTACAAGACGCCTACTTCGAGCGGTTTCCCGACTACCCCAAAGGCATCACCGTCCCGACGGTCGTCGATGTTCCGACCGGCGCGGTGGTCACCAACGATTTCGCGCAGATGACTCTCGATTTCTCCACCCAGTGGACCGCCTACCACCGCGACGGCGCGCCACAGCTATACCCCGAGCCGTTGCGAGATGAGATCAACGAGGTGAGCAAGCGGGTCTACACCGAGGTGAACAACGGTGTCTACCGCTGTGGCTTCGCGGGCTCGCAGCAGGCTTACGACGCGGCCTTTGATCGGCTGTTCACCGCGCTGGATTGGCTGAGCGATCGCCTCGCCAACCAGCGATACCTGGTGGGCGACACCATCACCGAGGCCGACGTTCGGCTGTTCACCACCCTGGCCCGCTTCGATCCGGTGTACCACGGACATTTCAAGTGCAACCGGACGAAGTTGTCCGAGATGCCAGTGCTGTGGGCCTACGCGCGCGACCTGTTCCAGACACCGGGCTTCGGCGATACCGTCGACTTCGTCCAAATCAAGCAGCACTACTACATCGTGCATTCCGACATCAATCCCACCGGTATCGTGCCCGACGGTCCCGACCTGTCCGGCTGGTTGAGCGCACACGGCCGGGAAGCCTTGGGCGGCAGGCCTTTCGGTGACGGTTCGCCTCCGGGGCCGCCGCTCGACGGCGAGCGAGTGCCGTCCGGTCACGGCGCGTAACGGATGCTAGAGTCCGCGCATGGCAGTGGCTGCATTCGTTTTGTCGCTGTGCGCGCTAATCGTGTCGCTGGGTGCGATGGTCGCCGCGATCATGTCGGTTCGGTTTGCGCGGCTGTCCGCGAACGCCGCGAGCCGCTCGGCTGATCTGGCCGAGATCGTCGAGAGGGGCCGGCGTTACGGCTGGCGCATCGAGGCCAGGACCAGCGACAAGCCGCGCAGGTTCTACACGTTGCGCAATGTCGGCACGGTCAATGCGCGCGGCGTCTCGCTGACCGGTGATTATAAGGAACTCGCCTTCGTCGACGGTCAGAGCTCGGTGGATGTCGCAGCGGGTCAGGCCCGGCTATTCTCGACGATGCAGCCCAGCGACAACCAACCAGGTGAAATACACATCAGCTGGACGCCGGACCTGCCCGACTCCGAGCCGTTGACGTGGACCGAGACGCCGCCGTCGGCACGTCAATAGTTAAGGTGCACAGACCATTCCGCGTGCGGGGCGTCGCGTAGCTCACCGGAGGGGTCGACCACCAATGTCAGCAACTGCACGACGATCCCGGTCAGCTGCCCGCGCTGCGGGTCGACGGTGGGGATTGTGACGGCCAGCCGGCTATTCGGCCGGAACAGCGTGCTGGTGGTGTTGGCGGGGTCCTCATAGACCTGCAGCAGCCGCCACGGCGCCCGCGAAATGGCTTCGGGCACCGAGAGCTGCACCGGATACCGCGCGCTCGCCGGCAGCTCGCCTTGCGCTTGCGGTGTCTGACAGTCGTCGAGGTTGAGCACGTTGCAGTACTGGTAGGGACCCACGCGGATCAGGTGGCCGTGCGAATACGCGCTGATCTCGGGTCGCTGCGGGCCGGGCTTGCGCACCAGCAGCCACGCGCCGACTCCGGCACCGACGGACAGCAGCACCACGACCACCGCGAGCAGCGCGGCCGCACCGCGATTGAATCCGGACTTCACCTACGCACCGCCGACGGGCTGTCGGCGCCGCGGCGCTTGCTTTCCTGCTCGACCAGGACGGGCCGATTACCGCCGAGGCCGGGGATCAACGAGTCGCCGCGGAAGCTGACGACGGTTTGGGCCAGACCCAAAATCAGCAGACCGCTGACGGCGGTGAAGCCCACCCACAGTTCGGTGTAAACCAACACGCCCAGCGCGCCGCCCAGCACCCAGGCCAGCTGCAGAGTCGACTCCGAACGCCCGAAGCCCGAGGCGCGCGATTCTTCGGGCAAGTCGTTTTGCAGTGAGGCGTCCAGCGAAGCCTTCGCAATGGCGCTGGAACCCGAGGTGACCAGGGTGGCGATGGCTGCCACCACGAGGTTGCCGGCCAGCGCGGCCGCCAGCGCCACGACCGTCACGGCCACGGTGCAGCGCACCACCAGGACGGCCGGCCTGCCCAGTTGCAGGCGCGCGCTGGTGAAGTTGCCGGCGAAATTGCCGATCGCGGCCGCGGCCCCGATCATGCCCAGCATGCCCAGCTGATACCAGGCGCTGGCTTGATGCGCTTTGGCGACAAACGCCGGATACAGGAACAGGAAACCGACCATTACCTTGATAGTGCAGTTGCCCCACAACGAGGTAATGATATTGCGGCCCAACGGTTGTCGAAGCGTTCCGCTGGCTTTCTTGACTTCTTCGGGCCAGCTTCGCGGCGGCGGGGACAGTGGGTCGCTGTGCCGGCGATAGCTCAACGTGGCCGGAACCTCGCCGGTGGTCACCTCGACCCAGCGCGGGATCCGCATCGACAGCAACGCGCCGGCGACCGTGACCGCGATGACCACGAACAACGCGCCGGGCAGCTTGAACAGGTGGGTGCAGACGAACTCGACGCCGCCGGCGATGGCGCCGCCGGCGATGGTGCCGCCCAGCAGACCGAACACTGTCAGCCGGGAGTTGACCCGTACCAGGTCGATGGTCGGCGGCATCACCCTCGGCGTCACCGCGCTGCGCAGCACGCTGAACGACTTGGAGAACACCATCATCGCCAGCGCGCAGGGATAGAGCACCCACGACGGGTAGCTGCCGCTGGCGCCGTCGTAGTTCATGATCAGCACCACCGCCAGCGCGGTGCGCAGCACGAACGAGGCCGCCAGCGCGACGCGGCGGCCGTGCTGCAACCGGTCCAGCGCCGGGCCGATGAGCGGTGCGATCACCGCGAACGGCGCGATGGTGATCAACAGGTATAGCGCGACTTTGGACTTGCTCTCTCCACTGGCCGCGGCGAAGAACAGCGTGTTGGCCAGCGCGACGGCCATTGCGGCGTCGACGGCGAAGTTCGCGACCACCGGCCACGTCAGCGCCGTCAGCCCGGACTTGTCGGCGCCGTCGGCGGTGGCGGCCCGCTGGACCATCCAGTACATGCGGGAACCCATTTCGCGGCTGCGCATCGCCGCGGCGCGGGTGACAGTGATTCGTTCGTTGGGGGTCGGATCGCCCGGCGATGCGCCGCTGGGTTTGGGTTCTGAGCGCTGCTGTTCGCCCAACGGCGGGAGATAGCGGTTGGCGCTGGGCATCGGCGGCGGGCGGCGAGCGCGGCGATAGTCAGAGTCGTCGGCGGGGTAGTTGGCCATGCCCGGATGCTGGTTGGCCGATCCATTACGGGTGCGGTGGCCTGACGTTGAGGCCACTCGGCCCGGGTGATCACGCCGCCGTCCCGACACATATCAATTCTGTCTTATGCCGTCAGGCAACCGGGCGTGGCTCGCCAACCTAGTATTGGAGACGCACTGCAGAAAGGGGGCAAGCGTGACCCGACCCTTCGGGGATTCCATTGACGGATCCGTGGAGTCCGGCGCCGTGACCGTGGCCGATTGGCCCGCGGAGACGGCGGCGCTGCTCACTGGTGCCGTCGATCAGGCTAGGGCCGCCGTCGCGGAATTCAGTGGCCCCGACGCGCTGGGGGACTACTTGGGCGTCGGCTTCGAAGATCCAACCGCCGCCACCCACCGGTTCCTGGCGCATCTGCCCGGCTACCAGGGTTGGCAGTGGGCCGTCGTCGTCGCTGCTTATCCCGGTGCCGAGCAGGCCACGGTCAGTGAAGTGGTGCTGGTCCCCGGACCGACGGCGCTGCTGGCGCCTGAATGGGTGCCGTGGGACCAGCGGGTCAGGCCGGGTGACCTCAACCCCGGAGACCTGCTCGCACCGGCCAAGGACGATCTGCGGCTGGTTCCCGGTTACACCGCCAGTGGTGACCCGCAGGTCGACGAGACCGCCGCCGAAATCGGGCTCGGCCGACGCTGGGTGATGGGTCAGTGGGGCCGGGCGGAGGCCGCCCAGCGCTGGCACGACGGCGACTACGGTCCGGACTCGGTGATGGCGCGCTCGACCAAACGGACGTGCCGCGACTGTGGATTCTTCCTGCCGCTGGCGGGATCGCTCGGCGCCATGTTCGGCGTGTGTGGCAACGAACTGTCCGCCGACGGGCATGTCGTCGACAAGTACTACGGTTGCGGCGCCCATTCCGATACCCCCGCTCCGGCCGGCAGTGGTTCGCCGATATATGACCCCTACGACGACGGCGTGCTCGACGTCATGGAAACGCCGATAGCAAGCCCACCCGAGCCGTCCGAATCGGAATCGTCCGACTAGCCGCGAGGCGATCTATTTCGGGTTGAGAAAAGTTTCGAGTCCGGACTGTGCACCGCGCGCGCCTCGGCGCGCGGCCGCAAGCTGCAACAGGAAGATGCTCGTCCCCACCAACCCGATTCCCAGTCCGGCCAGCGTCATCGGACGCCAAGTGTGCAGGGCGGGCACAAGGAACGCGGCGACCGTCGCGAGCAACCAGCCCAGCTCGCCGACCGCGATGATCGGCCACACTGCAAGCAGTCTGGCGGGTAGCGGAGGCGGCTCGGGGCTGGGTCCAGGATTAGTGCTCATCGGAATCAAAATAGCCCGGCCACGATGCGGACCGAAGCCGAAGTCTGCCGTTTCTCACAACGGACTCATAGGTTCCGATGTAACCTCGCGCCATGGCTGACAGCGATGCGCGGCTGGCCGCCGACCTGTCGCTGGCGGTCATGCGGCTGGCCCGCCAACTGCGGTTTCGGAATCCGCAATCGCCGGTGTCGCTGTCCCAGCTTTCGGCGCTGACAACCCTGGCCAACGAGGGCGCGATGACGCCCGGCGCCCTGGCGATTCGCGAGCGGGTCCGACCGCCGTCGATGACCCGGGTGATCGCCTCACTGGCCGATGAAGGCTTCGTGGATCGCGCACCGCATCCCGTCGACGGCCGGCAGGTGGTGGTGTCGGTCTCCGAGTCCGGCGCCGAGCTGGTCAAGGCGGCGCGGCGCGCCCGCCAGGAGTGGCTGGCCGAGCGGCTCGCGACGCTGGACAGCGACAAACGCGGCACCCTGCGCGAGGCCGCTGACATCATCTTGGCGTTGGTCGACGAAAGCCCGTGACTGCGCCGGACGCATCTGTCCAGAACGTCCACGATGTCCAGGACGTCCACGATATCGAAGACCCCGACGATCCCCGGCTCGACGATTTCCGCGACCTGAACAGCGTTGACCGCCGCCCTGATCTGCCGACCGGCAAAGGCCTGGTGATCGCCGAAGGCGTGCTCGTGGTGCAACGCATGCTGGCGTCTCGGTTCACCCCGCACGCGATGCTCGGCACCGACCGCAGGCTGGCTGAGCTGCAGGACGATCTGGCCGGTGCCGACACCGGCAGGGGGGTCCAAGCGCCGTACTACCGGGCGTCCGCCGACGTCATGGCACAGGTGGTGGGCTTCCACCTCAATCGCGGGGTGCTGGCCGCCGCGCGGCGGGTACCCGAACCGACCGTCCCCGAGGTGGTCGACGGTGCCCGCACCGTCGCGGTGCTCGAAGGTGTCAACGACCACGAGACCCTCGGCTCGATCTTTCGGAACGCGGCGGGGCTGGGCGTGGACGCGGTGGTGTTCGGCAGCGGCTGCGCCGATCCGCTGTACCGCCGCGCCGTGCGGGTGTCGATGGGTCACGCGTTGCTGGTGCCGTATGCGCGGGCAACTGACTGGCCCGCCGACCTGGTGACGCTGAAGGAACGCGGCTTTCGGCTGTTGGCGATGACTCCACACCCGGAGGCGCGGGCGTTGCCGGAGGCGATGACCGCGGTGCGCGACGAACGGATCGCGGTGCTGGTGGGCGCCGAAGGCGCCGGACTTACGGCGGCCGCCCAGCGGTTGAGCGATGTGCGGGTGCGCATCCCGATGTCGCGGGACACCGACTCGTTGAACGTCGCGACCGCTGCGGCGCTGGCCTTCTACGAGCGGGCTAGGGTGGGCTCGTGAGTGACGCGCCCGTGCCATGGGGGACGGGTTTGACGGTAGCCGGGTTCGTCGCCGCGGTCACCGCCATGGCAGTTGTGGTGCTTAGCCTGGGACTGATCCGGGTCCATCCGCTGTTGGCGGTCGGGCTCAACATCGTGGCGGCCGGGGGGCTGGCACCGACCCTGTGGGGCTGGCGGCGCACTCCCGTCCTGCGGTGGTTTGTGCTCGGCGCCGGGGTAGGGGTGACCGGGGCGTGGGTGACGTTGCTGGCGCTGACAGCTGCCGGCGGCTAGCCCCGCCCGCCGGAACGGACCCCGAGCAGCACATCCTCCCAGGCCGGAATCGCCGGCTTGCCGCGTCGACTGCCTACTGGACTGCTCGCCGGTTGTTCGGCGGCGGTGGGGGCCGGGGGAGCCTGGGCGGCTTGCGGAGCCTGGACGGCTTGCGGAGCCTGGACGGCCGGGGCGGCTGGGGCGGCGCTCATTGTGGGCTCGTCGAACGCGAGGCGGGCCACCGGCGCCAATGGCCGCAGCGGGGGCTTGAACTCCGGGTCGATCAGCTCACTCGCCGGGTCGTCCATTGCGGTCACGATTCCGCCGTGGGCGCCCGGAGTGAAGCGGAAGTGCGCGAGGTTGTCGGAACGGCCGGCCTGCCACGAAAGCTGCACCGTCCAGCGGCCGTCCTCGTTGCGCCAGGCGTCCCAGCCCAGCTTGGCCGGGTTGAGGCCGCGTGCCACCAGCGCGGTGGAGACGGTCTCCAGGAGTGTGAGCACCCCGGGGCCGTCGGCGAGGAGCGGGTGTGCGGCGGTGGCCAGCTCGGCGGCACGCGAACGTTCCAGCAACACCGGGTGGGCGAAGCGCCGGATCCGTGCGATGTCGGAGCCCGACGCCGTCGCCACCTGCTCGACCGACCCGCCGGCGCGGATCCTGGCCTGAATCTCTTTGGGGCTCAGCAAGTCGGTGACTTCGATGTCGAGTGCCGGCTGGTCGGGCGTCGCGGCGTCGCCGCGCACGGCCGCCTTCAGCCGGTCGTCGACCGGGAGCTTGAACTGTTCGCCGGAGGTGCCGCCCTCGCAGATGATGTTCTTGCCGTCGGCATCGAGTCCAACCACTTTGAGTTCCCGCATGGCTTCTCCTCGCAGGCTCCGTGCAGATCAGCGCCGGACCCTTCAGGGCGCACTCTAATGCGCTAGGCGTCGTTAACCTGGCTGACACGCGGAAACGGATTTGCCTGGAGCTGGCGTGTCGCGTCGCCGCCGGGCCCGAGCGTCACGCTGGCGTGACGCTCGGCGCCCAGCGTCACACCAGCGTGACGCTCGGTGATTGAACGGGTTACAGACGCTCCACTACCCAGTCGACGCACGCGGTGAGGGCGCTGACGTCGTCGGGGTCGACGGCGGGGAACATCCCGACCCGCAGCTGATTGCGGCCGAGTTTGCGATACGGCTCGGTGTCGACGATGCCGTTGGCCCGTAGCACCTTCGCGACGGCGGCGGCGTCCACGGCGTCAACGAAGTCGATCGTGCCCACCACCTGAGAACGCAGGCCGGGGTCGGCGACGAACGGCGTGGTGTACGCGCGCTCCTGCGCCCACGAGTACAACCGCTGCGACGAGTCCGCCGTGCGCTTGACCGCCCAGTCCAGCCCGCCATTGCCCAGCAACCAGTCCAGCTGCTCGGCCATCAGCGCCAGGGTCGCGATCGCCGGCGTGTTGTACGTCTGGTCCTTAAGGCTGTTCTCGACCGCGATCGGCAACGACAGGAAGTCGGGAACCCAGCGACCGGACGCCGCGATGGACTCGACCCTGGCCAGCGCGGCCGGGCTCATGACGGCCAGCCATAGGCCACCGTCGCTGGCGAAGTTCTTCTGCGGCGAGAAGTAATAGGCGTCGACCTCGGTGATGTCGACCGGCAGGCCACCGGCGCCAGAGGTGGCGTCGATGAGGACCAGTGCGTCACCCGAGTCGGCCGGGCGACGGACCGGCACCGCCACTCCGGTCGAGGTCTCGTTGTGTGCCCAACCGATCACATCGACCGACGGATCGCTCTGCGGTTCAGGGGCGCTGCCGGCGTCCGACTTGATGATGATCGGATCGCCGACGAATGGGTTCTTGGCGACACAGGAGGCGAACTTCGAGCTGAACTCGCCGAAAGACAGGTGCAGCGAGCGTTTGTCGATCAGCCCGAACGCCGCCGAATCCCAGAACGCCGTCGCGCCGCCATTGCCCAGAATGACCTGGTAACCGTCCGGCACGGAGAACAGATCGGCCACCCCCGACCGAACCCGGCCTACCAGGTTCTTGACCGGCGCCTGCCGGTGCGATGTGCCGAACAACGAGGCCGCGGTGGTGGTCAATGCCTGTAACTGCTCGGGTCGGACCTTTGACGGGCCACACCCGAATCGGCCGTCGCGGGGTTTGATGTCTGCGGGTATCTGGAGCTTGTCAGCCATGATCCCCAGCGTAATGAGCGGCCGAGGTGTGACTCCGCACACACCGCACGCGTGACCACTGGTCAGGCCACAGCGCTCCGCACCGGCCTGGCGGATTCCCAGTACCGGCGGTACCGTGTTCTGCATACGTCCGAACGTCAACCTCGTTGGGGAGGATGCTATGGCTGCTTCGAAGGCTGCCTCGGCGGCTGCTGTGAAGGCCAGGACGCGCATGGTTCAGCGTTGGCGCCGCAACATGGAGGTACGCGACGACGCTGAGTATGTGGACATGCTCGCCACTCTGTCCGAGGGGTCCGTGCGGCGAAACTTCAACCCGTATACCGATATCGATTGGGACTCGCCCGAGTTCGCCGTCACCGACAATGACCCCCGGTGGATCCTGCCGACGACCGACCCGCTGGGCCGGCACCCCTGGTACCTGGCCCAGTCGGAAGAACGCAAAATCGAAATCGGCATGTGGCGTCAGGCCAACGTGGCCAAGGTGGGACTGCACTTCGAGTCCATCCTGATCCGCGGGCTGATGAACTACACGTTCTGGGTGCCCAACGGATCGCCGGAATATCGGTATTGCCTGCACGAATCGGTTGAAGAGTGCAACCACACCATGATGTTCCAGGAGATGGTCAACCGCATCGGCGCGGATGTTCCTGGCATGCCGCGCAAGCTGCGCTGGATCTCGCCGGTGGTGCCTCTGGTGGCCGGTCCGTTGCCCGTGGCGTTCTTCATCGGGGTGCTCGCGGGCGAGGAACCCATCGATCACACACAGAAAAATGTTCTGCGCGAAGGCAAGTCGCTGCACCCGATCATGGAGCGGGTGATGGCCATCCACGTGGCCGAGGAAGCGCGACACATCTCCTTCGCTCACGAGTTCCTGCGTAAGCGATTGCCGCAGTTGACTCCGATTAAGCGGTTCGTTGTCTCGATCTACCTCCCGCTGACGATGTGGAGGCTGTGCCGGGCGATTATGGTGCCGCCCAAGGACTTCTGGGTGAAGTTCGACATCCCGCGCGAGGTCAAGAAGGAGCTGTTCTTCGGGTCGGCGGATTCTCGAAAGATGTTGCGCGACATGTTCGCCGACGTACGGATGCTGGCCTACGACACCGGGCTGATGAATCCGATCGCCAAGCTGGTGTGGCGGATGTGCAAGATCTACGGCAAGCCGTCGCGCTACCGCAGCGAGCCACAGCGCCAGCACCTGGCCGCTGCGCCGGCTGCCTAACCTACAGCGAGTTTCTTTATGCCGCATGTCATTACCCAGTCGTGCTGCAACGACGGGTCTTGTGTCTTCGCGTGTCCGGTGAACTGCATTCACCCGACGCCCGACGAGCCTGGTTTCGCGACGGCGGAGATGCTCTACATCGATCCGGTGGCCTGCGTGGACTGCGGCGCCTGCGTGAGCGCTTGCCCGGTCGGTGCGATCGCGCCCGACAACCGGCTGGACTCCAAACAGTTGCCGTTCGTCGAGATCAACGCGTCGTTCTATCCCGAGCGGCCCGCGCACGTGAAGCTTCCGCCGACGTCGAAGCTGGCTCCGGTGCTCCCGGCCGCCGAGGTGCGGGTTCGCAGCCAGCCGCTGACTGTGGCCATCGTCGGGTCCGGGCCGGCGGCGATGTATGCCGCCGATGAGCTGCTCACCCAGCATGGCGTGCGGGTCAACGTCTTCGAGAAACTGCCCACCCCTTATGGTTTGGTGCGCGCCGGGGTGGCGCCCGATCACCAGAACACCAAGCGGGTCACCCGGCTCTTCGACCGGGTCAGCCGTCATCGCCACTTCCGGTTCTACCTCAACGTGGAGATCGGCAAGCACCTAAGCCACGCTGACCTGTTGGCCCACCATCACGCCGTGCTGTACGCGGTCGGTGCGCCCGATGACCGCCGGCTGGACATCGACGGGATGGGTCTGCCGGGGACCGGAACCGCCACCGAGTTGATCGCGTGGATCAACGGGCATCACGACTTTGCCGATTTGCCAGTCGATCTCAGCCACGAACGCGTCGTGATCGTCGGCAACGGCAACGTCGCCCTCGATGTGGCCCGCGTGCTCACCGCCGACCCGAACGAGCTGGCCCGCACCGACATCTCCGACCATGCACTGGAAGCGTTTCGCGGCTCCGCGGTCCGCGAGGTGGTGATCGTCGCCCGACGCGGGCCCGCCCACTCGGCGTTCACACTGCCCGAGCTGATCGGGCTCACCAGCGCGCGCGACGTCATGCTCGACACCGACGACCACAAGCTGGTGGAAAGCGATCTCGCGACCGCGTCGGACGGATTGACCCGCAGCAAGCTGGAGACCATGAGCAAGCTCGGCGACGCTTCGGTGCCCGCCCCCAGGATCCGGCTCGCGTATCAGCTCACGCCGAAGCGCGTGCTGGGTCAGACGCGCGTCACCGGCGTGGAGTTCTCGGTCACCGGCACCGAAGAGCTGCGGCGGCTCGACGCGGGCCTGGTCCTCACGTCGATTGGCTACCGGGGCAAGCCGATTCGCGATCTGCCCTTCGACGAGGCGGCCGCCGTGGTCCCGAACGAGGGCGGCCGCGTGGTGCCCGGTACGTACGTCGCCGGGTGGATCAAGCGCGGGCCGACCGGCTTCATCGGCACCAACAAGTCGTGCTCTTTGCAGACCGTCCAGGCTCTGGTCGCCGACTTCAACGCCGGCGAGCTGACCGATCCGGTGGACAAGCCGACGGCGCTGACCAAGCTGGTGCACGCTCGCCAGCCCGACGCCGTCGACTCGGCGGGATGGCGTGCCATCGATGCCGCCGAGATTGCGCGCGGCACCGGCGAGGGCCGGCCGCGCAATAAGTTCACCGATGTCGCCGACATGCTGGCGGCCGCGGCCACCGCGCCGACGCCGTCGCTGCGGCGCCGGCTGGCGGCTTCAGTAATCACATGGGGCACATGAGTACCGTCCGTGGACCATTAGGCGATTTACAAATGCGATGTCGCGGGTGATATCAGGCCCCGGCGTGGCCCTCTACCCAGCGCCTGACATCGCCGCCTGGATCTCTTCTATGCTGACCTCGCGCACCGGCTGTCCCAGCGACCAGTGGTGGCCGAACGGGTCGGCGACCACGCCGTAGCGGTCGCCCCAGAACTGATCTGTCAGCTCGGCCACCACTGTGGCGCCCGCGTCGAGTGCACGCTGGAACTTGGCATCGACGTCGTCGACGGTCAGATGGATGGTGACCGGAGTTCCGCCGAGCGACTCAGGCGTCATCGACTTGCCGCCGCACATCTCCGGGAAATCGTCGGCGAGCATCACCATAGAGCCGTTGATGCGCAGCGCGGCGTGGACCAGCTTGCCGTCGGGGCGGGGAACGCGGCCCAGTTCGACAGCGTCAAAAGCCTTTACGTAGAAGTCGATCGCCGCGGCGGCATCGCCGACGACGAGGTGAGGGGACAGTGCGGGTTCAATGTTGATCGCCATAGTGGTCTCCTTATTGTCAGCCTCCCGGGCCAGCCTTTGCCCGGGCTCATGGGTATTGACCGCGCGCACGACGAAAAATCATCGCGCGGGTCGATTCAACCGCGGCCCACCGACAGATGGATCTCAGGCGTCGGTGAGAACCCGGTCCCAGCCTTCGACCGATTCGGGGCTGCGCGGAGCCGGTCCCACGTAGATGGCCGACGGGCGCACCAGCTTGCCGAGTCGCTTCTGCTCGAGAATATGGGCACACCACCCCGCGGTGCGTCCACAGGTGAACATGGCCGGCATCATGTTGGCTGGCACCCGGGCGAAGTCCAGGATGACCGCGGCCCAGAACTCGACGTTGGTCTCGATGGCTCGATCCGGACGGCGTTCCCGCAGCTCGGCCAGGGCGGCCTGCTCGACGGCGACCGCGACTTCGTAGCGTGGTGCGCCCAGCCGCTGGGCGGCGGCCCGGAGCACGCGCGCCCGCGGGTCCTCTGCGCGGTAGACCCGGTGGCCGAATCCCATCAGCTTCTCGTGGCGGTCCAGGATTCCCTTGACCAGGCCGCGGGCGTCGCCGGTGTGCTCCACCTCTTCGAGCATCGGCAGCACCCGGGCGGGCGCGCCGCCGTGCAGCGGCCCGCTCATCGCGCCGATCGCTCCGGACAGCGCCGCGGCCACGTCCGCGCCGGTCGAGGCGATCACCCGTGCGGTGAACGTCGAGGCGTTCATGCCGTGTTCGGCGGCCGACACCCAGTAGGCGTCGATGGCCTCGACATGTTTGGGGTCCGGCTCGCCCTGCCAGCGGGTCATGAAACGTGCTGTAACCGTTGGGCATTCGTCGATTACTCGCTGCGGAACGGCCGGCTGGTAGATGCCACGCGCGGACTGGGCGACGTAGGACAGTGCCATCACCGACGCTCGGGCCAGCTGGTCGCGGGCGGTGGCCTCGTCGGTGTCCAGCAGCGGCTTGTATCCCCAGATGGGCGCCAGCATCGCCAGGCCCGCCTGCACATCGACGCGCACATCACCGGTGTGAATCGGCAACGGGAACGGCTCGGCGGGCGGCAGCCCGTGGCCGAACTTGCCGTCGACCAGGAGCGCCCACACGTCGCCGAACGTGACCTGCTGGTTCACCAGATCCTGGATGTCCACGCCGCGGTAGCGCAGCGCCCCGCCGTCCTTATCCGGTTCGGCGATTTCGGTGGTGAACGCCACCACGCCTTCCAGGCCGGCGACGAAATTTTCCGGAACCACAGTCATGGGAAAATTCTCGCACCTCACCCGCGGGCCGACGCTACCGGCCGGTAGCAACGCTGGGTGGCCCCCAAGTAGCGTGGGCGCAATGGCGGGATCAGGGAACGAACACCTCGCGGGCATGCGTGTGGAGTACGGATCCATCGAGAAGGACCGCAGTCCCGACCTCGACGCGGACTGGCTGGACCGCGGTTGGCTTGCGTTGTTTCGCAAGTGGATTGACGACGCCGAACGCTCCGGGCTGTCCGAGCCCAACGCGTTCGTGCTGGCGACTGTCGCCGCGGGCAGGCCGGTGAGCCGAACGGTGTTGTGCAAGAGCGCCGATGAGACCGGAATCACTTTCTTCACCAACTACGACTCGGCCAAGGGGGATGAGCTGGCGGCGACGCCGTACGCCTCGGCGACCTTCCCCTGGTATCAGCTGGGGCGGCAGGTCCACATCCGCGGCCCGGTGAGCAAGGTCGATCCCCAGGTCACCGAGGACTACTGGTCCAAGCGGCCGCGCGGCTCACAACTGGGCGCGTGGGCGTCGCACCAGTCGCGCCCGATCGCGTCACGCGCGGCATTGCTCGAGCAGCTGGCGGAGGTGACCTCGCGCTTCGCGGACTCGGAGAGCGTCCCGGTGCCGCCGAACTGGGGCGGCTACCTCATCGCGCCCGAGGTGGTGGAGTTCTGGCAGGGTCGGGAAAACCGGGTACACAACCGGATTCGGGTCGTCGGCGGCCAGGTGGAGCGTCTGCAGCCTTAAGCGCTCGCGGACTCAAGGTCATGCATTTTCGGCGATCCATTTGGCCGTGAAGCGCTGCATCTCAGGGATGCTCTGCGCCAACCCGTCGCCGATGGTCCTTTCGAATTTGCCGCCCAGCAGCGGGATTTTGACCTGCACTTTCACGGCGCAGCGCAGCTGCGAGCCTTCCGACCCGTTGCCCACGGTTTCCAGCCACGCTTCCGCACCGCCCGATCCCAACCCGGGCGAAGCCGAGACGCTGATCTGCCCGCGGACCTGGCCATCGCCAACCGGTCGCCACGTCTCGGTGTGCACCAATTTCAGCTCGGTGGGAATGAGTTTGGCTACCGGCCCGGGCAGTAGCTGACGGCCCGCGCGCTGGGTGACCTGTACCTTCACCGTGCCGTCGTCGTCGACGGTCAGAGAATCCAGCGTGGTGATGGCGGCGCCGGGCTCGATGCGGGCCAGCCAATAGTCCTCGCTGCCGAACGCCGCATGAATCTGCTCAACGCTGGCGGGCGATTCGGCCACGATGTCGAATGAACTCGGCATAGCGACCATTCTTGCAAAGCCAGCTAAGAGTCGCCCGCGAGCGCTTGCGCTAGTTCAGCTGAGAAGTGCCGCTGAGCTGGTCGAACCTCGCGAGCGCGGCGCCTAGGTGTGCCTCATCGAACATTTCGCACCGGCTAATCAGGTCGCCGTCGACCGTGAAGATGTTGACCATCCGCCACTCGACGTCGAGGTCCTCGTGCGAAACGCCACGTGCGGTGTGGGTGACGACGACTCCGAGATCGGTCAGCCGGTGCACGGACTCCATGTAGATCCTGACATACGGCATGAGGTCCCACCCGGCACGGATATATGCGGGCAGGTTGCTCGCGTCGGTCGATACCAGTGGCCTGTGATCGACATAGACCCAATCCGGCGCCGTTGTGGGGAGTTCGTGTCGGTTGAACCCGGCGTAGGCTCCCGCGATGACCGACCACGTGTGCGCGTGGGCCGACGCTTCGCCGGCAAGGTATCGCGCATCGAGTTCCGCA
>Ga0210396_10003558_pt1 | contig 15495 bp, 9 predicted proteins | sample IncBWH17OmetaG_FD_155466 | JGI IMG/M metagenome (GOLD analysis project Ga0210396, IMG submission 155466) | Forest soil microbial communities from Barre Woods Harvard Forest LTER site, Petersham, Massachusetts, United States - Inc-BW-H-17-O ... | reverse complement strand
GGCGGCTTCGAGATCGGCGTGCAGAGCGTCGAGAGCGTTCATGGGCATCTCCGTGCCCCACGTTTCCATTTCGGCCTCGGACCAGCTCCCATTGAGGCGGATGGCCCCGGTAATGTCTTCCGGAAAAGCATGGCGATAATCGCCTTCACGAATGAGGATGTCTCCCAGCAGCCGTCCCGTACCCATGTCGAAAACTCGACGGCTGGTCTGCCCGCTCGCATTGGTTAAGCACAGAAGAACCTCGCCGGCCTCGGCAAATTCCTGACGGTAGTACCAGGCTTGGGGAGCGTCGATTTTGGGATGATGACGGCGGGAGCGTTTGTGTTCCGGCTCCAGAGCCTGCATTTCATTGGCAGGATTGAAATACAGGATGCGCTGGCAGGAATCGCAGACCACCGTCTGCTGGCCGGTGCGGACATCGTTATAAATCTGCGGGCGCAGCATCACCTGGCAAGCCATGCATTTGTGATCGCTGACTTCGGAGATGCCGCTACCGCGGAATTTTGAAACCCGCTCGTAGTGGCGCAGCAGGTCTTCGTTCACTCCGGCGCGCATCTGATCGCGTTTGCCACGCCATTCGGTAAGTTGTTTTTCGTCCTCGGCGGTACGCTTGCGTGCTTCCTCTTTTTCTTTTTCGATCTCGGCCGCTTCCGCTTTAAGCTCCGCCTGTGCCGCCTTCACTTCTTTATCGCGGGCGTCGGCATTGACCATCAGTTCCAGAATCTTGTCTTCGTTCGCGGCGATCTCTTTTTCCGCGAACTGGATTTCCTGCAACAGAGCTTTGTACTGCTCGTTGGTTTTGACGGCGAGGGACTGATCGCGATACTTAGATATCTTGCCGCGGAGGTCGGTGATCGCGGTTTCGTGCTTGCGGCGGGCAGCTTCATCCGTTTTCACCGCAGCCTGCGCCTTTTCCAACTCCAACTTGGTGTCCGCCAGCTTGTGTTCAATGGCCGCGACGCGTTTGGGGAGTTCGGCGATTTCGTCCTGCAGGCGGCGAATTGCCTTGTCCGCTTCTTGCAGGTGTAGAAGGTTTTCTATTTCTGGAAGCATCCCGAGACGGCTCAGATTTGATTCTAACACGTAGAAACGCTGGTTTCGCACCACTAGTCTGGCAGACCGCCCACGGGAAGCCGATTCGGGTGTAAACTCTTCCGTTCCGCCGTACCTTAACTTCACGCTTCCGGGGTTCATCGTGAAAAGACTCTTGCCTCTCGCTCTCGTAACTGTCGGCTTTGCCCTTCTGTCCTGTGAGAAGGAGGTTTTGGCGCAATCGCCTTCGCCATTGAAACCGCTCACTATCGAGGCGATTTACGCACCGGGTGGTCTCGGCGGCCGCGGTCCGGAGACCATCGAGTGGAGTCCCGATGGCACCAAGCTCTCATTCCTCCAGCGTAACGATGAGGGCGAGCACGGAGAACTCTGGTATGCGGACGCGGCTACCGGCGAGAAGAAAGTTCTGGTCAGCTCCGCCAAGCTGGCTTCACTGGCGCCCGACTACAACAAAGTGAAGGATGAGCGCGAAAAAGAGCGGCTCACGCGGTACCACGTCGCAGCTTATCTCTGGGCGCCGGATTCGAAACACCTTATTTTCGACTCGCAAGGGCAACTTTGGCTGTTCGATCTGGCCACCAGCACGGCGGTGCAGTTCACGTCGGCGCCCGATCCCAACGGCGATCCCAAGTTTTCTCCCGATGGTAGCCATGTTTCCTACGTGCGCAAGCACAACCTCTTCGTCAGGCCCCTCAGCGGCAAGAGTGAGAGGCAGCTCACCCGGGATACGGAAGAAAATCTCTTTAACGGCGACATCGATTGGGTCTATGCCGAAGAACTAGCCGTACGCAGCAATTATTTCTGGTCGCCAGACAGCCGCGAGATCGTCTTCCTGCACATGGACGAATCCAGAGTTCCGACCTATCCCATTACCAATTGGATCCCGACTCACCCGACCGTCGACAACGAAAAATATCCCAAAGTTGGGGACGCGAATCCGACAGTGAAGCTCGGTGTCGTAGATGCGAACAAGGGTAGAGTCCGCTGGATTTCGCTCACGGACGACGCGGAGGCCTACATTCCTCGCTTCGGCTGGGTCCGCGAAGGAATCATCTGGGCTGAGGTCCTCAACCGGAATCAGGACAAGATGGATTTGTATTTCATCGATGCGAAGTCCGGGAAGTCCCGTATTGTTCTCACAGAAACCACTCCTGGGGCTTGGATCGACTTCGAACATTTAGAGGTGCGTTTTCTTCAATCGGGAGGCCGATTCCTGTGGCCGAGTTGGCGCGACGGGAACATGCATCTCTACCTTTACAGCTTCGACAAACAGAATCCGATGGGGGCAGACGCAAAACTGGAACGTCAACTCACCCACGGCGACTTCGAGGTTCTCGGAATCGAGGGCGTGGATGAAGCGGCGGGCACGATATTTTTCGCCTCCAACCAGGGCGATCCCGAGGAACGTCACCTTTTCTCGATCAATTTGGATGGAACGGGATTGCAACAGCTCACACACGAGGAGGGAATATACTCCGCAAAGTTTTCCGATGATGGCAAACATTACCAGCAGACATTCATGGGTCCGCTGACTTCGCAGCGCATGTCTCTGTGTGCGGTCGGCGCAGCGTGTGCCCCAGTGTGGCAGGCACGCGATGAAGTGGCGGAGTACGGACTCCGCGCTCCGAAGTTCCTCGAGTTCAAGGCGGAGGACGGCACTACCCTCTACGGACGTCTGTTGCTTCCTCCGGATTCGCCGGCCGGCAGCAAGGTTCCAGTGATCGTGAATATTTACGGCGGGCCAGCGGGGCAGACGGTTCTGAAAGAGCCGACGAATCCTTTCGATGAAATCCTGGCGCGCAAGGGCTTCGCGATTTTCTCTGTCGACAATCGCGGCACGCCAGGACGCGACCGCAAATTCCAGACGGCTATACGTCACGAGTTCGGCGCAATCGAATTGAAAGATCAGTTGACATCGCTCGACCAGCTGTTCGCGCAGTATCCACAACTGGATCAAACGCGAGTGGCCATCTGGGGATGGTCAAACGGCGGCTCGATGACCCTCTACGCCATGACGCACTCGGAGCGCTTTCGCGCCGGAGTCGCGGTTGCTCCTGTGACCGACCAGATTAATTACGACACCATTTACACCGAGCGTTACATGGGCCAACTCAAAGACGACCCAGCCGGCTACCGCGAATCCGATGTCACCAGCGCGGCCGCGAATCTGCACGGGGCGCTCTTGATCGCTCACGGCACTGGCGACGACAATGTTCATTTCCAGAACAGCGTTCAGATGATCAATGCGCTGATCAACGCCGGCAAACAATTCCGGTTGATGATCTATCCCAATAAAACTCACAGCATCGCCGGAAGAGAGTCGCGCGAACACCTCTTCCACATGATCGAAGATCACTTTGATCGGGAGTTGAAGTAAGGGAAACAACGCAGCAGAGCCAGAAAACTTCGCCAGGTCGCTACTTTTTCTTGTCGGGTCTGCGAGACGAACTCACCCGGTTCGAGCTTGTCTTTCTGGTGTCTTCTTTCGGAGCATTGTCCTTGGATGACGTCTCCTTGGAGGAGCTATCCTTCGAAGACGCGTTCTTCGACGAATCATCCGACTTGGATTTCTCGTCTTTTTTCGACTCCGAAGCGCCACCGTCGGAAGCGGGCGCATGCGATTTGTTGGCGTAGTCGGTGACGTACCAGCCCGATCCCTTGAACTGCACGGCGGGCGCGGAAATCATCTGCTCGACGCGGCCCCCGCACTCCGGGCACTTCTTAACCATTCTGTCGGAAAACTTCTGGATTTTTTCGAAGCGATGACCGCACTTTTCGCACTGATATTCGTAAAGGGGCATGGATGATTAAACGGTTGTGAGGAAAAATTTCTTTCACTCTGATTCTAGGGCGCGGGTTGAATTGCGTCAATTCACGGCCGACTAGCGACGCCCATCCGGGATCAATGGCTGAACCAGTCCGCGGTAGCGCTCAACGCTGAAGGTATTCAGATGGTAATTTGCTTCAGGGCTTGTCCGTGGCAATCTGTAGGGATACTGGAGAGCCATCGTTATGCTTCCTGCCACCTATCGAGTCGCTCGTGTTCAGAAAACCCTGCGCTGGTTTGAGGAGGACATTCCTCTGCTCAACATGCGGGTGAAGGATTTGTCAGCCGAACGCCAGCGCTCCGCGCGGCAGTTTGCCGCAGCCCTTATCGACCAAACCCGCGCCGAGCTGCAACGCCTTCTAGAACAACAGCCGGAGCCATTTTCTGAACCTGGCGAGGTTCCCTGCGAACCGGCTGACTAAACGGCCGTGGGCGGGCGACGGGGCGTACGCCAGCTCACCAGTCTCGGCATCGGTGGCAATCTCTACGGCACCACCGACGAGGGCGGTAAAACCGGTTACGGGACGGTTTTCGAGACTACTCGTTAACGAGAGCGACGGTCAGAGCGTGGAGCCGGCCGTGGCGTGAGAACTGTAGGAACTTGCGGTTTTGTGGTCGATTTCAGGCAAAGTGACTTCCTCCCACAAGGATTGATCGCGAAGGATACGGGAGACCAGCGCAGTGTGCATGGCGTGGCCCGCGCGATCCGCTACGATTCTGCCTAAGATCGGCTTGCCAAGCAGTGCCAGGTCGCCGACTAAATCCAACACTTTGTGCCGGACAAACTCATCCTCGAAGCGGAGAGGCCCGTTCTCGACGCCGTCACGAGTGAGAACTATGCAGTTATCGCGGGATGCGCCGCGGATCAGCCCCATGTTGCGCATGGCCTTTTCGTCCTCGCGTGATCCAAAGGTGCGGGCGGCGGCAATGTTCCGCAAATAGCTGCCATTGGAAAGCTCAACTTGGAAAGTTTCCTTGCCGATCAGCGGATGAGGAAAATTGATCGAGTAGGAGACGGAGTAGTTGTCGGCGGGATAGACGGAGATGAATTTGTTGCCCTCGCGCATCTCGACTTCGCGAAGTATTTTCATATAGCGGCGCGGACGGCGCTGTTTGCGAATGCCGGCCCTTTGCATCAGATCGACAAAGGGCAAAGCGCTGCCGTCAAGAATCGGCAACTCCAGGTTGTCTAATTCCACGATGGCGTTGTCAATGCCAAGTCCAGTGAACGCCGACAGCAGATGTTCGGTGGTGGAAATTAAAACGCCCTTTTTCATCAGGCTGGTCGCGTAGCTGACCCGGGCTACGTTGCGGCTGTTGGCTTCGATCTCGAAGCCATCCAAATCGGTCCGGCGAAATACGATTCCCGTTCCGGGAGGGGCGGGAAGAATTTGTAGTGAGACCGGCGCGCCGCTGTGCAGGCCGATACCACTGCACGCCACAGAAGAGCGGAGTGTCTGTTCTTGAATCAAAGGTCTTTGCTTATGTCCCGGTGAATGAATAGATTACAGCGAACGCTTCGGACATGACTGTGGCAAAAAAGCCACAGTGCGTGGCTTACTGTCGAAGGCGAACCCGATTGATTAAGCCCAAGTCTCTCTTGTAAAAGCAAGAGTCTCAGTGAGTTAACCCACAATTTGCCAATCCAGGGGAGCCCTCGTTAAAAACTCTCTTAATGTTTGCCAGGTGTTTTATTGGGATTGTAGCCCGAATTGGGGTCGAACATGGCAGGGTTGAGCTCCTGGGTATAAGTGACCGAGGTCATGAAGCGCTCGGTCTGCATATCGCCGTTGAAGTAACGTGTAAATCCGTAGGGCGTCATCACTCCTTGGACGAGGCGATATCCGTCGTAGGTTTCCTCTTCGACATTGCGTTCCCTGTCGGCAGGATCGCGCCAGGAATAGCTCTTCTTGATCGGCAGGTGGGTATCGATGTCGAAGTAAACGCTCACGGACTCATTCTGGGAATTAATCAACGTGACTTTCTGTGCGGCGAGACTGCCAGCGAGGGCATTGCCATCGAAAAAGAGGGCGACTTTGGGATCGTTCACCCACGTGCGTAGGATGGTTTCCAGAGAAAATTTGTGGCGCCGCAAGTAGTCATCGAGGTCTTTCTTCTCCACCGCCCGCGGGCCTTTGTAAGTGATTTCAAAACCCTTGTCGCCGTTGTAGATGTAGGCCACATCGCGCTGCGGCGTAAGTTCAATACGCTCTTTATCGGGAAACTCAAGAAACCGCCAGAAAAAAACGCCATTGCTCGTAGGGTGTCCATGATAGAAGCTGTAGACACGCCCTTGCTCCTGCATATCGCGAACGCCTAAATAGATCTGCCCGCCCAATGCCTGGATCGCCTGATCGAGGAGCACTCGCGCCTTATGGGCATTCTCCTGTTCGGGGGGCATTGAAGAATCCTTTGATGGGGGAGAGCTTGGTGGGATCTGCGTTCCCGCTTGAGCCGCAACGGGTGTTGCGATGCAGACGGACTCAACCGCCGCACACGCCAGTGTAACGATAAATATGAGGAGCAGATGTTTCATTCAGCCGGTCGGTAGTGAAGCCCGGAACAGGAATTGTAGCTGCTTGCGGCAGAGCTCGTGTGGCAACGGGCACTCCTGCCTGCGTTCCATGCAGCGTCACAAAGGCTCGGGCAAGAGTGCTCGAACCACACAAGCATTGGATGCAGAAAAAACCGCCAGCGTCACCTTGTTGGCGGAATATCCCGCAGATGTCTAGCCTGCGAGAACAGCTCCGCCGTTGACGTTGAAAATCTCGCCGGTGATGAAGCTGGCGTATTCAGTGCATAAAAACAGAATTGGAGCTGCAATTTCTTCCGGCTTGCCGACGCGTCCCAAGGGAATGGTGCGCCGGATCTCATCGCCACTTCGGGGATCGTCAAGCGCTGGTTTGGACATGTCCGTATCAACCCAGCCGGGCGCAACCGAGTTGACATAAATTCCAGAGGAGGCGAGTTCCGTGGAAAGGCTCTTTGTCAGGCTGATCAGAGCGCCTTTGGTGGCGGAGTAATCGCAATGAAACGCTTCGCCGCGCTGTCCGCTAGTAGAACTGATGAGTACTATGTGTCCGGCGGCGGAGCCCTTTCGCGGCTGCGCTTTCATCTGCGCGACGGTGTGTTTGACCAAACCAAATACACCGTCAAGATTGATCGAGACGGTGGAGCGCCACTGCTGATCGCTCATCTTCTCGACAGCGACATCCTCCGCTGGCCAGACGCCGTGATTGGCGACGAGAATATCGATCCGGCCAAAATGCTTGGTGGCTTCCGCAACTAACACGCGAGCCGAATCTGGATCGTTCAGGTTGCTGCTGATGGCATGGCAATCGGATTCGCCGCATTCCTTGGCCAGCGCTTCAGCCTGTGAACGCGCCTTCTGATAGCTGAACACGACCTTCGCGCCCGCCGCGGTGAAGAGGCGCACCGTAGCGGCGCCGATGCCACGGGAGCCTCCCGTGATCAGAGCGACTTTGTTCGAGAGAGAAAGAGAAACAGGCATAGATAGTAGTTTCTAGTTTATTGTTTCCGGTTGCAAGTCGATCAGAGCGGGAGAGAGAGTGGCTTCTAAACACTCATCGCTCAAGAAGCTCCGCACGGCGGCGGCCGCACTCGGGAGATGGAGATTTTCGTTGGCTAACCGTTTGGACGGTTACCACGAAGCGGTATAGATTATTTGTCTGCACCTTCGGAGGGTTTACGTGCCACATACATTTTTGCCTTATAAAGGCGCCGCAGTTTTCTTGGCTCTATGCGTTTCTCTAACCACAAGCGTGCATGCGCAACATTCGCCGGGACCACAGCCTGTACCGATGCCTCCGCCAATTGTTACGCCAGCCGACGCCCCTTACCCCGGCGTGATTTCTCTTTCCGTCGACGTCTCCAACATCACGGACCGAGTGCTGAATGTGCGTGAGACGATTCCGGTAAAAGGCCACGACATCACCCTGCTCTACCCGGAGTGGCTTCCTGGCACGCACTCGCCATCGAACCCCGTGAGCGAACTGGCCGGCCTTATCGTGACGGCGAATGGCAAACGCATCCCCTGGATGCGCGACCGGGTGAACATGTACGCGTTCCATATCGAGGTGCCAAAGGATGCAACCAGCCTTGATATAAGCTTCCAGTACCTGGCCCCGCAGGATCCGAAACGAGGTCGTATTTCCTCGAAGTTCGCCGACGTTACCTGGAACAGCGTTCTTCTTTATCCCGCGGGATACTTCTCGCGCGATATTAGATTCGAATCATCGCTCCGCATGGCGGACGGATGGAAATTCGCCTGCGCGCTGGAGGTGAAATCGCAGAACGGCAACTCGGTTCAGTTCAAAGAGACGACGCTTAACACGCTTATCGACTCGCCTCTTTATGCGGGTCTCTATTTCAAGCGTGTGGACCTATCCACTGGACCGGACAACCCGGTGTACCTCGATGTCTTCGCCGAAAAGCCTGCCGATCTTGAAATCACTCCGGAAGAATTGCAGTACCACAAGAACCTGGTGATCGAAGCCCAGAAGCTTTTCAATTCGCATCACTATGAGCGCTATGATTTTCTCTTTTCTGTCAGCGACATAGTGAGCGGCAAAGGCCTGGAGCACCATCAATCGAGTGAGGATGGTTCTCGTGCGAATTACTTTACCGACTGGGGTGCAGGAGTTTCCGGCCGCGCACTCCTACCCCATGAATATACTCATTCGTGGAACGGCAAGTTCCGCCGGCCGGCTGATTTGTGGACGCCGAATTTCAACGTGCCCATGCGTAACGACCTGCTCTGGGTGTATGAGGGCTTGACGGACTATTACGGCAACGTCCTCACAGCGCGTTCTGGCATGCGGACTCCCGAGCAGGCCCGCGATGTGTTTGCACAAATCGCTGCCGCCTTTGAAATCTCCCCGGGGCGCACCTGGCGCTCTTTGCAAGACACCACCAACGAGCCCATCGCCTCCTCTCACGGAGCGATCCCGCAGGCCTGGCCAAGCTGGCAACGTTCCTACGACTACTATCCGGAGTCAGACCTTATCTGGCTCGATGCCGACACCAAGATCCGCGAACTCAGCGACGGGAAGAAGTCTCTTGACGATTTTGCGAAGCTCTTTTTCGGGATCGACAACGGAAGCTACGTTACCGTTACTTACACGCTTGACGACCTCATACAAGCGTTGAACACTGTGCAACCATACGATTGGGCAGGATTTCTCCGCACCCGGGTTTACGAGGTCAGCCCGAACGTTCCTGAGGACGGCTTTACCAATGGCGGCTATCGCCTCGTTTACAACGATAACGAACCCGAGTGGATGAAGAAGGGAGAGAGCGTTCGGGGAGCGAACTTCGCTACCTCACTTGGCTTCTCGATAAAGTCAGAGGCTGGCGGGGATTCACACGGTAACCTTGAGAACGTCTGGTGGGACAGTCTCGCCTTCAAAGCTGGTATAACGCCGGATATGCAACTGCAAGCCGTCAACGATCAGAAGTACACCTCTGCGGCCTTGCGCGAAGCCATCCTCGCCGCAGAGAAAACGAAAGAGCCGATCAAGTTTTTGCTTAAGCGTGGGGACGATTTTGTCACCATCTCTCTGGACTACCACGGCGGAATGCGCTACCCGCACCTGGAGAGAGTCGAAACCACGCCTGATCGTTTGGACGCGATACTTGCGCCTGCGAAATAAGGTTCAAAACCGAGTTGCAAGCAGACGGCTGCGCGGCTTAGAAGCCGTCCTTCGCCGACGAAGCCCGCTCCGACTTCAATTCGCGCAATAGTAACCGCACCAGCATCCCGTCGAAACCGGTGCCGCTCATCTTCGCGAGTTCGTCGAGCGCCTGCTCCGGGGTGCGCGCGGCGGCAATCGATTGCTCGGTCAACATATTGGCGTAGGCGTCAGCAAGAGCAATAATGCGCGCCCACAACGGAATCTGCTCACCCTTCGCGCCATCGGGATAGCCCGTGCCATCAAAGCGCTGGTGATGGTGCTCGATCGCCTGGCGCATCATGGCGCTATGCGGCAGGATGCCGGCAATCTCGGCCCCCACGCGGGCGTGCATTCGCACCAGGAAGAATTCGTCGTCAGTCAGTGGGCCGGGCTTATTCAGAATGCGCTCCGGGACAAAGATTTTCCCGACGTCATGAATGCGAGCAGAGTAAACCAGATCGCTGGTTTCCTCCGGGGGCAAGTGGAGGGCGCGGGCGATGATTTCCGCATACCGCGCCACCAGATCACCGTGACCCGAAGTCCGCAATTCGCGAGATTCCGCGGCCCGGCTCAGCACCTCAATCGATTCCTTGAGCAAGGGCACATTGCAATCTTCTTCGCCGCCGCAAAATTTCACCAGCATCGAACCCAGTTCTTCCAGATGCTCCGGCCCGTTGTGCTCACGCTGCAGAAATCCCTCAATGTAGGTGGATATCTGTTGGCGCTGCGGAGCAAACTCCTCGCCTCCGGCAAATTCCTCGGCCGCCGACACACGATTCCCGCCCGAACGCTTGGAAACATACATGCCCGCATCGGCCACGCGGATGATGTCTTCAATCGAGAATCCGTGCATCGGGAAGCTGGCGACGCCAAAGCTGCCGGTGATGTGATGTTCGCTGAGCATTGGGTCGGTGGCAATCCACTGGCGCAGGCGTTCGGCCAGGACTAGCGCTTGCTCCGGCCCGGTTTCAGGCATAAGGATGATGAACTCATCTCCGCCGTAGCGGGCCACCACATTCGACTGCCGGGATTTCTGCTCCAACAGCCGTCCCACGCGAGCTAGTACCAGGTCGCCTTCGAAGTGGCCCAACGTGTCATTCACTTCCTTGAACTTATCGAGGTCGATGAGCACTACGGAGAAGGGCCTGCCCGAGCGGGAGGCGCGCTTCCATTCGGCCGATAATGCCTCCCAGAAGAAACGCCGAGTCTTGATTCCCGTCAGGCCGTCGGTGATGGATTGCTGTTGCAGCTTCTGGAATACGAATGCATTGTGCAGAGCGGTGGCCAGCAAGTCGGCCAGAGTGTTGAGAATGAGAACGTCCTGCGGGAAAAATGCGCTGTCGTTGCGGCTTTCAATATTCAGCGCTCCCAACAAAGTCTCGCCGTAAGTGATGGGGATGCAAAGAACTGACCGGGACTCCGGCAGGATCGCGCCAATCTGGCCTTCCACCCCGTTTTGCACGAGCGCCCGCTCCCCGGTGCGAGCAACACGTCCGAGTATGCCGACGCCCAGAGGAATCCGTTTGCCCATGGCGTGCGCCGTTGCCCCAGCCTCCGCCTTGATTTCGATCTCCTTGGTGCCGTAGTCGAGCAATCCGATGCCGATGTGATCGAAGCTGAAGTTCTTCTGAATTTCTCCCACAATCTGGCCCAGCATATGCACTGGATCGTCGCTCGAGATTGCGGTGCGCGAAATGTTGTTGAGAAACGCCAACTGCCGGGAGCGCCGTTGTTCTTCCGCGAACAGGCGCGCATTTTCCACCGCAACCGACACCTGTCCGGCCGCAGTCATCAGCACGTCGACATCGCGCTGCTCGAACACAAATTCGAGCTCCTTGTTCATGGCAACCATCACGCCCGCGGGCTTGCCGGTCAGCAGGATAGGAGCGGCACAAAGACACTTGGCGGGATGCTCGGGCCGGTAAGCAATGCCCAAGCGCATCCGGGTCTTCTCCAGATCGGACCGTATCAGCAGCGGCTGCCCGGTTCGAATCACATATTCGGTGAACGCATTCTCCAGTTTGCGCTTTCGCTTGGGCAGGACAAGATCATCTTCCACCTCGAGTTCGAAGCGGATTTCATCGCCTTCCTGGAATGCGATGTAGAAATTGCTGTTATTAAAAATCTGTCCCAGCTCCGCGTGGATGGTTCGCAGAACTTCATCCTGATCCAGCCGCGAACTGATGGCCTGCCCGATTTCGGTAAGCAGTTCGTACTCCTGGGTGCGGCGGTGAGCATCGTGCGCGATTAGATAGTTTTCGACTGTCAGCCCAAGCTGCAGCGCCAATCCCACCATAAGGCGGGGACCGGATGTCCCAAAGGCCTGTCGCTGCGCATGAGGAAAAATAATCACGCCGAATGCTTGTTCGCGAGTCTGCAGACTCACCGCAGTGAGATTGCGGATGTCCGCTTTTTCGAGCGCATCTTTAAAGCCGGCGAATGTGCCGGCGGAGCCGATGGGCAGCGGCTCCGTCATCTGACCGATATCACGGACGGTGAATAGTCCTCCTTGGCGATGGGCCCGGTCGCTGATGTATTCCCCCGCTCCGCTCCTGGTCAGGATGTCGAGGAATTCGGGAGAAAATCCGCGCTGTACTGAAGGCAGCAAGCCACGCCAGCGCTCCGCGACGTAGATGACCGCACGCCGGGCGGACAAGGCGCCGGCCAATCGCTCCAGGGCCGACTCCATGCTGGGCAGCAAATCGTCGGCCGAGAGAAGCCGTCGCGGATCCGCCCCCAAGGTGGATAGAGCGAGAGTATTCTCCTGCACCGCGTTGCGCTCATTCTCAAACAGCACCATCACCATGGCGATGCCCAACAGCATCTGCGGAACCGGACCGAGGACGTGGCCCACGGTGCCAAACGTTTCCATCCAGGGGTTGCTGGACTGAGCGGCGCCCATCAGCACCGCCCACAACGCGAGCGATAAAGCCAACAATTGAAAAGCAACCGAGCCTTTGCGGTGAGCGTGCAAGTAGAAAACCGCCGAACAATACAAGACCACCGCGATCAAGAAATACACGGTCAGGCTCACGGGGTGTTGGTCAATGGGTAGCGGGCCGGACAAGATATGAATTCGCAAGTCGACGCAGGCCAGAATCACTCCGCCCGAGGCTAACGCCCAGTCGTACCAGCGAAAACGGAAAGACGATCGGGTCAGGCGAGCGGAGACGAAGATGCTGACTGCCATGGCCACTGAAAACAATGAACTGGCAAAGAACGCAGCCGGCGCAGGCGGACGGTAATAACGGAAGGCATCCAGAGCGTAGTGAATGGAGTAGCAGGCCCAGGCAATCTGCCAGGCGCGAAAATATAGCTGCCTGCTCTGTTGATAGAGATAGCTGAACAGGGCGCACAGCAACAAGGCAACTACGCCCGGGATGATGACTATGCTGGTAGTAATACTATTCATGGGGGTCGGCTAAGATTTCTAATTTGAGTTGCGTCGGGCGAGAAAACTATACCTAATGCTTTCACACCAACGATACGAACACAACAGGATTTAAGTACAATGCCCATCGAAGGACACCTAAGTCAATTCCCTGGCCCAGGAATGTCCATCCCATTGGCTTGACGATACTTTTCCTACCCCCATACCATCAGACTCTAGCCCTTTATGCCCGAAACTGTTGATCCTGCATCCACCCCACCGCGCGTGCGCTTCGCGCCGTCGCCCACGGGCTTCCTCCATGTCGGTAGCGCCCGCACCTTCATCTTCAACTGGCTGTATGCCCGCCACAATGGCGGCGCCATGATTCTTCGCCTTGACGATACCGACGTTGAGCGTAATACCCAGGCCTCGGTGGATTCCATTTTCGACGGATTGAAGTGGTTGAATCTGGGGTGGGATGAAGAATACAAACAATCTGAGCGCTTGGAATTGCATCGCAAGACGGCCTGGACGATCTTCGACAAAGGGCTGGCCTACCGCGATTTCACCCCGGCCCACGCCGGAGACGCGGAAAAATCCGGGGCGCAGGGAACGTGGCTTTTCAATCCTGGCGCGCGCGAACTCCCGCGGTCGGAGAGCGATCGCCGGGCCGCGGCGGGAGAGCCATTTGCGCTACGTTTTCGCGTTCCTCGAAGCGAAACCGTGTGGGGACAGCCGCCCTCGGCTGTCCGGTTTGCCGAAGGCAAATTGTCTGTTCACTTCGCCGATGCCGTCTACGGCGAGCAAGTGAAGGCCGCTGCCGACATCGAAGACTTCGCACTGCTCCGTTCCGACGGCATGCCCACTTACCATCTCGCTTCCTGCGCCGACGATGCCGACCTGCGCATCTCCCACGTCATCCGGGGACAGGACCATCTCTCGAATACTTACAAGCATGTGCTGATCTTCGAGGCTGCCGGATTTACCCCGCCCCAGTTTGCGCACCTGCCGCTTCTGGTCGCGCCCGACGGCACCAAACTTTCCAAGCGTAAGCACGGCCCGGTCGTCAGCGTGACCACCTACCGCGACGCAGGCTTTCTATCGGAAGCCTTCATCAATTTTCTATGTCTGCTCGGCTGGTCGCCAAAAAACGACCGCGAGAGTATGTCGCTGCCGGAACTCACCGAAGTGTTTTCGCTCCAGGGTATCAACCGTTCGAACGCTGTGGTGAACTTCAAGGAGTTGGCTGCATCGCCGGAAGAAACGTTTGATCCGAAAGCGGTATGGCTGAATGCCGAGCACATTCGCGCCTTGCCGCTTGAGGAACTCGCTGCGCGCTTGTTGCCCGTCGTCCTCAGCGCCGGCTTTAGCGTCACGCCGGAAAAAATGCTGCGGATCACGCCGCTGATTCGCGAGCGCATAAAGCTGCTGCGCGACGTACTAACTGCCGCTGACTTCTTTTTCGTGGATCAACTGCCGCCTTACGATCCCACCGAACTCATCCCGCAAAAGGGAGATATGGCGATGGCCCTGAAGGTGCTCACGCGGGCGCGCGAAGTGCTGGCGAATGTGGAGTTCAAGCACGACCCGCTGGATCAGGCTCTCCGCACCGCCGCGCAGGAACTGGGAGTGAAGGCCGGACAAATGTTTCAGCCCATTCGAGTCGCAGTGTGTGGCCGAAAGAATGCCCCGCCGCTGTTTGAGACGCTGGAAGTGCTGGGGCGGGAGACCACGCTGACGCGCATCAATCAGGCACTGGCAAAAATCTCGTGACGTAGAACGCTGGGCGCAATTTTCACTGGTGGCCCGTTGCCCGCGCGGGTGTTTTCTTGCGGTAAGATCAAAGAGTAATGAATCCGCGTCCCCCAAGTGAAGCTGGAGAAAAAGTCGTCGCTGCTCCTGGCGTGCCGTCGCCCGCGCCGTCGAACTTCGTCCGAGAGATCATTCTTGAAGACCTCAGAACCAACAAGCACAATGGCCGCGTGCAGACGCGCTTTCCTCCCGAGCCCAACGGCTACCTGCACATCGGGCATGCCAAGGCGATCTGCATTGACTTCGGACTGGCCGACGAATTTCGCGGACATACCAATCTCCGTTTCGACGACACCAATCCCGAAAAGGAAGAGACGGAATACGTCGAGTCGATCAAGGCCGACGTCAACTGGCTCGGCTTTCAGTGGGACGGGCTGTTCTACGCATCCGATTATTTCGATCAACTCTACGAATGGGCGATCAAGCTAATCAAGGACGGGAAAGCCTACGTCGACGATCTGACGGCCGAGGAAATCCGCAAGCATCGCGGCACGCTCACAGAGCCCGGAAAAGACAGTCCTTATCGCAATCGTTCTGTGGAGGAGAATCTGAATTTATTTGAGCGCATGCGCGCCGGCGAGTTTCCCGACGGCTCGCGCGTTCTGCGGGCCAAGATCGACATGGCTTCGCCGAACCTCAACCTGCGCGATCCCGTAATGTACCGCATCCTGCACGCCGAGCATCACCGCACCGGCAACAAATGGTGCATTTATCCGATGTATGACTACGCACATGGCGAA
>Ga0210396_10003556_pt1 | contig 15501 bp, 8 predicted proteins | sample IncBWH17OmetaG_FD_155466 | JGI IMG/M metagenome (GOLD analysis project Ga0210396, IMG submission 155466) | Forest soil microbial communities from Barre Woods Harvard Forest LTER site, Petersham, Massachusetts, United States - Inc-BW-H-17-O ... | reverse complement strand
TCTCTGCGGGATGGGCGAATTCCTGGTTGGGATTCTTGGGCATCCGCTGGACCTCCAGGCTCAGGATCCCCAGCTGCCGCATGACCTCGGGTACGCTCCGGGGCACCATGCCCAGATCTTCGCCGAAGATCAGCATATTGGTCGCCCGCTTAAGGGCCGGCAGCTTGTTCATCGCCTCGCGATGCCAAAAATCGTCCTGCCGGTAATAGAAATAATTGATGTAAAGGTCTTTCAGCTGCTGCTGGGAATGCCATTCCAGATAACGGAACGAGGTGGTAGTGTCCATATCGATGCGGAAATGGAATTCCTGGCCCCCCGATCCTTCGACCTCCAGCAAAAGCACGTTCGAAACCAGGTCATACAACCCCTGCCGCAGCCTGGCGCTAAGCGGCGTCCCCTGCCTGCTGGACCAGTCCTCGATCTTCCGCTGGGTACGGAAGGGTTCCTGCAGCACGTAAAACCCGTTTCCCGCAGGTTGCAGATACTGGTTCCTGACCCCTTCCATGTCGGGACCAAAAATATCCCACAGCACCGCGTCATTGATAAAAGGCCTGGTATAACGCAGATAGTCGAACCAGATGTTCCGCTGCTGGAACTCCGCCTTGTTCACGGGAATAGCCGGCGCAAAATGTCCCAGGATGCCTTCCACGACGTCCATCGGGATGCTCCAGATGCGGAAAAACCCCAGGATATGATCGATCCGGAAACCATCGAAATAATTGCTCATCTGGGCAAAACGCTGCCGCCACCAACGATAGCCATCCTTGCGCATCTCCTCCCAGTTGTAGGTGGGAAAACCCCAGTTCTGGCCCTTGACGGCAAAATTATCCGGCGGCGCCCCGGCTTGCATATCCATGTGATAGAGCTGCGGCGACACCCAGGCGTCGCAACTGAACCGTCCTATCCCAATCGGGATGTCTCCCTTGAGGATGACCCCTTGCGCATGGGCATAATCGACGGCATCCCGCAGTTGCAGGTGCAGATGGTATTGGATGAAATACTGTAGGGCAATGGCGTCATAATGCCGGGACACGGGGGTCGTGAATTGCTGTATCGTGGCTTCGTCATACCGGCTGTGCATGGGCCATTTGGTGAAATCCGCGGTGCCGTTCTTGTCCCGCAGATAACAAAAAGCGGCATACGGGACCAGCCAGGCCCGATTCGCCGCAAAAAACTTTTGGAATCCTTCGTCTTTCTCGAATTCTTCTTTCTGTAATTCGTATAACTCTTTTACAACCAGAAATTTAATCTTGATTACCTGCTCGTAATCGACGTCCGGCAGGGCATTCAATTCCTTTTGCTTTTTGTGCAAAGGCTTGATGAGATCAAGGTATTTTTTGCCGGCGCAGGCCTCCAGGTTCAGGTAGATCGGATGCAGGGCAAAAGCCGATATGGCCGCATAGGGATAGGAATCCACCCAGGTATGGGTGGCCGTCGTATCGTTGACCGGCAGGATCTGAACGAGCCGCAGACCACATTTGACGGCCCAGTCGATCAGCAGGGGCAGATCGGTGAACTCCCCCACCCCCAGCGAATCCTTGCTCCGGAGACTAAACACGGGGATGGAGACCCCTGCCGCCTTAAAACCCGTATTGGGAAGACGAACAAACCCATCGTGCTGGATGCTGACCTTTTTCGGGCGGGCATCGCCGGGTAACTGCCTATTGGGTCCCGCCTCATATCGCGTCAGCCTTTTTTCCTTTTTATGATAGACGCCGTATTTGTATTCTAACGGAAAGGACTCCGGCGGAATGGACAAGGCGACCGTCCACCAATCGCCTTCCGGCGCCAGCAAAAGCGGATCGTTTTCCTGCCAGTCGTGCAGGGCCAGGGCATTACCCAGCACACAGACCAGCTCGTCCTCCTTCAGCAGCGGCGCCTTGACCCGGAAGACATGCGTCACCGCCCCCTTGAGCTTTTGTTTTTTCCCTGCCTTGTGCTGCGGCAAAAGGACGTTGCGGAAAGGTGCCGTGGAAAAGACATTCTCATATTCACCGGCAAAATTCCAGGTGTCGATCACCGAAAGCTCTTCGACGTCCTGGGCAGGCGCCTCGATGGTCTTGTCGTCTCCCCATTCCTCCGTCAGGGCGCCATCGACCCCCCGGAGGACATAATGATAATGGATGGGCTCGGAAGGCATCGTCGCAACAGTGAGGCTAAGATGCCAGAATTCTCCGTTCACATATTCCATAGGTAGGGCTGCCGCTACGTCGCCATTCCCCAGATCGGCCAGATTGCCTGTCAGCAGGATGGATTCTCCGGGATGGGTATAGAAACGCAGGTAGAAATCTAATTTCATCAGTAATGTGTATTTTTTACATTATGCCGCTAATGTATGCTAAAATTTTATTGAATGTTACTCGACTGGTGGAATTTTCACTGGTGTGGCGGCCCGAAGTTATTGATTTTTTTGACTTTGGTTCAATACTGGATTTCCTTTAACTTCGCGCAACAAAGTTTTCTTATGGAACAGCAAAAGAAGAATACTGCCGCCTATTGGTTAATGTTTTTCGTTTCCACCGCCTGTCTTATCTGGGCCATCGCCGCTCATTTCGAATACCTGACCCTGATCCTGCCGTTCGTTTTCACGTCTTTTGTCAAGGCGATGGATATCATGTAAGTTGATCCTTGATCCAGCCTAACGACACCTACGGATCTTACTATCAGGAGAACGCTGCCGCCTATACCGTTGCGATCCGGAAACTGCAGCAAAAGCTCAACGGGCTATCGCTGCTGCGGCTGGTTATCTTTTCGTCCCTGGTATGGAACGTATATGACCTGATCCAGGACTACTCCCTCGTCCTGCTCGTGCTGGCGTTTGTCCAGACCGGTGTTTTCGTCTTCTTTATCAACCTCCATTACAGCTGGAAAGACAAACGCCGGCTGCTGGAAAAGCTGCGTTTCGTCAACGAGAACGAGCGGCACATCCTTGCCGGCGAGGTCAATGGCTTTTCAGACGGTTCGGATTTTCTCGACGCCGGGAATTATCTCGAAGACCTGGATATCTTTGGCCGGCATTCCCTTTTCCATCTGCTCAACCGGACGACCACCGTTCGGGGAGCCGCTGTACTCGCCGATTGTCTGCGTCGGCCCATCCTGGCGACCGGGCCAATCCTGCAACAACAGGAAGCCGTCCGTACCCTGGCGCCCCAAACGGCCCACCGGCAGTTGCTGACGGCGACGGGTTTGCTCCTACAGGAGGCCCCCGGCCGGGATGCGATGAAACCGCATGCCGATCTCGACACGGAAAGCCTCCGCGAATGGCTGGAGACCCCTCCCCGGCTGCTCCCCAATGTCCCGGTGCGCATCGCGGTCTATTTCCTCTCGCTTTTCAACGCCTATGCGATCTACCAGCTTTTTGCGAGCAATAAATATACCCTTGTTCTCATCGGGCTTGTCGTGTCGAGGGGGCTTTGGGGCGTCTTTGCCAAATACATCGGTGATCAGCACCGGCTCATCGGTCATAAACATGCCCTGCTCGATCAATACGCCGGTATTCTCGCGGTCTTCAATGCCATCGATCCGGGGCGGTCCGCGATCCTTGGGGAGCTGCGGGGACATACCGGCAGGGCACATACGGCCATCCGGAAACTATCCAGGCTGAGCTCCGCGTTTGATCAGCGGTTGAACCTGCTGGTCACCACGATCCTGGGCACGTTCTTTTTCTATGATCTTTTTTGTATGATGGCGGTCGAGCGATGGAAGACCCGCAACCGCGCCGGTCTGCTCGTCTGGATCGACGCCGTCGCCCGGGTCGAGGCCCTGAATGCCCTGGCGACCTATGCCTTCAACCATCCGGAGAACAATTATCCTCAACCCGTCGACGAAACGCTGCTCCCTGGCGAACCCGGCACCCCCGCTGCGGCAGGCGCCGAAACCGGCTTCCCGCCCCCTGCGGCCGATCTCTTTATCGAGGCTGCCGGGCTGGCCCATCCGCTGATCCCCGCGGCCCGTCGCGTCGCCAACGATCTGATGATCGGCCGCGCCGAAAAACTGATCGTCGTCACAGGTTCCAATATGTCTGGGAAAACGACCTTTCTCCGGACACTCGGCGTCAACATCCTGATGGCCCAATGCGGCCTCCCCGTGTGCGCCGTTTCCTTTCGGTTTACGCCTTTGCAGCTGCTGACCTCACTGCGCATCAGCGATTCACTGCAGGAACAGACCTCGTATTTTATGGCCGAACTGAAAAAATTACAGAAGATCATCCAACGGTTACAAACCGGCGCCCCGACACTGGTGCTCATCGACGAGATCCTCCGCGGCACCAATTCCGAGGACAAGACCTTCGGCTCCGAACAATTCATCCGCAAGCTGTTGGGCTATCATTGTCTGTCGCTCTTCGCGACCCATGACCTCTCGCTGGGAGCGTTGGAAAACGAATTGCCCGGGCAGATCAGCAATTATTGTTTCGAAAGTATCATCGAGAATAACGAACTGTATTTCGACTATCGCCTCCAACGCGGCATCGCCCGCAACCGTAACGCGTCCTTCCTCATGCAAAAGATGCAGATCATTTAGCGCGGTCCGCGCGCTAAATAAAAAACCCCTGCGAAGCAGGGGTTTTGCTACATAATCTATCCTTATCAGTAACCAAAACCGGTGACAATACGGGGCTGCTTACGGCCAAACGCCGAGTAACGGCGATTCCGCCGGATAGCCCATAGATCCAAAGCGCTAAACGAGCTTTTTGCAGCCCCGCGCAATGCGACATCTGTCGCCACAGTTTCTTTAACTTCAGTTACTAACCTTTCCAGGATAGCTGGTTCCATTTGTACACGCGAGTGTACTAGATCACTTTTCATGATTTATTTGTTTTACTATTTCTAAAAATTTTCAGAACAACCCAAGAAGAATCATACCTGGCCTTCGGCCCATTGAACACTTAAAGAATCGTTGTAAGAAGTGTGCTGAATTGATTATTGACCTTCGGTCGGACCTCCGGTCCCTGGAGTACTCTGTAGATGGCAAGTTCGCTAGTTTGCGTATAGCTGGTTGTTCAATTCGAGTGCAAAATTACAAAATATTCTGGGATAAGCAAGAAAAAAGGGCCCGTTTTTTCAGGCCCTTATAATCGCGTATCTATCAATGTTTTACTTCACTTCTTCGAACTCGGCATCGGTGACATTTTCCCCGCCGCCATTCGCTTGTTGCCCTTCGTGAGCGCCGCCGCCGGGTTGGCCACCGGCAGACTGTTGTGTCGCCTTGTACATTTCTTCCGAGGCCGCGGTCCACGCATTGTTCATCTCGGTCACAGCCGCATCGATAGCCGCCACATCCTGAGATTTGTGCGCATCCTTCAATTTGCCGAGCGCCGTTTCGATAGGAGCCTTTTTATCGGCCGGTAGCTTGTCGCCAAATTCCTTGAGCTGTTTTTCCGTCTGAAAGATCAGACTATCGGCCTGATTGACCTTGTCGACCTTTTCCCGGGCGGCCTTATCGTTGGCTTCGTTGGCCTTGGCTTCTGCCTTCATCTTCTCCACTTCTTCCTTGCTGATACCACTGCCGGCTTCGATCCGGATCTTCTGTTCCTTACCCGTGCCCTTATCCTTTGCCGTTACATGCAGGATACCGTTGGCATCGATGTCGAAGATGACTTCGATCTGGGGTACGCCGCGCGGAGCGGGCGGAATATTATCCAGGTTGAAGGTACCCAGGCTCTTGTTCTGGCTGGCCATGGGACGTTCGCCTTGCAGCACATGGATCTGTACACCGGGCTGGTTATCGCTGGCCGTAGAGAAGGTTTCCGATTTCTTGGTCGGGATCGTGGTGTTGGCATCGATCAGCCGGGTCATGACACCACCCATGGTTTCAATACCCAGGGACAACGGCGTAACGTCGAGCAGCAACACATCCTTGACCTCGCCTGTGAGTACTGCACCCTGGATAGCAGCGCCGATGGCGACTACTTCGTCCGGATTGACACTCTTGTTGGGCTTTTTGCCAAAGAACTTTTCTACGAGCTCCTGTACCTTGGGGATACGGGTGCTGCCACCTACCAGGATCACTTCGTCGATCTGCGAAGCCGAGATGCCGGCGTCTTTCAAGGCCTGTTCACAGGGCTTCAGGCATCTTTCGAATAAAGAATCGGAAAGCTGCTCGAACTTGGCGCGGGTCAGCTTCTTGACCAGGTGTTTGGGAACACCGTCGATAGCCGTGATATAAGGTAAGTTGATTTCCGTTTCGCTGGAAGAGGACAGCTCGATCTTGGCCTTTTCAGCGGCTTCTTTCAAACGCTGTAACGCCATCGGGTCCTTGCGGAGGTCGACATTCTCTTCTTTCTTGAATTCGTCGGCGAGCCAATCCATGACGACCTTATCGAAATCGTCGCCACCGAGGTGCGTGTCGCCATTGGTGGATTTTACTTCGAATACGCCATCACCCAATTCCAGGACAGAGATATCGAAGGTACCGCCACCCAGGTCGAATACGGCGATCTTCTCGTCCTTGCCGGCCTTGTCCAGACCATAAGCCAGCGCGGCAGCCGTAGGCTCGTTGACGATACGCCGTACCGTGAGCCCGGCGATCTCGCCGGCTTCCTTGGTAGCCTGACGCTGAGCATCGTTGAAATAAGCGGGGACGGTGATCACCGCTTCCGTGACTTCCTGACCCAGATAGTCTTCAGCCGTCTTCTTCATCTTCTGAAGGATCATCGCCGAGATCTCCTGGGGCGTATATAAACGGCCGTCGATGTCGATCCGGACCGTATTGTTATCTCCTTTGACCACTTTATAGCTCCAATGCGTGATCTCATTGGTCACTTCGTCATAACGACGGCCCATGAATCGTTTCACTGACATAATGGTGTTCACGGGATTGGTAATGGCCTGGCGTTTCGCGGGGTCCCCTACCTTTCTTTCTCCATTCTTCAGGAAACCTACGATCGAGGGGGTCGTACGACGCCCTTCATCGTTGGCGATCACTACGGGCTCATTTCCCTCCATGACAGCTACGCAGCTGTTCGTTGTGCCGAGGTCAATTCCTATAATTTTTCCCATATAGTTTATATGATTTTAAAGGTTTTACAAGTATTCCCGGAAAGTATTGTCAATCATTATGCCACGGCATGCCGATCTGCCATTTTTTCACCCTGGCAGCCGGGCGGCTGCCATCGCCCGATGACTGGGAAACCAGGACGGTCATTGGGCCGTCATTAGCAGGATGGCCGGTAGGCAGACCTTCGCCCGAGGGCCATCATTGGCAGGACGGCCGTAGGCCGTCGCCCGAAGGGCCATGATTAGCCTTTATCGAACCACTTCAAGTACGGGTTTCAATGAATCTCCGCGAAATACGTAGTCCGCCACCTCGTCAACCCCAGGGGAAATAGAATTGAAGGAAATGCCCGTTCCCGCCATTTTGACCATACAAATATCGTTTTCGCCGTCCCCGACTGCCACGGAATCTGCCACACTGATCCCAAAACGGTGGAGGATGTATTGGAACATGTTGGATTTGCAATGGTCGTGTTCGCACTGGCTAAACCGATCCTTTAAAAGCTGAGAGGGTATTTTGACCTCTCCCGTGGCCACGCTTTTCCGGAATTCCAGCTCATTGCCAAGGGTGAAATCCAACCCCAGGAGGTTCTTGATATGATTGGCAATGGCATGATAACTGTCGCTGATGATCCCGCAGACATAACCCCGCACCTGCAATTCCCGGATCACCTGGACCGCGTCCCCGATAAGGGGAATAGATTCCACGACATGGATCAGTTCCGCGAAGGTTCGCCCTTCCAGCAGCCGGGCGATCTTCTGGGTCTTGATATAATTGCTTTTCTGCTGGTTCAGGATATCCTGCAATTCCCGGGTAAAGCCGAACACTTCAGCCGCCTTCTGGATAAAGCTCCCCTGCAGGAGCGTATTGTCCATGTCGAAAACGATCATCTTCCGCGGCTGACGGGTCAGGTCCTTCAACGCAAACTCCACCTGTTCCCGCATCGCCGGCGGCCCATCTTCTTCCTGACGCCGGCTGCTGTCGAAGATATTCACCCGTTTGAAAATGGCATTGGCCACCTGCTTGGCCATCCGGCTGAGCACATGCAACGGCTGCCGGTCGTCCTGCATCTCCCCGATACAGACTTCGGTGATGCGGGCTTGCACCTGGTGCATATCGATGAGCAACCCGATGTCCACCCCATAGTCATTGTCGAACTCCACCTTTTGAAAAATGCTTTTCTTGCCGGCAATCATCCCGCTCAGGGGCTGTTTGAATTTGAGCAGATGCGGAAAAAAGGTATCCAATAACGGCTTGGCCAGGATCTCCGCGACCCGGCCACTCTGGCGTTCATAATACGATTTTACGAAATCGGCCTCACCGCTGATCAGGGGAGCCGTCAGCCTGGCCACGATATCCTCTTCATAACTGGGTAGATCAGCCTCCAGGAACACCAGGATCTCATTCTTCGCCATCATCATCCCCTCCCGCATCGCATCGCCCTTGCCGACATGCGTGCTCGTGATCACTCTTACCTCTTCCTTTCTGGCTTCCGCGATAGTATCATCCGTAGACATGTCGTCGACCACGATGATCTCCGTCACCATCTCGTTTCGCTTGGCCTGACGGATCACCTGCCGGATCGTCTTTTCTTCGTTAAGGGCGGGGATGATGACTGTGACCATAGGCTTTTGGTTTGAGTAATGCAACCTGTAAAATTACTAAAATTGTTCCGTGCGTGATGACTAAATTTGTTCCGTGTGCGGCTAAAACTGTGCCAGTAAGTTGACTATGCCCATCGACCTGGATATGCTGGCCAGGGAGGCATGTCTATCCCGTTTTCATTTTCACCGGTTATTTACACGTATTTACCGAGTCACTCCCCATCAGTACGTTACCCGCAATCGGTCATCCCCCCAGGAAAAAGCAATTTTGAAGAAGACGATCCTCCCGGCGACCGCTAACTTTATTATAAATATTACAATCTATGATCACCCGCGTCTCTCACATCACCTATTTCGTTCGCTTCCGAAGCGAACCCAAGGAGCAGTTTTACGGCATCGAAGCGATCGTCACGGATGGTGTGGGTAACTGGTTCAGCATGTCGCAGCCAAAATAATGTCGATGAACACGGCGATCCAGGTCTGCAGGGTAAGGAGCTAGTCTATCTGCCCTTTTTCCTGCTCTACCTTGAAGGTGAAGTTTTTCTGCGTCACATAGCTGAAGCAGACCACGATGACGGTCGTCAGCACCTTGGCGATCGTGGGATAGATATGGAACTGTTCTACGAACAGCTTGATGAAGATAATATTTAACCCGATGCAGATGATCACCAGCATAAAATACCGGAACAACTGGACCCGGCCGTGCAGGGTGCTCCCCGGGAAAGCGATATACCGGTTCAGGAAAAAGCCGGTGGGAAAACTCACGCAGAAGGCAATGAAAACGGAAGCGACATAAGGCGAAATGGTCGTGAAACCCAAATGGACATTATTCTTATGCAGGATATAGTTGAAGCTGAACCAATACATCGCAATGTCCAATAGAGTGCTCGTACCTCCACAGGCGGCATACCGAAAGGTCTGCAAAGGCATGATCCGGCTAAAGGGCGGATAAAAGAAATCAATAAAGGTGGTGATATTGTTTTTCAATTGCTGTACCATCACATTAGCTTCCCTGGGTGATAAAGTTTACAAAGATACCGACAAAACGCGGAGCCTCCAAAAGATTGGCCAACTTGCATTACTTTTGCAGCCAATCTGTTGAAAATGGAACTTATCAGCCAGATCAGGACGGCCACCCGTCAGGCGCTCATCGATCTCTACGAACATACGCTGCAGGCGGGAGATATCCTCGTCAACGAAACCAAACCGGAGTTCGAAGGCGACTATACGGTGGTGTTGTTCTCCTTTGTCAAATCGCTCAAAAAGAATCCCGAAGTACTGGGCAACGAATTGGGCGCGACCCTGGTAAAGACCAACCCCACCCTCTTCTCCGCCTATAACGTGATCAAAGGCTTTCTCAACCTGACGATCGCCGATAGCTACTGGCTGGACTTCCTCCATCGCGAACACGACAACCCCGCCTTCGGCCGCAGGGAACGGCACGGGAGGAAGGTGATGATCGAATATTCTTCACCGAATACCAATAAGCCCTTACATCTCGGGCACCTGCGTAATAATTTCCTGGGCTGGAGCATCGCCGAGATCTATAAGGCGAACGGCTACGATATCGTCAAGACCTGTATCGCCAACGATCGCGGCATCCATATCTGTAAAAGCATGATCGCCTGGCAGCTCTTTGCCGATGGCGCCACGCCCGAAAGCACCGGCATCAAGGGCGACCATCTCGTGGGGGATTATTATGTGCTCTTCGGCGCAGAACACAAAAAACAAATAGCAGAGCTCGTGGCCGCCGGCATGGACCAGGAGACGGCCGAAAAAGAAGCGCCCATCATGAAGGCCGCCCAGCAAATGCTGGTCGACTGGGAAGCCGGCAAGCCAGATGTCATCGCCCTCTGGAAAACCATGAACAGCTGGGTCTACGCTGGTTTCGACGAGACCTACCGCCGCATCGGCAGCGATTTCGACAAGATCTACTACGAAAGCGATACCTATCTCCTCGGAAAGGCCCTGGTGGAAGAGGGGTTGCAGAAAGGCGTTTTCGAACAGGAACCCGACGGCAGCGTCTGGATCGATCTCACCGCCGACGGGCTGGACCGGAAGATCGTGCAACGCCGCGACGGTACTGCCGTCTACATGACCCAGGACATCGGTCTGGCCGTCCGCAAATACGAAGAGTTCCACAGCGACGAAAGCATCTATGTCGTCGGCGACGAACAGAACTATCATTTCAAAGTGCTGAAGCTGATCGCCCGGAAGCTGGGCCTCCCTTCCGCCGACGGTATCTTCCATCTGAGCTATGGGATGGTCGAGCTGCCTACGGGCCGGATGAAGACCCGCGAAGGGACCGTCGTCGACGCCGACGATATGCTCGACGAAATGGTCGACGAAGCCGAACGCAAGACCAAAGAACAAGGCAAGACCCAAGGGTTTACCCTCGACGAACTCGAAACGCTTTACGAGACCATCGGTTTGGGCGGGCTGAAATTCTTCCTCCTCCGGGTGGACCCCAAAAAACGTATGCTCTTCAATCCGGAAGAATCCATCGATCTGCATGGCTATACGGCCACCTTTATACAATATGCTTATGCGCGCATCCGCAGCATCCTGCGTAAGGAAGGCGACGCGCTCACCGGGACAGTCACCGGCAGTCTCCTGCCGCTCGAAAAGACCTTGACCATCACGCTGGAGAAATTCCCGGCGATCTTGAGTCAGGCCTGCCAGGAGATGAGCCCGTCCGTGGTGACCGCCTATGCGTTCGACCTGGCCAAGACCTTCAATTCTTTTTATGCGGAACACAGCGTCTCGGGGGCCGAGACACCGGACAAAAAGATCCTGCGGCTTATGCTTTGCCGCATGACAGCCACCGTCCTTCGCAGCGCGCTCAATGTATTAGGGATAAAAGTTCCGGAACGAATGTGATCGCGGGCCCGGCCCCAGCCGCCGCGAATGCGCGCAGCTGCTTATTTCAACACAACCGCCCCGAGCGGCGGCAGATGCACCGTGAGCTCATACCAGCCTTCATCACCCGTGGATTTCACGGGCACTGCCGGGTTATTGGTATCCCCCGTCCCGAAATATTTCCGGTCATCGCTGTTGAAGACCTCGGTCCAGGCCGTCTTCCCCCGCGTATACACCTTCCAGTCCCGCCGGACCACCGGCGTGAAATTGAGGATGATCAGCAGATCGCCGGCGGAATCCTTCCCCTTGCGGCGATAGACGACGACGCTCTCCGCGCGATGCCGCAGGTCGACCCACTCGAAACCGAACTTATTGAACTGGTTCTCATATAAGGCCGGCTCGTTGCGCAGCAAAAAATTCAGATCACGCACGCAATCCTTGAGTAACCGGTGCGAATCGTGTTGCAACAGATACCAGGGTAGCTCGGTCTTATAATTCCACTCCGTGGTGGCGCCGAACTCATCGCCCATGAACAACAGCTTTCCGCCCGGATGCGTGAGCATATACGTATAAAGTAGCCGCAGATTGGCGAACTTCTGCCAGTCATCCCCCGGCATCTTATAGATCATCGGCGATTTCCCATGCACGACCTCGTCATGACTCAACGGCAGGACAAAATTCTCGTCATAGTAGTACATCATGCTGAAGGTGAACTTGTCCTGGTGATGCTGACGGAAGACGGGATCTAATTTGAAAAAATCCAGGGTATCGTGCATCCAGCCCATCATCCACTTCATCCCGAATCCCAATCCGCCGGCAAACGTCGGCCGGCTGACCCCCGGCCAGTCCGTAGCTTCCTCGGCGATGGTCTGCGCGTCGGGGAAATCCCGGAAGATCGTCGCATTCAGGTCCTTGATAAAGGCGATCGCCTCCAGGTTGCCGTCCCCGCCATATTCATTGGGCTCCCACCCCCCTGCCTGCCGGGAATAGTTGAGTTTGAGCATCGAGCTCACGGCGTCGACCCGGATACCATCTACATGGTATTTATCCAGCCAGAACCGCGCATTGCTGATCAAAAACGATTTGACCTCACCCCGGCTGTAGTTGAAGATATAGCTGTTCCAGTCCGGGTGGAACCCCTTGCGCATATCCGCATATTCGTAGGTGTTAGCCCCGTCGAAAAGGTAAAGCCCATGATAATCGTAGGGGAAATGCGACGGCACCCAGTCCAGTATCACCCCGATCCCTTCCCGGTGGAACGCCTCCACCAGCCCCATAAAACCCTGCGGGTCTCCGAACCGGGACGTGGCCGCATAATACCCTGTTCCCTGGTACCCCCAGCTGCCGTCGAACGGGTGCTCCATCACCGGCATCAGCTCCACATGCGTGAACCCCATCTCCCTGACATAGGGCACCAGCAGCTCGCGGATCTGGCCCTAGGTATTGTACCGCTCTTCGGCGAACGGATCGGGCCGCATCCAGCTGGCCAGATGCACCTCATAGATGCTCCATGGCGCCTCCAGGGAATTGTGCGTTTTCCGCGTGGCCATCCAATGCTCGTCCCGCCAGGGATAATCCAGCTCCCAGGTGATCGACGCCGTCTTGGGCCGCATCTCCCAGAAATAGGAATAAGGATCGCCCTTGTCCAGCACCGCGCCATTGACACTTTTGATATGGTATTTATAGGACTCGCCCGTTGGGACGTCCGGGATGAACCCTTCCCAGATCCCGGACCGCTCCAGCCTGACGAATAACGGATGCTGTTCCGGCTGCCAGTCGTTAAAATTGCCGATCACCGACACCGCCGTGGCATTCGGCGCCCATACCGCGAAATAATACCCCTGCCGGCCCAACACCGTCACCCGGTGCGAGCCAAAGAGCTCATAACACCGGTAATTCGTACCAGCCTGGAAATTACGGATGTCCGCGTCCGTGAATAAGGAGTAATTCCACACCGGTTTGCTCGCATCGACAAAATGAACATCCTCGTATCGTTTTATGGAATTTTCCATGGGCCGTGTCTTTAACGTAAATTTAAGGCTTCGCTTTTGCAAATCCCTGTTTTCGAAATTAATTTCAGCCGACGCTAACGTTACACCTATCTTATGCCCAGACTGACTGTCCTCTTATCCTGCTTTCTGCTCCTCACCGTGTCAGCGATGGCACAATATTCGCACATTTCCGGCTCTGTTTCCGATACATTGGAAAAAAAGTCCTTGTCCAACGCCTCCATCCTGCTCCTGCGACCCGCCGACTCCATCCTGATCGCCCATACCCGCAGCGATGCCGCCGGTCATTTCCAGCTGAACCAGATCCCTACCGGGCATTATCTTCTGCTCGTGACCTACCCGTCCTATGCCGATTATGTCGACGAGATCGATGCAAAGGATACCGGCGGGCTCGTGCTGCCCTCCGTCCCCATGATGCTGAAAAGTAAGTTACTGGAGACCGTCGTGGTCAATGGCAACAAAGGCGCCGTCCGGATCAAAGGGGATACCACGGAATTCAACGCCGACAGCTTCCGCACCGAAGTCGGCGCCTCGGTGGAAGACCTGCTCAAAAAGCTGCCCGGCATCCAGGTGGACCGCAACGGCAAGATCACGGCCCAGGGCGAGACGGTCAAAAAAGTCCTGGTAGACGGGGAGGAATTCTTCGGCGACGACCCTACCCTCGTGACCCAGAACCTGCGCGCGGATATGGTCGATAAGGTACAGGTCTTTGACAAAAAAAGCGACCAGGCGACGTTTACCGGTATCGACGACGGCCAGCGGGAAAAGACCATCAACCTGAAACTCAAGAACGGGAAAAAGAACGGCTATTTCGGCCGGCTCACTGCCGGCGCCGGCACCGACGGCTACTACGACGAACAGCTCATGGTCAATTATTTCAAGAATAAGGAAAAGCTGGCCGCCTATGGGATCATCAGCAACACCGGGAAAACGGGGCTCAACTGGTCCGAACGGGATAACTATGGCCAGAGCATCCTCGGCCAGGCCGATGTCGACGAATCCACCGGGTTCATCTCTATCCAGGGCAACAACGACGACCTCGATACCTGGTCCGGCCGTTTCGAAGGTCAGGGATACCCGGGCGTAAAAACCGGCGGCCTGCATTTCAATAACAAATGGGACGACGACCTCCAATCGCTCAACGGCAATTACCAATACATGGACCTCGCCGTCAAAGGCAGCAGCACGACCAACACCGAGAACATCCTCCCCGATACCTTTTATTTCAATAACCAGCAGCAGACCTTTAACAACCGGATCATCCGCCATACCGTCGATGGCACCTACGAGCTGAAATTCGACTCGACCTCTTCGCTCAAGATCATGGCGGACGGGGGCACCGATCACAAGACCACTTTCAACCAGTTCGAATCCGACTATCTGGCCGCGGACAGCAGCCTGGTGAACACCAACAATCGCACGACCTCGACCACCGGTGACAAACGGGTCGTCAACAGCAATTTCCTCTGGCGAAAAAAACTGGGACGACCAGGCCGGACGGTGTCCCTCAATGTGCGCGAGAACTATACCGACGACGCCTCTTCCGGCTTTCTCAATTCCGATACCCGTTTCTACCAGGGCGGCATCGCTACCAGCGATTCCCTCATCAACCAGTACAAGGATTTTCATACGATCACCACCCTGCTGGATACCAAAGCGACCTATTCGGAGCCGCTTTCCAGGGTCTCTTTCCTCGTAGGCAATTACGGCGTCGTGGTGAACAACAACCACAGCGACCGGAATTCGTTCAACAAGGCGAACGGTGGAAAATTTACGCTCCTGGATTCGCTCTACAGCAACGATTACCAATACAATGTGTTGACGCAACGGGGCGGATTGGCCTATAGTCTGATCAAAAAGAAGCTGCGCATCTCCGCCGGCGCCGATGTCGGATTCACCAGCTTTCGCCAGCGCGATCAGATGGCGGATACCTCGGCCATCCGTCATTTCGTCAACTGGTACCCCACCGCCTCGCTCGGGTACTCTTTTTCTTCGATGTCGCGGCTGAACATCCAATACCAGGGCGTCACGACCCA
>Ga0210396_10003555_pt1 | contig 15504 bp, 15 predicted proteins | sample IncBWH17OmetaG_FD_155466 | JGI IMG/M metagenome (GOLD analysis project Ga0210396, IMG submission 155466) | Forest soil microbial communities from Barre Woods Harvard Forest LTER site, Petersham, Massachusetts, United States - Inc-BW-H-17-O ... | reverse complement strand
AAGCTATACCTGCCGCCCCGACCGCAGCCGAGCAGCAGGTGCAAGCCGATGCCTATCGTGCATCTTCCCATGAACTGGACTCGCGGGTGGAGCTCAGCGGCCGCTCTGCCAAAGAGTTTGAGATGACGTTCGAACGCTTCCTGGCGTCGCTCTACATGACGGCGATGCTGCAGCTGGGGCTGATGCATCAGCAGGATGAGCAGCCGCGCATCGACATCATCGGGGCGCGACAAACCATCGACACGCTAGCTCTGATGGCGGAAAAAACCAAGGGCAACCTCACGCCCACGGAAGAAAACTTTCTGCAGAACAGCCTTTATGAAGTGCGGATGGCCTATGTGGAAGTGACTAACGCGTTGTCGCGTCCGCCGCAGCCCGGATCTGCCACAGGAACCAGCGGACGGTGACGATCGAATCAGCGCAACCTAGTCACGGTAGCCCAGACATGAAGGTTAGCCGATGAAGGCGACACTCACGGTACTGGGGAGCGGCACATCCATTTGTGTGCCTACACTCGGTTGCGACTGTGTGGTCTGCCATTCGGCTGATCCGCATGACCGGCGCACCCGTCCTTCCATCATGATCCAGTATGCGGGAAAGGTGGTGCTGGTCGACACCTCGCCGGATTTCTACACGCAGGCCATCCGGGAGCGAATCACACATGTGGATGCGGTGCTCTATACCCACACACATGCCGACCACATTCTTGGCATTGACGACTTGCGACCGTTCAGTTACCGTCACAAGCCGGCGAAGCTGCCACTGTACGCGCGTCCGGATGCGGCGGCCTTTCTGCGCAGGATGTTCAGCTATATCTTCGACGCGGATTACAAATATGGCAGCTTACCCCAACTCGAGCTGCGGCCGATTGACGGTCCGGTGGAGCTATTTGGGGCGCGCTTCGAGCCCGTGCGCTTGATTCATGGCGAGGCGGAGATCTACGGTTTCCGCTTCGGCAACGCGGCTTATCTCACCGACCACAGCGAAATCCCGGAAGCATCGTTCCACCAACTGAAAGGCCTGGACATTCTTTTCTTAGATGCGTTGCGGCACAAACCTCACCCCACGCACTCAACGGTGGAGAATTCTCTGCGCATTGTGGAACGGGTGAAGGCGAAGCGGGCTTTCTTTACCCACATTTGCCACGATCTGGCGCATGAAGCGACCAACGCAGCTCTGCCGCCCCATGTGCGCCTGGCGTATGACGGGATGAATCTGGAGTTTGAAATCTGAACTTCAGTGGCCAGTTGTCAGTGACCAGTGAAAACGTCCGAAACACTGGCTACTGACCACCAACCACTGACGACTGAAATGCAAGTATTCCACAAACTCGAGGACGTTCCGGCAGGTTTCGGGCCTTCGCTGGTTAGCGTAGGCAATTTCGACGGAGTGCATCGAGCCCACGCGCGCGTGCTGGGCGAGATTGTTCGCCGGGCACGAGACAGCGGGGCTAAAGCCGTTGCCGTAACCTTTGAGCCTCATCCGGCGCGCATTCTTCGACCCGACTCCGGACTGAAGCTGCTCACTCCGCTGCCAGAGAAACTACGCTTGCTCGAAGGCGCCGGCATCGACGCTCTCGTAATTCTTCCCTTTGGACGTGATCTTTCGCTGATGACTCCGCGCCAGTTCGCTGAGCGCTTCCTGAAAAAGAAACTGCATGTGCGCGAAGTGCATGAGGGCTACAACTTCCGCTTTGGGCACAAGGCTGCTGGCGATGTGAATCTGCTGTCGCAACTAGGACAGGAAATGGGGTTCGAGGTGAAGGTCTACCCGGAACAGACTTTGCGCGGCGAACCCGTTTCCAGCAGCCATATCAGAAAATTGATCCGCGAGGGCCGGGTGAGCCGGGCACGGCATCTGCTGGCGCGTCCGTTCAGCATTTTGGGCACGCCTGGGCGAGGACGCGGCCTGGGATCCAAGCACACGGTTCCTACCATCAATCTGGCGCGCTATGAGGAACTTGTGCCGAAAGACGGCGTGTACATCACGAACACGCGTGTGGGGACCGACCGCTTTGAGTCTGTCACCAACGTAGGTAACCGGCCGACGTTTGGGGCAGATTCATTTGCTATCGAGACGCACCTGCTGAATTTTCATCCTATTGAGCTGACGCCGGAGAGCGAAGTGGAGATCTGTTTCCTCGACCGAGTGCGCGATGAGATCAAGTTCCCGTCGGTGGAAGCGCTGCGCGAGCAAATCGCGCACGATGTGAAGAAGGCGCGAAGGTACTTCCGTCTTGTCGGACAGCATTCTGGGGGTAGAGAACCCGGCTAATGCGGCAGATAGCCTGATTCCATGGGCAGTTTGCCGTCCACACGCACGACGTTAATGGTGTTGTCGACCGAGCGGACGTCTACCAAGCCGATAGCGCCGGGAGTGGATTGCACGATCTTGAGCGCGTCCGCGTCGGAGTCCGCCATGACGATAGAGTCCTTGTGAGCGGCGATCAGTGCCTTTAATTCGTCCGCGTTCATCTTGATTAAGCGCTCCAGTGTTTCCGTTTCGCCGGCGGAATCTTTGTGCAGGACCAGGACAACGGCCTTCCCGTCCGGCCATTTCTTGATCTCCGAGCGGAAAATCCTGGATAGGTGAACGGAAGTGACGTTTTCAACGCTGTTCTCCTTGTTGACCACCACCGCCATATGGTGGGCGAAGCAAGGGGTGAGGACCGTCAGCACAAAAGCAACCAGTATCGCAACCCGCTGAAATCTCATAAGCACATCCCGCTGCGAGGGTCGTTATCGGAAGCTACACGATTAAGACTAACCAAGAAGCTCCCCCTGCGAAGTAAAAACATTGTAAAGCCCCGGTGAAGGTACCTAAGAAGGAAACATGCAAATCTGCAGTTCTACCGCCGTGCCGAGAGGAGCGCGGAGCACAATCCCCATTAGACGCGAGAACGATCATGGTGACTCGTGCCCGTCGAAATGGGAAATTGACAATTCCCGGCTACGCCGTACAATCCCCGCTGCATGACCATTGGCCCCATCCAACTTATTCGACAGGCAACGCCGGGCCAGCGGCGGACGCTGCTGGCGGCGGGCCTGGGTTGGGCGCTCGATGCTTTTGACGCCATGCTCTACTCGCTGGTGCTGGCATTGTTGATGCGCGACCTAGGCATGAGGAAGAGCATCGCCGGGCTATTGAGCACGCTCACGCTGCTGGCTTCCGGCCTGGGTGGCGTGCTCTTTGGTTTTCTCGCGGACCGCATCGGGCGCAAGCAGGCCCTGATGGCGAGCATATTGACGTATTCAGTCTGCTCTTTCGCCTCAGGCCTGGCCACCAGCATCGCCATGCTGGCGGCCGCACGGTTCGTCTTGGGCCTGGGTATGGGCGGCGAATGGAACACGGGCGCTACGCTGGTCGCCGAGAGTTGGCCCACTGAGTTCCGCGCCAAAGCAATTTCAATCGTACAGAGTTCGTGGGCTCTGGGTTTTGCCGTGGCCGCATTGGTGGCGGGACCCGTGGCGCGGTACTTTGGTTGGCGGGCCGTGTTCTTCGTGGGGATTCTGCCGGCTTTGCTGACGCTGTGGATTCGGCGTGGAGTGCCGGAATCAGCCATGTGGCAGCAGAGGCCGTCGCAACCATTTCCCGATGCGAGCGACAGCAGATTAGGTGATGCCGGCAAAGACGTAACAAGTTACGTCGCGTCGACTAGGAACATGAGCTTCTCTGTGATCTTTCGACCGCCTTTTGTGAAAGCTACGTTCGCTCTGCTGCTATTTAATTTCTGTGGCATGTTTGCCTGGTGGGGACTATTCACCTGGCTGCCTCCATATTTGTCGCTTCCCGTAGCGCAGGGTGGGCGTGGCTTTGGGGTAATGGGAACCACCACTCTTCTGGTTGTGCTGAATCTGTTTGGAATGTTGCCTGGCTATGCCAGCTTTGGGTGGGTGGCAGATCATCTGGGGCGGCGTAAGGCTTTCCTGATCTATAGCTTAACCGCAGCATTTCTGATTCCGCTTTATGCTGCAGCGCGCTTGCCTGGCGTCCTCATGGTGCTGGGAACAGTGGTCGCCTTCTTCGGAACCGGAATTTTCTCCGGTTCTGGAATCATAGGCAGCGAGATCTTCCCGACCAGCGTGCGAGCTCGCGCGCTGGGATTCACTTACAACGGCGCGCGGACGATGAGTTCGGTTGCTCCTCTCGTGATTGGTCGGGTGAGCGAGGTGAAGGGGTTAAGCTGGGCGTTTTATTTGTGTGCGGGTGGATATCTGCTGGCCGCGCTGATGACCACGCAATTGCCGGAGACGCGGGGAAAGAAGCTGGAGTAAGAACCATCTCGAAGTCAGCCGAACGGGTGGAATTCTATTCGATGGGTTCAACCACGACTGAATCCTTTGTAACGCCGCCTGGGCGCTGCACGATTACGATCGCCGCCAACACAAAGACGATTCCCACGGTCTGGACTGGGCGCAACACTGCGCCCAGGAACAAGGCGGCGAGAAGAATGGAAAAGACAGGCTCAAGGCAGCTAGCAATGATGGCACGAGTGGGTTCGAGATGCTGCAATCCGAGGAAATAGAGGGAGAACGCTCCCAGCACCGAGATCATGGAGAAAATGAACAGGAACAGCCACTGCGCGGGCGCATAGTGGGCGGAGAGGATTTTCCAGGGAGGATTGACGACGAGCCAGAAGGCCGCGGCGGCAGTCAGTGTCCAGACCAGCACGCGCCAGCGGTCGTAACGGGCGAGAATGCGATGTCCGCCGACGTTATAGAAGGCGAAGGAGAATGAGGCTAGCAGCGCGGCGAAGAGACCGTAGGAGTCGAGCTGAAGGGCTTGTCTCTCACCTAGCTTGCTTCTGACGATGCCAATGACGAGGGCAATCCCCGTAACCGCCAGCGCCACGGCAACAACCTTTTGCAGCGAGAATTTTTGCTGGCCGCGGGCTACGACATACAACAGAACCCAGACCGGAGCGGTGTATTGCACGATGATGGCGGTGGCGACGTTCGTCCTCTGGATGGCAACGTAATAGAAATAATTCGAGACGGCGACGCCGAGTGTACCCAGAAGAAAGCAGTACGCCAGATCGCGTGCGGGCATCTTGATACGCTGCCAACCTTGGGAGGCAACCAGAAGCGGAAGCAGCACCAGCAGAGAGAATGTGGTGCGAGCCTGCGAGAGAATCAGTGGGTCGATGGGACGGAGCGCCGCGGCTCCCAGAGGCAGCTTCCCAGTAAAAACGGCGCGGCCCAGGGCGGCGGATACCCCCCAGAGAAACGCCGCCGAGGCGATGAACAAATAGCCACGCAGAGCATGCGGACGGGCGTTTTGCGGACTTGGGTTTGAGATGGTTAGCCTCGTCGAATCGCTTTCGATGATCAGGCAGGGGAGATGAAGCGGTCAAGGCGGTCGGGATCAAAACCCTCGATCACTTCGGCCCCCTCAGCGGTGAGAACCACTAAAGTTGGAGCGGTACGGCTGTGGTAGGTCTCGAGCAATTCAAGGCGAGCGGCGGGGTCGCTCATGTCACGCTCTTCGAAGATGAGATCCTTCGCTTCCAGGAAAATCTTCATCACTTCGCAGTTCAGGCAGCCGGGCTGGGTGAAGAGGAGAAGTTTCCAGGGCATTTGGTCAGCGCATTCTATGCATCTAGATACTCGATCTCAGCCGTGATTTTAGCAGTCTTCTCGAGCATGGCCGAGACCGAACAATACTTTCCTTTTGAGAGACGCACTGCGTCCTCAACTGCCTTGTGGGACACTTTACCGCCGACGCGGTAGGTCAGCTTGATTTCCGTGTACACGGCGGGCGGTTGGGCGGCGCGCTCGGCCTCGGCACGGACTTCGAGGCTGGCAAGAGGCTCGCGCTTTTTTTTCAGGATGGAGACGACATCATAGCCGGTGCAGCCGCACAGGCCAATGAGAACCAGTTCCATGGGACTGTTCCCTGCCGCTTTATCACCGTCGACCACTATCGCGTGACCGCTGTCGGCGATTCCGTCAAAGCGTTGCTTTTCAATCCAAGTGGTTTTGGCTTCGGTCATACAACTCGCTTTCTAACCTTCATCGCCGGTTATCCGTACTAGGCTCGGGATGAATCAGCACGCGGAATAATTCGGGCGCAGCCTGTTTGAACCGGATTTCAAGTTCGGTCTGGATGTCATGAACACTGGCGAGCGGGAGATCATCGGAGAAGGTGCAGTGGCAGGAGACATAAAGGCGTCCGCGCACCTTCTTAATCTGCACGTCATGCATGTCGACAATCTCAGGAAACTGGCTGGCCAGCGACTTCAGCCGCCGCTCGAGGTCGGCGTCGCGTACTAGTTCGTCGCCGGTTTCGATGGTGGCGGGCTCACTCTCGATGTGGGTGAGGATGTCGGCGATCTCCGGTACGTCGTGGCGCATGTCGGCTTCCAGTTCGGTGACCTGGTCGTGGGCGCTCTTGAGGGTCATGCGTTCGTCGAGTTCGACATGCTGCTCGACGTGAAGGCGGCCGTGGAGATCCTGCACGCTGATGTCGTGGACGTTGAGGTTGTGGCGGGTAGCAACGGCGCGAATGCGGTCGAAGATATTTTCCGAGCGCTGGGCGCGCGGTAGCGGCTGAACCGTAACATCGGCGTCTGGAAGAATACTGTGAACAGCCGCCGTCACAGCCTCTACCAGTTGTTCCGAACGCTGGAAAGTGACGGTGCGAGCCAGGCCGACGGCCAGATCGGCGAAATAGCGGTTGCCGGCGCGGCGAATTCGCACGCGCCCGACCTCGAGTACACCATCTACGTGGGAGACCGCATCAGTGATCTGGGCTCGGATGCCGGCAGGAGCTGCGTCGAGGAGAGCGTCGACGGTGCGTCGGGCCAGGCGCCAGCTCACGGAAACGATGACGCCTCCAACGAACAAGGCTGCGATGGGATCGGCGACGCGGAGCCAGTCCAGGCGATAAACGCGTCCCAGCACAAGGAGCACCAGACTGAGCACGACGACGCCTGATGACCAGATGTCGGTTGCGAAATGGAGCGCGTCGGCTTCAAGAGCCTGGCTATCGTATTTCGTGGCGATGCGGCCGAGGGCGCGGGAACGACACCAGTCCACGGCCATGGAAACCAACATCACGGCGAAGGCCCAGATTGAAGGCTCGACGTCGACATGCCGGTAGAACAGGCGCATGATCGCCTCATAAATAACCCAGACGCAGGTCAGCAGGAGCAGACCGGTTTCGACGAACGCCGAGAAATTCTCGACTTTGCCGTGGCCATACTGATGGTCGGCGTCGGCGGGTTTGTCGGAGACTCCGACCGAGAAATAGGTGAGCAGGGCGGCAATCAGATCCAGCGCGGAGTGGGCGGCTTCGGAGAGGATGCCGAGGCTCCCCGTGGTCAAACCGACAACGATTTTTCCGATGGTGATGAGGGCCGAGGCCACCACGGAGTTTCCAGCCACAGCGCGTTTCTCGGCGCGCATGGCGTCTGGCGAATAGAGGGCCGGCGTCCCCGACATGATGGAATTATCGCCGCTAGCGCGAGATCACGCCAAGAAAATCAACGTGGAGCAGGGTTCTGTGGAAAAGGGCCTCTATGCTAGGATGCTAGGTTCGGGTTGTAAAAACTTCCTGCGGTACCAATCCTGGAGGAATTTTGTATGCGTAAGAGTTGGTTGCTGTGTGTGCTTTTGGGAACGCTAGCCTGGGGCCAGGCAGCGCCGACGGAGATGACTCCGCCGAGCCCGGCTCAGTCTCCGAGCGCTGCCAGCAAGGCGCCGGCACCGCCGCCTGAAGTGCCGGAGAATGCTGTCGTGCTCACCATCAAGGGTGTGTGCGCGGCGGCGCCGAAGACAACCGCCGCATCCAATACCGGCGCCGGCAAGACGGCGCCAACCACTGCGAAGAAGCCGGCGGACTGCAAGACCGAAATCACCCGGGCGGAGTTCGAGAAGATTGCGAACGCGGTTTCGCCGACGCCGACCATCACCCCTCAATTGAAGCGCCAACTGGAATCCGGGCTTCCACGGATCATAGCGATGTCGGATGCGGCGAAAGCGAAGGGCCTCGACAAGAGTCCGCGATTCCTCGAGAGGGTGAAGCTGGACAGGATGCAGATTCTGGCAATCGAACTGCAGCGCACAGTGCAGGAAGAAGCGGACAAAGTGCCGGATATGGTAGTTGCCGAGTTCTATAAGAAAAATCCGGAGGCGTACGAACAGTTTTCACTCGACCGGCTATTCATCCCGCGCTTTAAGCAGGCGGAGCCTGCAGAGAAGGACGCGAAAGAGCCGGAAAAGCTGACCGAAGAACAGCAGAAGGCGAAAGAAGCCGCGGATCAAGCCAAGCGCGAACAAGGCGAGCAGGAGCTGAACAAGTTGGCGGACAGCTTGCGGGAGCGAGCGGCAGCAGGTGAAGATTTTGTGAAGCTGCAGAAGGAAGGGTTCGAAGCGTCCGGCACAAAAGTAGCCAACCCCACGGTGAACTTGCCCAAGGTCCGGCGCACGGCACTACCTCCGGCGCACGCCTCGGTGTTCGACCTGAAAGTGGGCGACGTATCGACTGTCATCAGTGACAATGGCGGCCATTACATCTACAAGGTAGTGAGCAAAGAAGTTCTACCCCTGGACCAGGTGAAGGATGAAATCCGTAGCAAGCTGAAGAGCGAACGCTTGAAGGAAATGATGGAGAAGTACACAAACTCGTTTCAAGCAATACCGAATGAGGAGTATTTTGGAGCCGCGGGTCCGGCGGGCCCCCCGGGAGTGCGTCAAATGCCGCTTCGGCATCCTCAAATGCCCTCGACGCAGCCTCAGGGCGCCGGTAGCACTACGCCTCAGCAGGCAGCGCCATCCCCTGCTCCGAACGCGCCAGCGCAAACCCCGGGACAACAGCCGCCACCATCCAAGCCGAACTGATGACGAGTACCAAACCTGTCGTCGTGATCACCGGCATTGCGGGAAACCTGGGCTCCCGGCTGCTCCCGCTGCTAGCCGATTTCTCTGTAATTGGGGTGGACCTGAATCCACCCCAAACCGGTCTTCAGTTGCAATTTGAGCGCCTGGATCTGGGCGAGGAATCCTGCACGCGAGTACTTTACGAACTGCTGCGCGACACTCATCCGGTCTCAGTGATTCATCTTGCATTCGTAATTGATCCCGTACGAACGGGTGTGCTCGATGTGGAGCGCATGTGGCAGATCAACGTGGCGGGTACAGCCCGTGTGATTGAAGCCGTCACCGAGGCGAATCGCACGGCGGATTCCCCGATCAAGCAATTCGTCTTTCCCAGCAGCGTTTCCGCCTATGGGCCCAGTCTGCCTGGGCCAGCAACTGAAGACTCTGCCATGGCAGCACACACCTTGCCGTACGCTATCCACAAGAAACAATCGGACGAGGTCGTGCAGCAGCGCGCGCCGTCCCTGCGAGGATGCAGCGTGTACATTCTGCGTCCTCATATCTTTGCCGGCGCCAGCGTCGACAATTATCTGGTGGGTGCGTTTCGAGGCACGCCCAACGGCAAGAGCCCACGGGCTGAGAAAATGCGGAATCAGGGCAAACGACTGCCCTGCATGCTGCCGCGGGGGCAGCAGTATCTCGACAACAAAATTCAGTTTGTCCACGTGGACGATATGGCGCGGCTGATTGCACACATCTTGCACCGGGGTCCCGAGCCGCAGCGCCTGACCATCCTGAACGTGGCCGGGCGCGGCGAGCCGCTCACCTTCGGACGCTGCATTCAGATCGCACAGGCTAAGCTGTTGCGCGTTCCCGGAAAGTGGGCGATGCGGCTGGTGCTGCGATTTCTGTGGAAGCGGCAAGTCTCAGCGATTCCGCCCGAGGCGCTCCCCTACATGACCGGTGAATACATCATGAATACGGACCGGCTGCGGAACTTCCTGGGCGGAGAGTATGAGAACGTGATCCGTCACACGATTGCCGGCGCTTTCGCGGACAGCTTCAAGACCACTCCAGCGCCGGCGGAGAGCGCGAGCGTTAAATAGGTCACTTCTTCCCGCGATATAGGCCGGCAATCCCGAAAGTGTAGGGCGTCCAAGTTGCCTCGCGGAAGCCGGCGAAGCGCATCCGGGCGAGCATCTCCTGTGGCTCAGGGAAGCGCTCAACAGAATTGGGAAGATAGTCGTAGGGTCCGCGAACGCCGGAAAGCATGCTACCGACGCGCGGCAGAATCTGTTTGAAGTAGACGCGGTAGAGATGACCGATTACTCCCGTGGGCTCGCTGAAGTCGAGAATTCCGCATTCCCCCCCGGGACGCAAGACTCGCGCGATCTCGCGCAGGCCGCCATCGTAATCGACAAGATTGCGGAAACCGAAGGCTGAGGTCACGAGGCTGAAATGCTGGTCGGGAAACGGAAGGCAGAGGGCATCGGCTTCGATCCAGTACGGTGCAGGCAACTTGCCGTCCGATGAGACTTTGTCGAGAGACTTCCACCGGGCGCGCTGCAACATGGCGTGGGAAAAGTCAGCGCCCAAGACCTGCGGACCATCGTTCACCGCCTGCGCGCGCAGGGCGAAAGTCATATCCCCGGTGCCGCAGCAGAGATCCAGGACCTGGGAATCAGGCCGGGCGAGGATCTGGGCGAAGGAGCGCGCCGTGCGGCGCCACCACAGGCGATCCACGTTGAACGACAACACGTGATTGAGCAAGTCGTAGCGCGGCGCAATCGAGCTAAACATCTCACGGACGGCGCTCGCCGCAGAACGAGCATCATTGGCACCCTCCGGAGTGGCACCAACGACGGTTGACCGTTGCTCAGCCACTGCTTTCACTTCCCCCATCCGCCGCGGGATAGGCGACGCAATTCTTCAACCGCACCGATCACCACGCTATCCGGCACATCAGCGGCGATTTCGACTTTTCCAATCTCCCGCGGCAAGACAAAATGAACCACACCGCCTTGCGTTTTCTTGTCGGCCTGCAGCCGTGCGAGAATCTTGCGCGCGCTCACCTTCACTTCCGGCAGGCGGCCGAGGCTGAGCACGGCGTCGGCAATGCGGCCGGCGGTCACGCTGTCCGTACGCCCCACCGTGAGGGCGATATTAGTCGCGGCGATCAGGCCCCAGGCGACGGCCTCGCCGTGAAGCAGGCTGTGATAACCGGTTTCCGCCTCTAGCGCGTGCCCGATGGTGTGACCCAGGTTGAGCACGCGGCGCAATCCGCCTTCGCGCTCGTCGGCGGAGACAACTTCTGCTTTCAGTTTTACAGACTGCGCGATGAGTCCCTCGAGCTCTACCGGATCCCGCTTCAGGATTTGAGCCCGCTTCTGTTCGAAACGCAAAAAAAGGTCCATATCTCCAATGATTCCGCACTTAAGCGCTTCATAGAGTCCGGCGCGAAACTCGCGGTTGGGCAGCGTGTGCAGGACTTCAGGATCAATTAGAACAACGCGAGGATGATGGAAGGTTCCCAGCAGGTTCTTGCCTGCTCCGAGGTTCACGCCGGTCTTGCCTCCGACGGATGCATCCACTTGCGCCAGGACTGTGGTTGGAATCTGCACCAGTTCTATGCCGCGCATGTAAAGCGAGGCCAGCAGCCCGGTGACATCACCGACTACACCGCCGCCAAGAGCGATTAGAACGGCCTTGCGATCGGCGCCCTTCCGGGACAATCTTTCCGCCATTATTTCGATCGTGGGTAGCTTCTTGGCGGGTTCTCCGTCGGGCATCGGAATTACCTCCGGCTTGAAGCCGGCCGAATTCAGAGAACGAACCAGCTTTGCACCCCACCGCCGGCGCACCGGGGGAACCGTGACAATAAAAATCTTGCTGGCTTGAGGCAGCAACTCTGCCAGCGAAGATCCGGCTCGCGCCAGCAGGCCGTTTTCAATTCGCGCCTGATAAGGGCGCGGCGGGACATGGAAGGTGACCTGCGCCATGGAATTCCATAATAGCCTATGGTTGGCGAGGCTTTGATTGCACAGGCCCCGGAAGTGCTAACATTTGCGCGTTTATGAAGAGTCTTCCGGCCGAGACTGACTTCGTCGTGATTGGCGCCGGGGTTGCGGGTCTGCGGGCCGCGATCGAACTGGCGGACGCAGGACGCGTGTTAGTGCTGGCAAAACAGGAAGTCACGAACTCCCGCGCACAATCTGCGACTGGCGAGAGCACGGCTGCTCTCAGCGACGAAGAGGAAGTCATGCTGCACTTGCAGGACACTCTTGTCGCTGGCGATGGCCTTTGCTTCAGCAGGCGGTAAAGACTCTGGTGGACGACGGATCTGAACGCATAGAGGAAGTGATTGCGTGGGGAGATCAGCTCGACCGGAAAAGCACCAAGCTGATTTTTGAAACCGAAGCTTCGTACACTCACAGCCAGGCTCTGCGCGCCCCGGGCGGCTCGACGGGGCATGAGATTTTGCGCGTGCTGCACGCCAAGGTTCAGGCTCACAAACAGATTTCTTTGCTTGAGTTCGAGTTCTGCACTGGGCTTCTAACCGAAGACGCGCGGGTGAGCGGCGTTTCGCTAATCAGCGAGAAGGGATTGCCGGAGGACGTACCCTGTTCGGCGGTCTTGCTGGCCACAGGAGGGTTGGGTCAGATCTATCGCAACACCACCAACAAAAGAAAGCGGTGTCGCAAAACGGGGCTCGCCAGTAATTCGCTGCTCGAGGGTCTGGTGTACGGAGCACGCGCGGGGCGAGCCATGCGAGAGGAAGTGAAACATGCAGTGGCCTGTGGATGCCGGAATCGAAGACTTGATTCGGCAAGTTTAGGACATCATGTGGAAAGACGCCGGCATTATGCGCACGCGTAGTGGAATGCAGGAAGCGATTCAAGTGCTGGAAGGTCTTGCGCCGAGAGTAGCTCATCCTCGCACCCGGCGTTCATACGAGGCGGCAAACCTGCATCTGGCGGCGATTCTGGTTGCCCGTTGTGGGCTGGCGCGCGAGGAAAGCCGCGGCGCGCATTATCGCAGCGACTATCCCGGCCACGATGACAAGAAGTTTCTGAAGTCTTCGGTGGTAACGGGTGAGAGTCTTCGTTTTGTGTAGCCGAAACTATTCTGCCTTCTTTGCCGGATACGCCACCGACGCGATTACCGACACTGTCAGCACTCCGGCAACGACCGCAAGCGTCACCAGCGTCGATACTGGAAAGTGATCGGCAGTGACCATCTTCAGACCTACCAGGATCAACACCAACGCCAGTCCAGTGTGAAGAAAGTGGAAGATTTTCATCAATCCGGAAACGGCGAAATACATCGACCGCAGGCCGAGGATGGCGAAAACATTCGAAGTGTAAACAATGAAGGCATTGAGGGTGACGGCAAGGACGGCGGGTATGGAATCGACGGCGAATAACACGTCTGTGGTTTCGATTACCGCCAGGACCACTAACAATGGCGTGGCGTAAAGCCCGGGCTTTCCTTTCCACGCCCGGACAAAGAAGCTGCCATCCTCATAGTCATCCGTCACCGGCACCCAGCGGCGGAGAACTCGAACTGCCGGATTGGTTGCCGGATCGATTTGATGCTCCCCGATTAACCCTACCCGGATGCCGCTGTAAATCAGCAGTGCGCCAAGGATATAGAGAATCCAATGGAAGCGGTGGATCAGGCCGACACCGGCAAGAATGAAGAAGCCGCGCATCAGGAACGCGCCGAGAATTCCCCAAAACAGCACGCGGTGCTGGTGCTCCTCAGGCACGGAGAAATAGCGGAAGATGACGAGGAAAATTAAGAGATTGTCCACGCTCAGCGAGAGTTCGAGAACGTAGCCGGTAACAAACTCGAGAGCGACCTGGCGCCCCTGCCAAAAGAAAACCAGTCCCGCAAAGGCAGCGGCGAACGCGATCCACATGGCGCTCCAGGCGAGGGCCTCGCGCGGGCGCACAACACGGCCGCCGCGGTGAAAGACGAGGAGGTCCAGCCCCAGCATGCCCAGCGCGAACAGGTTGAAGAGAATCCAGAAGTAGAGCAAGTCAGATTGCCGACGGTTGTTATTCGATTAGCGACTGCCAATTTCGATCGGAAATATTGCCTGAGTCAATTTTGGCCATCGGAAATCGGAATTGGACATTCAACTACTTCTGCCGACCCAGGCGTCCACTCTCCCAGGCATCCCACATGCCAGAGTTCTTAAGCATCTCGTCGCTATGCGTTTCCTGCAGGCTCTGCTCGATTTGCGCACGAGTGAAGCGCGGTCCGATCTTTTCCGGAAGACTGGCCAGCGCAAAGCTGAATTCGGCGGCCTCGGCTACATTTTTCTTGAGTTGCACAAAGTCTACTTTGTCGTAGGTGTCGGAGACGGCGTGGTAGTTTTCCATGTAATTCGCCTCGTCCTCATCGGCGACGAATGTCGGAACGCCTTCCAGCATGAAATCGAAGTGATCGGTGCCCCCTTCCATGTCAATTTTCATATTGGTCAAGCCGAACTGCTGCAGCGGAGCGATGAGGCGCGTCGCAGTGTCGATGACATCCTTGCGGCCGCCATCGGAAAAGCCTGTGGTTTTGCCCGTTCCGGAGTCATAGATAATGACTCCCGAAGCTTTGTCGAGCTCAGGCCGATGGGATCGAGAGTAGGCCCGCGAGCCGAGCAGACCTTCTTCTTCGCCGGAAAATAGAATGAAACGGATGGAGCGGCGGGGTTTCAATCCGGATGCCTTGATCGCACGCAGCGCGTCGATTACCAGTGCGGCGTTGCAGCCATTGTCGAGCGCGCCGGTGCCGAGCTCCCAGGAGTCCAGATGTGCGCCGAGAATTACGAATTCGTCCGGCTTTTCGCTGCCTTTGATCTCCGCAATGACGTTTGCGGACTTGATCGGCCCGCCAATTTGGTTGGGGATACTCAGGTCAGCCCACACCGGATGCCCTGAGGCCAGCAGGCGGCCGATGCGCTCGCCATCTTCGCGGGCCACCAGCACCTGCGGAATGCGATCGATTTCTCCCTCGGAAGAGTTCGTGTGCCGGTAGAGGATATCGTGTTCGCGCGTAGCGATGAAAGCCACTGCCTTGGCCTTACCTTTCACTGCCGCGGTGATCACCGGGGGAGCGTTCGAATACTCCGCGAATAGATCATCCCAGGTCTTGAGCACGATCGAATGGACCAATAGCACCTTGCCAGAGATATCTCCGGCCTTTGCAAAGTCCGCAGGACTACCGTTGCCGACGTCGACCATCGGCACGTGCTTGGCTGGAGCGAGCGCGGGCGCCCAGGCCACCGATACTGCGTGCGCGCGGAAAATCGTGGGCAGCAGTCCGCCCACCTTTGCGTCGCCCACTTCGTAGAACGCGCTTATCGTCATCTCGGTCGCGCCTTCGGACCAGGAGTTCGGGATTACGAAGCTCTCGGTATGAACGCTGTCGGCCCCGGCTACGGTAAATGCTTTCACTCCCCACTCGACGGCATGTTGCATTGCTGGCGTGCCAGGCACGCGCCCGCCGATTTCATCGGTCAGGTGTTGCAGGTTGCTTTCGAGTGGAGAGGGTTGAAGAGCGGCCTGAATGATGCGGGCCGCATCGTCGGTCTCGGTGGTGGGAGGAGCGGCGGCAAGACAGGTAGCGCTAAGGGTGAAACAGAGGCATAAGGTTTTCAGCTTTCGCATATCGGGTGCATTAGAAATGA
>Ga0210396_10003553_pt1 | contig 15508 bp, 8 predicted proteins | sample IncBWH17OmetaG_FD_155466 | JGI IMG/M metagenome (GOLD analysis project Ga0210396, IMG submission 155466) | Forest soil microbial communities from Barre Woods Harvard Forest LTER site, Petersham, Massachusetts, United States - Inc-BW-H-17-O ... | reverse complement strand
ATCCTGGTCATCAGCTTTGCCCGCGAACGGATGGGAGCCGGCCTGGATGCAACCGCCGCGGCATTCGAGGCGGGTCGCGCGCGGTTTCGGCCCGTGATGATGACGGCCCTTGCAATGGTCATCGGCGTGGCGCCGATGGCGATCGAGCCGGGACAGAACACGCCGCTGGGCCGTGCGGTGATCGGCGGGCTGATCTTTGCCACCTGCGCCACCCTGATTTTGGTGCCCGCCATCTTCAGCCTGGTGCACGGCGGGCGGCACGCCACCGCTGATCAGCCCGACCCTGCAGCCCCCGCATGAAGGAAGAGGAGAGCAAAATGCCCCCGGAAGACATCAGGCCTCCCAGCAAGCGGAGCCTGGTCACGGCCGCCACCGGCGCGGCTCTGCTTGCGTGCGTTGTGATCGCCTATGGCTTTTTGGAGCGCGCGCAGAGCAAGCAGGAAGTTGTGCAATGGACCGAGGCGCAGGCCGTTCCGACGGTCGCCCTCATTCAACCCGTGCCCGGCAGCTCGCACCAAACGCTGACGCTGCCCGGCAACATCCAGCCCTTCAACAAGGCGGCGATCTACGCCCGGGTCAACGGTTACGTAGAGAGTTGGGACCACGACATTGGATCATCCGTCAAGGCCGGGCAGGTGTTGGCCACCATCGATGCGCCCGACCTCGATCAGCAGCTCGGTCAGGCGAAAGCCACGCTGGCGAGCGTCGAGGCCAATGAGCAAATCGCAACGCTGACCGCGAACCGGAACAACGTCCTGCTGCAAAAGCAGATCGTGGCCCAGCAACTTGCCGACCAGACCACAGCCGACGCCAACGCAAAAAAGGCCGTCGTCGACGCCAACGCCGCAAACGTCCGTCAGCTCGAGGCCATGCAGTCGTTCAAGACGCTGGCGGCGCCGTTTGACGGCGTCGTGACCGCCCGAAACGTCGAGATCGGGATGCTGATCAATTCGGGAGGTTCGGGTCAACCGCTTTTCGAGGTGTCGGATTTGCATCGCGTTCGCATCTACGTCCAGGTGCCGCAGTCGTTCTCCGCCGGCCTCACGCCGGGACTGAAAGCGACATTCGAAATGCCGCAATATCCGGGCGTGCAATTCGACGCAACGCTCTCGCATATTTCGAAAGCCATGCACCCGACTTCACATAGCATGCAGATCGAGCTTCAGGCCGATAATACGGCCGGCAAGTTTTTCGCCGGGAGTTACTGCAATGTGCACCTCGAAATTCCAACCGACACGAATTTGGTGAAAATTCCATCCACCGCGCTTGTGACCGGCGATCGGGGTACGCAGGTCGCAACCCTCGACAGCAATGACAAAGTCGTGCTCAAGCGTGTGCAGCTTGGCCGCGATCTTGGCGACAGCGTGGAAGTCATTGCCGGCCTGTTGCCGTCCGATCGGATCATCAATAATCCCCCCGAAACCCTGACCGCGGGAGAGGCGGTTCACGTTGCCGCCGCAACGCCGCCGGCCGCCGCATCGGCGTCATCCTCGATCGCGTCCCGGCCGTGAGAGACGCGCCCTATGCAAGACGGCGTCCCGGCCGGGGCCAGTTCGTGTCGACGTCGGACAGCGCGAAGGTAAGACGAATTGTCCCTCGGGTCGGACCGCTCTCGTCTGGACAAATGTGATCCCTACAGGCACTTTCCGGCGCTGGTCCCGCGCGAACGGTGAATTTTGACCGCGAGGGCTGCTTATTGGGGAAACTCAATTTTCAAAAACCATCGCCTGATCGTTCATCGGAGGAAACCATGGCCAGACGTCTTTTGATCATCGCATGCATTTTTTTGTCGTCAATTTCCATCTCCGCGGCCCAGACGCCCTCGCCTGACGCGATGACCGCGGCGCGCAGCCTGGTGAGCACCATGAAGCTGGCCGATCAATACCGGGCACTGCTGCCGGCCATCCTGCTCGGCCTCAAGCCGGCGCTGACACAGGACCGGCCGGAGATCGAGCGCGATTACGATGCGATGATGCCGATGATCGCCGATGCGTTTACGCCCTATTATGCGGCGATGGTCGACGGCGCCGCCACCGTCTATGCCAGCAATTTTACGGTCGGCGAGCTCCGCGAGATAGAGGCGTTCTACCGCCAGCCGGTCGGACAGAAGCTTCTCGCGATGTCGCCTGCCATCGCACAGCAAAGCGCGCAGGTCGGCCAGGACATCGGCCGCAAGGCGGCCGACGATCTACGCACCCGCCTGACCGAAGCGCTGCGCCAGAAAGGGCACAAGCTCTGACGGCTCGCCGGGAATCACGCTTTCCCGGTTTCCAGCACCCCTTTGCCTTCCTCGAACTCGGCGACATCGACGAACAGGTCCGGGACCCTCGCCGCCCGATCCAGAAGCCATGCCAACCCGATCATGATGAGGATGCCGGCGCCGCTGACGACGAGCTGCTCCCATACACCCCTGGTGTACTGCATAAGGATCCAGTGTGCGGCAAAGGACAGGAATACGCCGAAGCAGAAAATCGGAAGCGAATGCTGGCCGCACAGGATCATCGGACGCAGCCATTTGGAGGCGAGTATCTCCGATTTGCGCGGGAAATATCGCGAGACGATCAGCGCCAGGGCGAGGAAGTGCGTGAAACGCAGCATGTCAAGGTCGGTCTTGTCGATCGGATAGATCAACTTGATCATCCATTTCGGCACCATGGCGTCGAGGAACGCGACGTGCCAGGTCATCACGATCAGGAACGCGAAGCCAATCCACGCAATGGCCAATAGCAGCGCCACGCGCGACTGGACGATGGGCCAAAGCTTGGCAACGCCTCCGACTCCGCACCATGCCGCGAATACAAACATCAATTGCCAGGCGAAGGGGTTGAAGTACCAGGTTGTCCCGGGCGGATAGGAAGCGAGATTCCAGTCGAACCAGCGCGCCAGCACGTACAGGATGACCGAGCCGAGCAAAGTCCAGTTCGGGCGGCGCACCAGAGCCCACAGAATGAACGGTGCGGCGGCGATCAGGGCAATATAGAGAGGCAGCACGTCGAGATTGACCGGCTTGTATCGCAGCGTCAGCGCCTGCCCGATCAGCACGTCGGGGTGGTCAAGGAATTTATGGACGTTGAATTCGTCCTCATACATCGGGTTGTCGAATTTCCTGACGGTGCGGGCGATCTGGGCCGTGAAGAGCAGGAACAGCATGATGTGGGCGACGTACATTTCCGCCGCCCGCTTCCACAGCCGCTTCAAGGCGGAGAGAAAATGGCCGGTGCGGATGATCGGACCGTAGATGAAGCCCGCCAGATAGCCGGAAATGAAGACGAAGAACTCGGCGGCGTCGCTGAAGCCGTAATTGCGCAGGGTCAGCCAGGAAACGACGTCGTGCGGAATGTGATCGAGGAAAATCATCCACAGCCCAACGCCGCGGAACAGATCGAGCCGGAGATCGCGCTCGACGGCATGCGAGAGAGGTATTTTATCCTGATTGGCCATTATGGCTTATCCATTTGTCCTGCAGCGCGGCAGGGAAAATAAAGGAGGCAACTTCGGAAGACCTGCGAAAAAGCTGGCGCGCCGTCAAAATTCACTGCGTGCACGGCCCGCAGTCGATAGTCTCAAATAAACCGTCAGCCAAAAACGCGTCCCCCAGCGCATTGATACCTACCGCAATTCTGGCGTCAATGTCCTAGTCGGGATCATGGGCGCCAAAAGGCGACCTCGCGATAACGGCGGCCCCTGGCGCAAATAGGGCTCTCGGAACGCCAATGATCTCAATGGCCCGATGCCGTCACGCTGCTTACGTCGTCTTTATCTCGGCGGGAATCCCGCTGATCGCCTGCGAGGCGAGCATTGCGGATTCGACCGCGGACTCGAAGCATCCGCCGCTGTAGCGCGTGCGGGTCCAGTCACCGACGACATAAAGGTTCGAGAAGCCGGCGGTAGCGGCGGGCGACAAGCGGCTTGCGACGTTGGTCCCGCCCGGCGTCTGCACGTAGAGCTCCCAGCCGTCGAAATTCGCCACGTCGTAGCGACCGACGACCTGGCTCGGCGCAGAGGCCGGCCACAGCGTCGACAGGCTTTGCGCCATCCACTGGTCCGCGAGCTGGTCCGCGGCCTGCTGCATCGAACCCGGTGCGGGCGGGGGCTGCTGAGGAACCGGCAGGCAACCGACGAAATAGCCGATGGCTTGCGGCCGGTTCAGACCGCTCCAGGTTTCCATCGCCAGCAGGTGGCTCATGTCTCCCCACGAGTCGTAATCTTCGGCGAAAGCGGTGAGCACGGTGGTGCCGAGCGTCCAGCCGAGGTTCTCGACCGTCGCGCTCATCCAAAGCTGTAGCGACTGGGTCGCGACGGAACGACTGCACAGGAGCGACTTCTGCCAGAGCGCGCTGTCTTGCGTGAAGGACGCCGGGGTCTGGAGGATCGCCGCGGGCGGGATCGCGAGAATGACAAGATCGAAATCCTGGTCGACGCTCAGCGTCTGGGGGGGCCCGACCGACACCGTGCAGAAGCTCGATTCGAAATCGACCTCGTCTTGCTGCAACACCGAACCGTTCTGGAGCTGGCTCCAGTCCGGCTGGTTCGGCCAGCACATAAGGTTTTCGACCGGCACCAGCGGATTGTAGGGTGCGCCGTTTGTCGTCACCGCCTGAATCGAGATGTCGATCGACTGGATGCGCCCGTCCGTCCCGGCGTGCATATCGGCGAGGCGGCTGAAGAACTTGACGCATCCCGGCTGCCGCGCTTCGAGGACCTGGTAGAAAGGCGTAAAGACGGTGTCGCCCGTCCCCGCGGCCATCTTCCAAAGCGGCGCGTTGCGGTAGCCGAACGCCAGCTCCATGACGAAGCGGAAGGTGACTCCGGCCGCGACCGAGCCGGTGCCGCTGCCGCCTGCCACCCCGCCCGGATAGGCGAAGATCAAATCGTAAATCGCCCGGATCGGAGCCGCGGCGAGCGCCTCGGGGGATGCTCCGCACGTCTTCAGCCAGGCGCAAAAGTCCAGCGCGTTGAGCGTGTCGTAGGCGCCCTCGCCCTGCAGCGCGATGTCGCGGAGATAGCCGACGCCCATCGCGAAGCCGAGATTGGCGAGAATGAGGAGCCGGCTCACGGTGCTGTCGGGAAATGCCAGCGGAACGGCTTCCCGCTCTATGATCTTGCCTGCGATGGCCAGGGCCAGCTGCATGTTGGCGATCTCCAGCGCCGCGAGTTTCTGCTTCGTCAGGCTGTCGAACGGGCTCACGAGAGGCCCGCGCAGGGCCTCGATCGCGTCCGCGCCGCCGTTGATCAGCATCGCGGCGCCGACCGATTGCTCCAGCCAATCGGCCAACTTCGAGACCAGCACCTCCATCGGGGCCGCCGGGGCGGCTGCGGCGACATTGCCCGTGCCGTATCCATCGCCAGGCTCGCCCGGCGTCTGCGGCAGGTTGGCGAAATTCCACGGCGCCCAGCTTCCCCCTGGGCCGTCTTGCTCCATGAGCGTGACCTGCCGCTGCGGCAGGAAGGCCTCGGTCCATGTCGAAATCGGGCTGCCGGGGGGCGGGTCCCAGGCGTCGTAGCAGGCGCGCAGCGTCGCAAAGGCGTTCTGATAGCAGCCCATCAGCATATGAAGGCCGTGCTCTTCGATCCGGTCGCCCTCGCAGTGGTTCCGGCCGCTCGCGCATTTTCCCCCGAGCCGCCAGCCTTGCGTGTAGAGCGTGACGTGATAGCGATTGTTCTGCTCCGGCGCCGTCAGCCAGAAGGCTGTGGCGACCCCGGCCGGGCCTCCTCCGAGAATGACGACCCTGAGTGGCGATCCATTCGGCATGGTTTGCCCTTCATGTTGCGCGGCGGCGAACCGGGGCGCCGCCGCGGAATTGATCCATTGGCTTCACGTCGCAACGACGACGGCGGCGCCTGGGAGCGCCGCATAATCGACCGTCGCCGAGGCGGCGAATATGACCGGCAGACTCGTGGAGCCGGGCTCCGGCGCGCTTCCGAGCAAATCGGAAACGATCGCGTGGCTTTGGCAGGTCGTAATTTCCAGCGTGAACTGGTCGAACAGAGGTCCGCCGCCGCCAAAACCGGTCAACGCGATCGGTGAGTTCACGATCGCCTGATAGCAGCAGGTCTCCGGGTCGTCGGACGTGCGGAACTGCTTCAGGACGACACACTCGATCTGTGGCTGGAAGGAGAGCTTCCGCAGCACATCCTCCGCAAGACCGCCAAGCAGGCCCTGGACCATCCCCTGCGCGGCTTCCCCGGCGCTCCGCCAGGAGGGCGGGGCCTCCGCGCCCGTCTGCGTCTGGACGATGCGATAGAGAACGGCGTCTTCGGCGCGCGTGGACGGCGCGAGGGTCGGAAAGATCGTCGTCTGGCACGAGAAGTCGGCGCCGGGCGCGTCGGTCGCGACGCCGATGCGGGCAAGGACTTTCGGCCAGCCCCAGACCTCGCGTCCGGTGACGAGGCCGATCGTGTAGTCGATGAAGACGTAGGGCGCCCAGAACACCAGCCGGCTCGGAAGCAGATGCCCGGCGAGATATTCCCAGAGGGGAACGAGGATCATGGTCTCGCGGCCGGGTATCCAGCCGATCGTATCGACCTGCGATGTGCATTTCGGCGAGTCGCTGAAGCTGACGATCGCGACGGGCAGCGCGGGGGCGTAGCGCACGTTTCCGCCCGCCGCGGGGTTGAGAAGCGTGTCGACGAGATTCTGGACGGCCGCCGTGCTGGTCTCGATGCCGAAAATATTCATCTTCGCGCCGGTGAAGGTATCGGGCGCCGCCATGTTCGCCGCGCCATGTCCGATCCACGAGATGTAGGGCGCTGCGGTCATGCTCCGGGTCCTTGCGATGGAAGACGTTGAAGGAAGTCGTATCCGACGATGTTGACCGGCTGGCCGCAGATCGCGCGCGACGCGGCGGCCCCCGACATGACGGCTCCTTCGATCGCTGTCGTGTTGAAGCCGTGCCGGCTGCCTTCTCCCGCGAGGACGAGATTGGCGAATCCGGTTTCGTCGGGATGCAGGCGATACTGCGTCGTCCCCGCCGTCGAGAGCGTGCAGCATTCCGTCGGGTCGATGTTGGCGCGCCAGAACTGCTGGTCGAACCGCGCCTCGCCGGTCGCCGGCTCCGTGGCGTGCAGCACGCCGAAGTTGAAGACGCCATGCGCGTCCGCGAGCGGCCACAACCCGTAGGACGAGCCGTTCAGCCAGGCGATCGCCTGGGTGCGGATTTCGTCGCTGGCCTGGGCGGGAACGCCGGTGTTGGACGAGGGCTGCCGGTAGAGCGTCGTTTTGTACGTTCCGGTGAGATAGTGCAAAGACTGCGGTTTCGGCTCCGGCCAGGGCTCGAAGGCGATCACCTGGGTCATGTCCGCCCAAATGTTCAGATACTCTGGCCCGGAGACGGTCGCGGCCTTTCCCGTGGTCCAGCCGAGGCCGGCGCTGGATGGATCGCACCAGAGCTGCACCGACTGCGTCGGCACGACGCCGACATTGCGGACGTAGTCGGCGAAGCGCTGGCTCTTGGCAATAAGCTGCGCGCACATGCTGACATCCGTGTCGTTCAGCGGCTTGTAGGCGCCGAGCGAAATCGCAAGGATCGCGATGTCGAAGTCGGTCCCGAGCTGAAGCACCTCCGGCGGCTTGACCGGCGGCCAGTCGTACCAGTAGCTCTCGAAATTGACTTTCTTCGCCTGCATCTCTTCGCCGTCGACGAGTTGCTTCCAAAACGGCTCGGCCGGCCAGACCGTCAGCCCGTCGAGGTCGAAGGTCGGCTGGTAATCGCCGGTCAGGGTTTCCGCCTGCTTGTCGATGCGGATGGTTTGAACCAGCGACCCGTCGGCGGAAAGCTCGAGGCTGGTCACCTTCCGGAAGAATTTGAAGGTCACGCCGGCCGCCACAAGATGCTTGTAGAGCGGCGCGACAAGCACCTCGCCCATGCCCGCCTGGATGTCCCACATCATCGAGCCCTTGTAGGTTCCGACGAGACGCATGATGACGCCGAGCCCCGATCCGGCCGCATAGGACGGGCGCGTCACGTCGCCATCCAGGTACTGGAACAGCGTGTCGTAGACGATGCGTACGACCGACGAGGTATTGACGATGGTGGGATCGGCGCCGTTTTCGATCAGCCAGGCGCGGAAGTCGGTTCCGTCGAGCGACTCGAGCGGCTGGTCGGGCGTCACCAAATCCTCCCAGATGCCGAGACTGGTGGCGGCGAAGATATCCAGAACCTCGGTGAGGATGCGATGATCGATCGGCGAGGTGCCGGTGAATGTCGCCCCCGCCAGGGCGTCGCGGCCCCAGCCGACGAGATCGTGAAAATGTCCGATTTCCTGCTCGCTTAGTGTGCTGAGGTCCGAACCGAGCGCGTGAAGATGCTGCTGCGCGGCCCTGAGTGCGCGCGACGGCGTGGCGTTCGCCGGCAACAAAGGTAGGTGAGTGAGGCCTCCTTCCGGCGGCGGGCCCGCCGTTGCGACGGCCTCCGCGGGGCCGGGCTCCCAGTGGCGTGCGATCGCCTCGGCGATCCAGCCGGCGACGGTCTCGATCATCTGGCCCCAGGTCGGCAACAGCTTGCCGTCGCCGGGCGTTCCGTCGTTCGGCGGCCACGTCAGCGGCCAGTAGGTCCATGTTCCGTCTTCGCCGAGAACGCCCAGGGGCGTGTAGGCCTGCGGCTTCACCGCAGCCTGCCAGTCCGGCAGCTTCCCACCCGGCGGGTTCGCCGCATACAATTCCTGCAGCATCTGAAAGGTGTTCTCGTAACAGCCGAACCAGACATGCAGGCCGTGTTCGAGATTACGCTTCAGTTTGTCCCTCCCGCTTGCCGCCTTGCCGCCGAGCCGCCAACCGAGCTGGTAGACGGTGACGTCGTGCAGGTCGCGCAGTGCCTGGGTCTTGGTCAGCTGATAGGCGGCGCTGAGCCCGGCCATGCCTCCGCCAAGGATCGCGATTTTCTTCTTCGCCATGGATCTCCTTCCCCTTCCGTTGTCCTATGCCACCACGGCGGTTTCGGCCTCGCTCGCAACGGCGACAGCCATTGAATCGTAGCCCCAGGGCCGGGCGCCAAGCGCGTTTAGCATCGACACCCCCTGTTCGTAATGACGCCCGCGCGCGCCGCTGTCCGCCAGAGCTTCGGCGAGCCCGAGATGGCTTAACGCCTCCTCGAGCGGCATCCGCAGGCGCCGCGCCCAACCCAGCGCACGCTGGAACTGCGCGACCGCGCGGCCCTTCCGCTCCTCGGCGAGCGCAAGACGCCCTTCTAGCACGAGTGCGCGCGGACGGCATATCCGGGTGCGCGCGGCGTAAGCGCTGACGGCGCGGCAGGCCTCGGCGGCGCGGGCGTGAATCGCCGCGTCGCGTCCGCCGTGCCTTTGGCTTCGCTCAAGAAGTTCGAGAAAGACCTCCGCCACCGCGGTCACGCTGTTCCACGCCGAACCCATCGTGCAGAAGGCGTCGAGCATGTTCTGCAGCGCCCCGTCGGCGATGCGCCGCGCACCCTCGACGTCCCCGGACCTGAGAAGGGCGGCGGCGGTAATGCCGTCGCAGAGGTAGCCTTCCGCCGGGTGCAAGCCCAACTCGCGGGCAAACGCCATCCGCCGCACTGCGGCCGCGGGAGGGCGGCCCTCGAACATGTCGAGTGTGGTCATGCCCGCGAGCAGCCAGACTCGCACCGAGATGGTCCAGGCCGCTTCCGCGTCCGGCCCGAACTCGCTCAGGATCGCCCGCGAGTCGCGATATTCCCCCATCGCAGTAGCGATATTCGACAACAGCGACCTGCAAGACTGTCTGCGGAACCGGTCGCCGAGACGCTCGAAGACCTTGGCGCCCTCCTGCAGATGCGTGCGGGCGTCGTCCCAGTCGCAAGTGTGCACGGAATAGACTCCGCCGTAGAGCCGGGCGAAGCCCTGGTCTCGCAAATCGCCGACCCGTTTCGATTCGTCGATGGCGCGTTGACGGTAATAGCGGCCGAGCGCGTACAGGCGGGTCGTTCCAAGCCCGATCGCCAACGCCCCGTAGCCGCCGATCGTTTCGGACACCGCACCGACTTTTTCCGCCTGGTTCAACGCCGCAAGCGTATCGTGCTCCAGCTCGGCGGATCGGCACATGAAATAGGCGTGCTCGGCAAGCCGCGTGTGCATCAGCGCGGAAAGCCGTTCCCGCTGGCGCATGGCCTCATCCCGCGGCGCCCGCATCAGGCCGAACCGATGCACCGCCTGCCGGCCCACCTGCCCAAGCGTGGAAAGCCTCATCCGCAACGGCGTCTGCGGCCTTTCGATGCCGTTCAGTCGCATGCACTCCTTGAAATGGCTCTCGGCTTCGGAAAAGCGCGCCAACGCATGCAGCGCCTCCCCCCGCAGAAACGCGAACTGCGAGCGCTGCGCGTCGGACAGCGCAAGCCGCTCGCGTTTCGCCAAACGATCCGCGCGCTCGACGTGCATGAGCGCGTCGTCATTGGCGGAGCGGAGAACGGCGAGGCTCGCCGCCGACAGGCGAAACTCGACCGCCCTCGGCGTCTCGCCGGCATGCTCGCAGTGATGGGCGAGCTCGGAATAGTGCGGCTCCAGCGCCTCGGCGTGACGCCGCTCGATCAGCTCGACGAGACCGAGATGGAGCGACCGTCGCTGCGCGTAGCTCAGCAGATCGTATGTCGCCTCCTGAATGATCACGTGCCGGAAGGCGTGCGCGGCGCTATCGCCGCCCGATGCGGGCTCGAGAATGCCCGCGCGCGCCAGGCTTCGCACGCTCGCCTCCAGGCTGAGCGTCTCGGTCGGAATCGGATAGATCGCGCGCAACGCCTCCATCTCGAAGACGCGGCCGATGACGCTGGCGACCTTGGCCACAAGCTGATCGACCTGACCAAGCGCGTCGATGCGCCCGACGACGAGGTCGCGGAGCTTGTGCGGCACCGCGGCGGTCATCAGATCGGAAGCGTGAACAAAACACTTGCCGTCCCTTGCTTCGATCAATCCATGCTCCTGCAGCGAAAGCACGAGCTGTTCGATGTGGATGGGCAGGCCCTCCGACTGTCCGTAGACGAACTCGACAAGCCGGCGCGGGACCGATTCCGCATTCAGGAGATCTGAAATGATTTGCGCCGTGCCCTTCGAGTCGATGCGCGCGACCGGGATGCGGCGCGACGCGCGCTGCAATACCCGTCCGCCGTGCGGCGCCTCCGTCACGTCGAGCGGCCGCGACGTCGCGACGATAAGCAGCTGGGGCAATCTCCGGGCGAGGGCGAGCAGAAGGTCCGCCGACAACGCGTCGATCCAGTGCAGGTCGTCGAGCAGGATCAATGGGGTTCGATCGGCGGTCTTTCGCGCCGCGAGCGCAACGACGATGTCCTCGATGCCGGCCTGCCGCGCCGCGCCCCTGATCTGAGCGGCAAGATCGGTGCTCGGGAGGCCGAGCGGCATCACGTCCTCGATCAGCGCCGCCTTCTCGCCGAGGTCGGTTGCGGCCAGCGCCTCGTGAAGTCGCGTCCGCAGAACCGGCAAGCTTACAGATTCCCCGTCGCCGCGCTCGCGCAACAATTGCCGCAGCAGGGAGCGGAACACGTAATAGGGCGTCCCCCGCTCGATCGCATGCGTTGCCGCCTCGATCGCCGGATAGCCGCGACGATCGGACGCCTCCCGCAGCGCCTGAAGCAATCGGGATTTGCCCGCGCCTGGTTCGCCTTCCAAAACGACGAGGCCGCCGTCTCCGCTACCGAGCCGCTCCGTCAGTTCGGCATACTCGGCGTCTCGTCCGACGAGCGCCTTTTGCCCCGCGGGAAAGGGCGTCGGCGCCGCGAATGCCTGCGACAGTCGGTGAACGGCAAGCGGACGGCCGCGTCCCTTGACCAGGATTTCTTCCGCAGCCGAGAACGCAAACCGCCCGCTCGCCGCCCGGACGGTCTCGGCGTCGTACAGCACGTCGTCATCCGCTGCCTGCATGAGCCGCGCGCCGTAATTCATGACGGGCCCGTTCAAAACGTATTCGCGCCTTGCCGTGTCGCCGATCAGGCCGCAGAACACGCGCCCTGTGGTGACGCCGAGGGAGAGCGAGACGCCGAGCTTCGAGGCGTCCTCGCGGATTCGCTCGGCGATCCCGACGGCGTAAGCCGCGTTGCTTTCCGAACTGAAAGGCGGCAGGCCGCAGGCGATCAGCGCGATGACGCCTTTTTCGTCCGCGACCACCCTGAAAATTTCGACGTCGAGCGCCTCAGTAGCCTGTGTCACGACCTCGAACATCCTATGCAGTCGGGCCCCGGCGGCGGCGTCCGCCACGTCCGATGCGCCGAGCCGCGCATAAACCAGGGTCAGGACCCGGAATTCCATCATCCAGGCGCCGAGCCCGGACTGGCTGCGCACGACGACGACGCGCGGCAGGAAAGATTCGGGCGCCGACCACAGGGTCGGGGCCGCCGCACGGACCGGAAGCAGATCCTCCGATGCCGCGCCGACCAGGAAATCGAGCCGCGCGGCCCGATGCGTTGCTGTGACCGGCGCGTGAATCGGTTTGAGCGCCGCCGCATCGCCGAGCATTTGCGCCGTCCCGTCGTCGATGATCACCTCTCCCGGTTCGCCTCGATGCAAAATCGCACCGATCGTGCGCAACGGCTCGCCGGCGAGAACGTGAAAGCACCTGCCGCCCGCGCCGGACAGAACGACCGAGTTGAACTTGCCGGCGGCCAGCGCCAGCCTGTGACGAAGCGGAGCCGGTGGCTGGAGCGGCCAATAAAGGTCGATCTCGCGAAGAGCGATCGCAGCCCGCGCCGCCGACCTTGCATGCGCCGAGGTCGATCCGTCGGCGCGCCATAGCGCGATGACCGCATCGCCGTCGATGCTCACCACGTCGCCGCCATGCGCGGACACGAGCTTGATCACATGGCGGAAATAATCGTTGAGCAGGCCTCCGAGCCGCTCGGCGCCGTCCGGGCCGGTCGCGGCAATCGCATCGGTCATGGAGGTGGAGTCGACGATGTCAACGAAGAGCACGATCCCGTCGATGTCGCGAAAGCGGGAGCCTTCGCCGTCCTGGGCCCTGGCAAGCTCCTCGCGCAGCAATTGCGAGGTGAAGCCTTCGAGCCGCTGGTCTGACAAGGGAGCCGACACGCCTGCGCTCCTTATTCCGCTCCCGAACGGCGGAAATCATCGTCGCCAAAAAAGTCATTCCAGCGGGCTTGATAGTGAACGGGGGGCACACATCGGCAAACAAGTTACGTGTCGTTGTCCGATACTAACCTTCAGCCTCGGCGTCGTAAAAAACTGAAAAAATCCGGCCCATGGTGGTCACGGTTGGACCCGATCGAATTCACCGGATGTGGCCCATTCTCGGGTCATCTTAACTACGCATTCGAAGCGATTTCAAGGGGGGAGAGCATCGACATCGTGGGACGTCAATTTCCGGCTGAATTGAATTACTTTGCACCGGGATTCCAGCCCCGGCAACTTCCGCCATGGGTCTTGGTTGCGTGACAACGCGGTGACGCGGTCAGGCCCCGATCGCTGCCGGCAACGCCCCTGCACCGACGATATTCATGACCCGACTCGGATCACAAGCAAGCGCGGTGAGCGCCATCTCGCTGCGCGGGTTGACCGGCCTATTCCGCCAGTTCCGGCCACGGCACGATGGCGGATTTCACCGTCTTCATCGCCATCGCGTCGGCAACCGCGCGGCCGATGCCTTGTTCGGAAAACGGATACAGCGTCTGCATCTCGAGCCAGGGATATTTGGTGCGGGTGCGATAGAGCATATCGACGCCGAGCGGCAGATCGTTGCCGGTGAATCCCCACGAGCCCAGCACGTTGAGATCCTTGGTGCAGATGCGGTGCCAGGACGTATTGATCGAGCCGGCATCGGTGAACTGGCCCATCTCGACATAGGTGCCGCCGTCGCGCAGCATTTCGATGCCTTCGGGACCGGCGCTTGGATGACCCGAGCAATCCATCACCAGATCAGCCCCAAAGCCGCCGACGATGTCGCGAACGCGCTTGATGCGTTGCTCCGGCGTCCCGACTTCTTCGATGTTGACCGTGGCCTCCGCGCCGAATTTGCGCGCCAGCGCCAGGCGCGGCGTCTCGGGCGCGCCGACGCAGATCACCCTGCCCGCGCCCATCTCGCGCGCCGCGGCGACCGCGAGAATCCCGATCGGGCCGGAGCCCTGGATGACGACGGTGTCGCCCCAGGTGAAGCCGCCGGCGCGGCTGGCCCGGTTGAAGGCGCGGATGCAGGAGGTCAACGGCTCCGACAAGGCGCCGAGCCGCAGCGGCATGTCGTCGGGCAGTTTGTAGATCTTGGTGCCCGGCAGCATTTCCAGATCGACATAGACATATTCGGCCCAACCACCCCACAGATGCGGCGCCTTGTCGAAACCGAGATAGCGGCCGTAATAGACCGGGGTCAGGCACTTGTTGGCGCTGTGCGGATAGTGAACGCAGTAATAGCAATGGCCGCAGGGCATCAGCGGCGGGATCATCACCTTCGATCCCACCGTGAGCGGCTTGCTCATGAAGTCTTCGCTGAATTCCGAGCCGACCTCGACCAGCACGCCGCCGATCTCGTGGCCGAGCGTGAACGGCCACGGCAACGGCTTCGGCCAGTGACCCTTCAGGATATGCAGACCGGTACCGCAGACGCCGCAGGCGCCGACCTTGATCAATGCCGCCTTGTTCGGGATTTTCGGCCACGGCACCGTGCGAATGACCGGCTGCGCGCCGGGTCCATCAAAGGTGCAGACACGGATCTGTTGCATGGGTTTCCTCGCGCGGTTCTTTTTTCTTTTCAGATGACGCGGGCGAAAGGTTATTCGAGACCAAGCATATTGCCAACGTGGCAGCCTTGCGGACTGCCGGCGCCTTTGGATCGCTGGCGGTCCGCGCAGCCGGGATGCTCGTCCGGGTTGAAACAAGGCACTGCCCACACTTCATGCAGCCACTGCTAACGGGTCATTAACCTTGTCAGCCGTAGGGTCGGGCGACACCGAAAGCCGGTTGTCGGGTGGCGAAGATGGCGTTGGCGCACAAAAAATCTGTTCTTCCGTCCGCCGAAGAGCGACGGCGCTTCCAGCGGGTGAAGGTTCATCTGCTGGGGCGCTACATGCTGCCGGACCGGCGCGAATTTCCCTGCCAGATCATCAATATGTCACCGGGTGGCCTGGCCCTGCTGGCGCCCGGTATCGGCAATGTCGGCGACCGCGTGATCGCCTATCTCGACCATATCGGCCGGGTCGAGGGCAAGATCACCCGCATTATCGACAACGGTTTTGCCATGAGCGTGGGCGCCACCGCCCGCAAGCGTGACAAGCTCGCGGCGCAGCTGACCTGGCTCGCCAACCGCGACATTCTCAACCTGCCGGAAGACCGCCGCCACGACCGCATCGTGCCGCGCAATCCGATTTCACTGCTCACGCTCGAGGACGGCACCAAGATGACCTGCCGGATCATCGACATGTCGCGGTCCGGCGCCGCCATCGCGGCGGAAAACCGCCCGCCGCTCAAATCGCTCGTCATGCTCGGCAAGGTCCAGGCCCGGGTGGTGCGAAATCTCGAGGAAGGCTTCGCCCTCGAATTCGTTCACGAGCAGATGGCCGACACGCTCGAA